>ERZ1673699.651-NODE-651-length-36437-cov-9.984965_pt1 | contig 36437 bp, 31 predicted proteins | sample MGYA00580229_ERZ1673699 | MGnify/ENA primary metagenome ERZ1673699 (study PRJEB41218, sample SAMN15661785) | gut metagenome | host: Homo sapiens | place: Canada: London | collected 2015-08-20/2019-03-30 | study: EMG produced TPA metagenomics assembly of... | reverse complement strand
CCTTTAGTTCTATTATTCATTTATTACCTCCGTATTAATAAATGATATCATAAAACAAGGCGACATAATAAAAGTTAATTTTGATCCAATAAAGGGACATGAACAAGCAGGGTATAGACCTGTACTTGTAATAAGCAATAACCTTTTTACAAAACAAACGAATTTTGTTATAGCATGTCCAATAAGCAACACAAGTAGTAAGTTTCCTTTGCATATAAGATTAGATAATAGAACTAAAACAACAGGAGTAATTCTATGTGAACATGTAAAAGTTCTAGATTTTGAAAGTATAGGATACAAGTTAATTGAAAGAATTCCAATAGAAATTCTAGATAAAGTCCTGAAAGTTGTTAAGTCAGAAATATAGAGAGATGGATAACAAATATCTATCTCTTTTTACTTGACAAAATTATACACAACGTGTATAATCACTATAACATTAAAAATAGAAATAAAAGGAGCAGTAAGTTATGATAACCTTAATAATCATTGCGTGTATTTGTTTTATATTTGGACTACTTCCAGCTTGTACAATGTTTTTTGAAGTAAGTTATATATATTTTTTTCTTTATGACAAAGCAGGAACTGATAAAATACTAGGGATAATATTCATATTTTTAGTTGCATATATTCTAGGAGTTATAATTGAACAAATATTGTTTAGATATTTCTATTATTTGTGGTTGGCAATTCATATTTTATTAATTCCAGTATCTGGAATAGCCTGTATTGCAAGTATAAGTGAGGCGTTCAAACTTACAGGACATTTGAACTTTGGAATATTTACTAAATTAACCAATATTTTACTTTATCCTTTAGATAGTTCGGGGATAACAGGATTTCCTATGGGATATGAATTTGAAAATATTATCTTAACATATGCATTTAATATCACATTTATTTTATTTATAGGTATATTATTTTTGGGAATGAAACTTAAATTAATGTTTTTAATCGATGAAGAAGGTGGCGATTTAGTTTCATCTACAATCGGTATAGTATTATTACGTTACGTGCCAAAAATAAAGAGAAAAACAAGAATATATAAATTTAACAAAAATAAATTCTGGGAAAAGGGAAAAGATAATAAAGAAGAGCAAGAAAATCAAGAAAGATATCAAGAACAAAATTATAAAAATCAAAGCACAAGTAAAATGAATGCTGAACTTATAATGGCTTATAATATATTAGGTGCAAAACCTGAAGATAGTTTTGAAGAGATACGTAAAAAATATATATCATTAATAAAAAGAGCACACTCAGATGTTACTGATGATGAGGAAAATCTTGATTTTGTAAAGAACCTAAATAGTGCATTTAATCTTATAAAAAAATATAAAACGAAATAATCATATTAATAATATGTGTTGACGATATGACAACAAAGGTTGAAAAAACTAATAATTGATTGTATAATGTAAACGCATTAATGTGTTTTTAAAGTTAGGCTTGTTATTTATAGTAGGTATATGAATAATAACACTTGACAATTTTAGAAAAAAACAATATAATTTAATAATAAGATTAGGTCAGGAAGCATACGGTGCCCTGACCATTTTTTTCATGGAGAGTATAAATGAAAGATTATAAGACTTTTAATCAACAATTAGGAATATTAAGAAAAAGAGGGCTCATTGTTCCTAAAGATGGAAGTCCAAAAAGGTTTTTCGAACAAGAAAATTATTATAACGTAATAAATGGATATAAAGATTTGTTTTTACAAAAGGATTCTTTTGGAAATTTATTAATACCAGAACAGTATTTGCCAAATGCTCATTTTGACGAATTGAAGGCATTATTCTTATTTGATAGAGAACTAAGGATAGTGTTTTTGAAGTATATATTAATTTTTGAAAATTCATTTAAAACAGTTTTATCACATGAGTTTTCAAAAAAATATCCAAAACCAAACTCATATTTAGAAATACAAAATTATGTTGATAACAACCCCAAGAAGGTTTTACAACAAATATCTATTTTGACAAAGACAATTCATGATAAAGTTGATAAAAACGGTGCAGTTAAACATTATATAGAAGAATATGGCTCAGTACCGTTATGGGTATTAGTCAATTACCTTACTATAGGTAATTTATCACATCTATACAATATTCTTATAGATCATGATAAAAATACTATAGCAAAATATTACTCAGATAAATATAAAAAGCAGTACAACATAAAATCACCTCTAAGATTTTCAAGCGAGGATTTAGGATCTGCATTAAAAATCATTAACTTAGTTAGAAATAAATGTGCTCATGATGAGAGATTGTACAGTTCTGATTTTGGAAACGTGAGAGTTGCAAATATTGCAAAATATTTTGGGTGTACTCTGTATAATAATAAAAAAATTGTAGTTGCGATTTTTTATCTAAAAATTTTACTCGATAAAAAGTATTTTAAAGAATTTTATGTAGAATTAAAAAAAATCTTTTTACGTTATAAAAATAAATTTAAAGCAGTTTCATTTTCTGAAGTTTTACAGATAATGGGTATTGAAATATCGGATTTTGAAAGGTTAATATAAATTTTGAAAATTGCTTATATAATCAACAATCAATAATAAAATTTCAATGAAGCTTGAAAATACTAGTAATTGATTGTATAATATATTTAAAGGCATAAGAGTATAAAGTTGTTGCAATTGAAAACCGTCAAGAGGTGCGAACTCTTGACGGTTTTATTTTGGCTAGTTGTCGCTAGTATAACTATCTAACCATTTGATGATGTAGTGGCAAACTACACCACCCAATATAGTTATAAAAGTTTCAAGTATAAAATGTTGCAATTTCTTCACCTCCTGATCTTGTCAGTATGGTTGCGACAAAAATATTATACCACGATATTATCGATTGCATAAATGCAACAATTCTATAGTATACAAAAACACATTGAGAAATTCATTATAGTTGTTTCATGCGAATTTCTCAATGTGTTTTAAAAATTAGATTTATTATCTTTTATTCCAAATGCATCAATTGTTATATCAAATTTTTTTTCTAATTCAACTTTTCTTTTATTTACAACAATTAAATATTCTACAATATCAGGTGGTTCAGAATATCTTTCTAAAAAAGTTAGACCTTTTCGGCGATAGTCCATTACTCTTAAATAATCTCTGTTTCTTCTATTATAGTTTCTTGAAGCTCTTCTTTGAGCCTCACTTGTTTTATATTTTTTTTGTTCTTTATTCTTTTCATCTTGATTTTCCATAATTCAGCTATTTCACATCCTTTTTATTATGATTTTTAGATTCGATTAATAGTCCAACTCTATTGTCTTACTATTTCTAAAGCATAATCCAATAAGTTCTTATTGATATTCCAACTTTTTGCATATTGTATAAAATCATCTAAAATACCTTCCTCATAAAATTGAATAATTGCATCATCATTTCTACTAATATCTCTTTGAGTTGTTATCGCATCATATAGGGCATGATATTTAGTTACTACCTTATAACCGTTTATATAGCAAATATTATTATCTTTACAATTTGTCCATACAGGAATTAGATAGCTACCTACTGTATTTAAATCTAGAACAACCTCCATAGTTCCGTTACAATCCGAAGGGACATATCCGTATAAATTCAAGGCAGATAATCCTGTAATGATGAATTCAGAATTTTTCAAATATATTGCAGGTGATCTTTCATATAAATAAATTTCTTGTTCATCTCGATTTAAATCCTTCATTTCTTCTAGAACGATCATTGTTTTTCTCCATTCGCAATTTTATATTTTTTTCTTGTTGAAGTATTTTTGAACATTCCATTACATATAAAATAACTTGATCAATGCTGGTATCAGGTATAGGGCAAGGTTGATATTTTTCTAGTGCGTGTTTTAACTTTTCTATGTTATCACTACTTTTAAAACACATAAAATCATACAATTGTCTGTCGTGTTTTTCTAACTCGTTTATTACTTTATTTAGAGAAATTTGATCTTTTAATAGATATTTACCTATTATAAAAATATCAAATACATCTTTTGCTCTTCTATATATCGTATCTGATGATACAGAAGAAAATTTATTTGCTAACATATAGTATATGGTTGCTTGTTTTGCAAATACTTTTTTCAAATTAGCATCAATTTGAACATTGTAACCTTCAAAATTATACTTTATCGTAAAAGAATTTCCTCTATCTACTAGCTTATAATCAACGTTATATCCTTGCTTTCTTAATTCTTTAATTAGATCTTCTGTTAAGTATTTTTTTGCATCGATACTAGAATAATCAAAATCAAGGTCGTGTGTTCCTCTTTGCACCATATCCAGAGATACATTATATTCTTTTAAATACAGATTCAAATTATATGCTCCAATCAAACATAAGTCATTTCTCATTTCTGAGTTGTTGATTGTTTTGTATATAATATCTAATGCTTGTTTTGAGTTCATAGCAAACAAACAAGAATTACTTAAACTTTAATAGTTAAAGAATTTACCTAATTCTTGTTTTACTCCTTTCTTTTCTTAAAATTATTATACACGTTATGTATAGATAAGTCAAATATTTCAATATAACGCATTATAAGGCGTTTTAAAAGCTATAAAACATCTAGGTATATAAATATATGAACAACATTAAAATAAGCTATTTAAGAATGTATCAGAGAGTAAAAATAAGAGTAATAAAGAAAAATATGCAATAAAAAACAAAAACAATATTGAATTAAAAAAATAGAAAGTAAGTGCTTGACATAAATATACACGGTGTGTATAATATAAGTATCAAAACAAAAGGAGTAAAATTTATGGAAACTATATTAAAAAACATCTATTTAGATCGACTTAGTAACACTACTTACTGGAAAGAGAATTTTGATATTGATGTAAAATTAGATTTATCAAAAATAGAAAAAGTATTTGGAATAAGTTTAAATGATTTTATTGAAAGTAGACTAATAGATACTAATAACTTAAAGGAGATTTCAGAATTGGAAAATGAAGCGAATGAATATTTTGTAGAAAAGGTAGACTTTAATAGAGCGATAGATGAAACAAAACAATATATTGAAGACAAAACATATAATTGGGAATATTTTACAGAAAAAATTATAGGGAATGAAGATTTAATAAATTCTATTAATAATTTTGAAACAATGGAAGAGGCTAATCCAGACTTAGCTGAACAGTTAGAAAAATTAAGGAGAATTGGGAAAAACTTTGTTGAAGGAACATTAGAAGAATATATTAATGAAATAATTAATAAAGAAGTTTATTTATTGTATGAAGAAGCATATCAAAGAATAGTAGAAGAAGATGCTTTTAGTGTTGGAATAGATAAATTAAAGTTTATTGTAAAGAACAATAAACTCATGACAAAATTTGAAAATTCTGATCAACTGGTTGAAAAGCTTACGGAAATAAATAAAGTCTATAAAGACTATACCAAAAAGGAACTGGACAAATTTAAACAAGAAAATAAAAGAGAGTTTCCACAAGATGAATTAACAAATGAGGAAATTGATTATTGGTTAGAAATAGATAAAAAATCTGAAGAAATTAAAAGAAAAGCGAAACAAATATTCATTACAAATGATAAGTTAGACTTTAACTAAAAAAATAAAGTAGAGATGTCTAGAATCTAAAGATTCTAAGGCATCTCTTTTTTTTATTACAGCTATAAACTTTTTATAAAGCATACTTCGTATATAAAAAACAAAACAGTTTGAAATAAAATAGCTAATAGAATATAATTAGATTAACGAATAAGATAATTCGTAATATTATTTAAGGGGAGAAAAATGGAAGAAAAGAAAGGAAAATTATATTATATAAAACACGCTCTCATAAAAAATACAATAGCTGTAAATGATTATGCTAAAAAAGAAATCTACGAACAAGTAGATAGATTAATTAAAGAAAATATAACGGATAAGATTAAGGAGAAAAATGTAGAAAAAATAGAACTGGCAGAAGAAATTTCAAAATATTTGTTGCTAACAAAATTTGGCATAAATTATAAAGTAAACAAAGAGAAGCTAAAAAATGCTAGTTATATAAATAAGGATAATTATATAAAAACCTTGGTTTACTTTAATGAAAAATTAAAAATTCTGACAACTGAAGCTAGTAATTATTTTCAGAAAAAGAACATAAATATAAATCTAGAAAAAAACAAAAATATAGAAATAGAACAACCTTATTGGATGATTGAATTCCACGAAACAATAAAAATTAACTCAGAAGTAAAAGATTATAAGGGAAAGAAACTTACAGAAAAAATTCTAGATGAGCTAGTCATTATTGATGATCAAATAAACAAAAACTCAAAACTTGAGACATTTAAAGATGAATTTTCCAAAGTTGGAATTAGCATTGATAGTATTGAGAATACATCTACAAATTATAGTAAATGTTATTTTGAGCTAATAGAAAATAACAATATTAAAAGTAAATTAAGGATAGATTTAGGAGATGGTAGTTATTCAAACAAGGAATTATTTAAAAAACTATATGAATCTATTGGAATAAACTTTAAAATAGTTAACTATCCAGAAACAAAGCAGATTTCTTGGGAAGATGCAACAAAATTCATTAAAGATAGGATTGGTAAAAACAAAGAATTAACAGATAAAGTAATACAATTTCAAGAAATATATAAGGATACTGGACAATATAAAGTTGATATATTAAATGCACAGTACCAGAAAATATTTTACAAAAGCGTAAAATATTTACTTGACAATTATAATAAGCTACCAAATCAGCTATATCTAAGAGATTTAAATGAATTTAAAGATGAACTATTTAATCAACTTTATAAAATTGCAATAAGTAAAGCAAAAGAAAATAATATAAATAATAAAAAGAAACAAAACGAACAAGAAAAATTAGCAGTAAAAGTAGGAAATGTATTTATCTTAGAAAATGTAGAAAAATTTGAAAATATTGATTTAACTAAAACGGATATTAACATAACCATTAACAATGAAGAATATCCACTTTTTAAAGGAAAAACATATTTTAACAGTAATGAAATAGATAAACTTATTGATGAAAACAAATACCATACCTATGCAATAAGCGAATATTCTAATGGTAAAGTTAATTCTTTAAATGATGTTGAAAGTATTATATTGGATAGACTTAAAAAAAATGATTCACTATACCAAGAAATTAAAAAAGCACGTGAAACCTTAAAAAATAAAACCTTAGCAAATTTTCATGGAGTTTTCCAAAGAGAATATGCAGATATAATGAGGCAGGTAGCTAAAAATCAAAAACAACTTCCAGAAGATATGAAGTCTATTAAAGGGGTAAATAATTTTGAGTTTGATGTAAAAAATAAATTCAAGAAATATATAGATGAAAAACTAAAAAAAGATATTGTTAATGATGAAAAAGTTGAACAAATAGGTATTAATGATATAAATTCGCCCTCAGATGATAAATGGAAAAATCAAACACTTAATAACGAAAACTACCAAATAGAATATGCATATTTTGGAAATGGTATTACAGTTTGGAATTCAAAAGATTATGATACTGAATTAAGAGATTATAAAAAACTAGCTCATATATCTAGTGAAAGAGATATAACCTATTACGAAAAGAATCTTCCTACTGATGTAATTAATAGGATAAATGAGATATCCAATATTAATTATATAAGAAAATCATCTACTCAAGAAGAAAACGTCTATACTGTACCTAGTTTAAATAAAAAACAAGAAATAAAAGTTGGAGATATTGTAGAAATTAATGAACATGAATACTGGAAGATTAATAATATAAAAACAGCAGTAGATGTATATGGAAATTATATAGACCTTTATGGATTTAATGCATATTGGGATAAAAATCTAAAAAAATTTAAGTATTCAAATACCGAAAGGCTTAAAGTAAGTGATTATAAAATAATTTCAAATGAGAAAACGTTAAAAGAAAACAAATTAAAAATTAAATCTAATGAAGATAATTTAAGAACAGATGAAAATATAAAAGTTCCCGATGGTACTGGGCAAAAAAAAGAAACTAATTTAGATAATATTAAATTTCATATTGGTGATGAAGTTGAATATAAGGATAAAAAGTTTACTATTACAAAATTTGATGAAATGAGTGATGGTTTAAAGTATGTCACTATTAAAGATAATAACGAATATTTTGGAGGAATGATAACAGGCTCTGAGGTTATTCCATATAAATCAGAAGATGATTTAGAAAAAATATTTGGACTCAAAGAAAAACAAATAAATAAATCAAATAGTGAAGAAAAAATAGAAAATTTCAAAATAAGAAATGAATTGTTTTCAGATAAGTTAACACCAGGAGAAAGATTAAACCAAAATATTGAAGCTATTAATATGCTTAATATGATAGAAAAAGGTGAAAAAAATTTAGATACTAATGCTCAAGAAATTCTATCAAAGTATGTTGGATGGGGAGGATTATCTGATGTATTTGATGAAACAAAAGAGGGTCAATGGCAAATAGCAAGAAATTTTCTAAAAGAAAATTTAACGACTGATGAATATGAGTCAGCTAAAGAATCAACTCTGACAGCTTTTTATACTCCTAGATTAATAATAGAAAATATATATAAAATACTTTCAGATATGGGATTTGAAAAAGGTAATATATTAGAGCCATCTATGGGGACAGGAAATTTTATTGGAAATCTGCCAGACAAAATGAGTAAATCTAAATTTTATGGGGTTGAATTAGATTCAATTAGTGGTAGAATTGCAAAACAATTATATCCGAAATCAAAAATTCAAATTAAAGGATTTGAAGATACAAGTTTTTCCAATAACTTCTTTGATCTTGCTGTTGGAAATGTACCTTTTGGAGATTTTAAGGTCAATGACAAAGAATACAACAGGGACAATTTCCTTATTCATGATTATTTCTTTGCAAAAACAATTGACAAGGTGAGAAATGATGGAATAATTGCATTTATAACATCATCTGGAACGATGGATAAAAAAGATGAATCAGTTAGAAAATATATTAATGCTAGAGCTGAATTTTTGGGAGCAATAAGACTTCCTAATAATTCATTTAAAGGAGTTGCAGGAACAGAAGTTACTTCAGATATTATATTTTTAAAGAAAAGGAATAGCGTAATTAATCGTGATTCAGACTGGATTCATTTAGATACAGATAAAAAAGGATTAACATACAATAAATACTTCGTTGATAATCCATCCCAAGTATTAGGGAATATGGAAGAAATAAGTAGTAGATTTGGGAAAACTTTAGCCTGTGTATCAATTGATGAAGAATTAAAAAGCTTATTAGAAGAAGCAGGTAAGGAAATTTCAAAAAATGTAAAATATGAAGAAATTGAACTCTTAGAAGATGAAGAAATTACATTACCTGCTACTGATGATGTTAAAAACTTTTCATACACTATTATTAATAACGATATTTACTTTAGGGAAAATTCTATCTTTATAAAAAAAGAATTAAAAGATAAGGAAAAAGATAGAATAAAAAACTATATAGAATTAACAAAAGCATTGAAGAATGTCATGAATACACAAAAAGATGGTTTTTCTGATAAAGAAATAGAATTATCTCAAAATCAATTAAATAAAATATATGATGATTTTTCAAAAAAATATGGATTTGTAAATAACAAAGATAACACAAGAGCATTAAGAGAAGATAGCAACTTTCCATTAATATCTTCTATAGAAGTTTTAGATGATGATAATAATTTTAAAAGCAAAGGGGATATATTTACCAAAAGGACAATAAGAAAAGCAGTAGCTATTGAAAAAGTAGATAATTCATTAAAAGCATTAGTTTTATCAATATCGCAAAAAGGATATATAAGTTTTGAATATATGAGCAAATTAACCGATAAAACAAGAAATCAGTTAATAAATGAATTAAAGGGAGAAATATTTTTAAATATTGATAAAAACTTTAAAACAATTAACAATAGTTTAACATTTAATCAAAACTTACCTTTTAAATTAAGTGAAACAGGACTTTCAGAATTTGGTTATGTTGCTAAAGATGAATATTTAAGTGGTAATATCAGAGAAAAAATAAAAGTATTAGATAGCTATATAAAAAGTTTTGAATTAGTAAATAGTATGCTTTCGGAACAAGATAATGAAAAAAAGGAAGCTTTACTACAAGAGATATCAAATCTTAATTATCAAAAAAATGAACTTGAAAAGGTACTACCTAAACAAATAGAAGCAAGTGATATTAATGTAAGACTTGGATCAACATGGATACCAAAAGAAGATATCAAGGACTTTATATTTGAAACATTAAAAACATCGAGAACAAGTATGTATGACATCGATCTTAGATATTCAGAATTGACAGGACAATGGAATATCAGTGGGAAAAGTAGAGATATTGGCAATGACCTTGCAGAAATGACTTATGGAACTAGTAGAGTTAATGCATATAAAATTATTGAAAACATACTTAATCTCAGAGATACAAGAGTAAGTGATCAAATTATAAATCCTGATGGTAGTAAAAAATCAGTATTAAATAAGAAAGAAACAATGTTAGCAAGTCAAAAAGAAGAACTTTTAAAGGAGGAGTTTAAAAACTGGATATTTAAAGATCAAGAAAGAAGAGATAGACTTGTAAAGCTATATAATGAAAAATTTAATTCAATAAGAAATCGTGAATACGATGGATCAAACCTAACATTTGATGGTATGAACACAGATATAACTCTTAGACCACATCAAAAAAACGCTATAGCAAGAATATTATATGGTGGAAACACACTATTAGCACATACAGTAGGTGCAGGAAAGACTTACGAAATGGTAGCATCTTGTATGGAATCAAAAAAACTAGGTTTATCAACCAAATCTTTGTTTGTAGTTCCAAACCATCTGACTACTCAAATAGGTAGAGAGTTTATGCAACTATATCCATCAGCAAATATAATGGTAGCCGATAAAAAAGACTTTGAGCCTAAAAATAGAAAAAGATTTATTGGAAGAATTGCTACAGGAGAATACGATGCAGTAATTATAGGACATTCACAATTTGAAAAAATACCAATGTCTAAGGAATATCAAGAAAAACATATTCAAGATCAGATTAATGAGATTGTAAAATTTCTTGAAGAATACAAATATAGCAGAAATCAAAAATTTTCTGTTAAAGAACTCCAAAAAACAAAGAAGAAACTAGAAGTAAGTTTAGAAAAATTAAATGATGATTTTAAAAAAGATGATGTTATAACATTTGAAGAACTTGGTGTGGATAATCTAATAGTAGATGAAGCACATAATTACAAAAACCTATATTTATATACAAAAATGAACAATGTAGCAGGAGTTGGAAAAGGAAATGCTATGAAATCTTCAGATATGTATATGAAGTGTAGATATATGAACGAAATGCAAGAAGGAAGAGGAATAGTATTTGCAACAGGGACTCCAGTTTCTAATTCAATGACAGAACTTTATACAATGCAAAGATATTTGCAGTATGACTCTTTAAAAAAGAATGGTTTAAGTAATTTTGATTCTTGGGCAACAACTTTTGGAGAAACAAAATCTGCACTTGAATTATCTCCTGAAGGTAATGGTTATAGAATAAAAACAAGATTTTCTAAATTCTATAATTTACCTGAATTAATGGCAATGTTTAAAGAAATTGCTGATATACAAACCGCAGATATGTTAAAATTACCAGTTCCAGAAACAGAGTTTGAGGTAATAAAAACTCAGCCAAGCGAACATCAAAAGGAAATATTAAAAAGTCTATCTGAAAGAGCTGAAAAAGTTCGTAGTAGGGAAGTAGATCCTAAAGTAGATAATATGCTAAAAATAACTTCAGATGGTAAAAAATTAGCACTAGATCAAAGGCTTATAAATTCATTGTTACCAGATGATGAAAATTCAAAAGTTAATATTTGTGTTAATAATGTCTTTAAAATTTGGAATGAAACAAAAAAAGAAAAGTCTACTCAACTATTATTTTTAGATATGTCAACACCAGGAGATAAAGAAGAGTTTAATCTTTACGATGATATTAGAGAAAAACTCGTTAATAAAGGAATACCAAAAAAAGAAATTGCTTTTATTCATGAGGCGAACACAGATTTACAAAAAGATAAATTATTTTCAAAAGTCAGACAAGGAAAAGTAAGAATACTTTTAGGATCAACACAAAAAATGGGGGCAGGTACAAATGTACAAACAAAACTTGTAGCAATGCATGATTTAGATGTACCTTGGAGACCAGCTGATCTTGAACAAAGAGCAGGAAGAATAGTTCGTCAAGGAAATGAAAATAACAAGGTAAATATATTTAGATATGTAACAGAAAACACATTCGACGCTTATTTGTGGCAAACAATTGAAAATAAGCAAAAGTTTATATCACAAATTATGACATCCAAAACACCCGTTAGAGTAGCAGAAGATGCTGATGAAAATGCACTTAATTATGCAGAGATAAAAGCACTAGCAACAGGTAATCCTTTGATAAAGGAAAAGATGGACTTAGACAACTCTATAACTAAATTAAAAATGTTAGAAGCAAACTATAATGCAAATCAATATAAGTTAGAAGATAAAATATATAAAACATACCCAGAACAAATTAGCAGATTAGGAGATAGAATAAAAAAAGTAAAAGAAGATATTTCGAAAGTCGAACCTAAAAATGAAGGAGAAGAGACATTTACATCTATAACAATAGATGGAGAAAAAATAACTGATAAAAAGAAAGCGGGTGAAAGATTACTTGAAGAAATAAAAAAAATAAAATTAAATCAAAGTAAAGTTGTAGGACAGTATAGAGGATTAGATTTAAAAATCAACTATGATTTTATAATGAATGAGCATGTTTTTTATCTAGGAAGTTCTGAGCTAACAGGGAAATTAGGTAGTAGTGCAGATGGTAATATTATTAGGTTAGATAACTCGCTTACAAAAATAAACGATAAATTAAGTCAATTAAATGATAAATTAGCTAATACAAAAGAGCAATTAATCATTGCTAAAGAAGAAATTAAAAAACCGTTTGATAAAAAAGATGAGTTAAAATCAAAAATATTACGACTAACAGAGCTAAATAAGGAATTAGATATTGGAGATAGAAAACTACCAGAAAAAAATATTAATGTTGATGAAATTCAAAGATAATAATTAAAAAAGGAGACAAAAATGAATTTTAATGAAATGAAAAACAATCTAGAAAAAATGGCGAATGATAATTATGAAGCCTTTATAAAAGCCTTAATAAGTTTTGAGAAAGGAATTGAAGATAAAAAATTATTAGACGAAGTTTATGCTAAATATATGGATAATGATGGATATAATTTGTTAAGTGATGAGATTGATAAATCTATAAATGAACTGAGTAAAGATGATAGAAATGTAAAAAAAAATAATTTAGAAAAAGAAGTAGATAATATTTTGGAAGAAGCAGTTAATACTTTAAAAGAAATTGAAGATTTAAAGTTTCAAATAAAAGAAAAGTCACATGATCATTTTCATGCAGATTCATTTGAACAATCACATCAAATTTATGAAGATATTAAAGAGTTACAAAACCAGTTAAGAAAAGCAGAAACATACCTTAGTAATCTATCTGTAGAGAAAAAAGAAAAATATAAGCCTGAATATGTTAATCAGGAAGAAAAAAGTTTCTTAAACTTAAATGAAGTAGAAAAAGAAGTAGATAATACTTTGAAAGAAATTAAAAATTTAAAATTACAAATAAATGAAAGAGAACTTGATAAGTATTATGCAGATTCATTTGAACAAGGGATTCAAATTACTGAAGATATTGAAGAATTAAAAGAACAATTAGCAAAAGTAGAAACATATCTCATTAGCTTATCTGGAGAAAGAAAAGAAAAATATACACCTGAATATGTTAATCAGGAAGAAAAAAGTTTCTTAAACTTAAATGAAGTAGAAAAAGAAGTAGATAATACTTTGAAAGAAATTAAAAATTTAAAATTACAAATAAATGAAAGAGAACTCGATCATTATTATGCAGATTCATTTGACCAAGCAACTCAAATTACAAAAGATATTAAAGAATTAAAAGAACAATTAGCAAAAGCAGAAACATATCTCATTAGCTTATCTGGAGAAAGAAAAGAAAAATATACACCCGAATATATTAATCAAAAAGAAAAAAAATCTACAAATATAACTGAAGTAGGACTAAACAAAAATATTAATAATGATAAAAAAATTGAAGAAACTAAAAAGTCTGAAAGGAGTATATGATGAAGTTAGAAAATAAATTTATACTCCAATATAAAAATCAAAACACAAATGAAAAAATATATAAAATAACAAAAGAAAACTTTGCTGATTTAGAAGAGTTGTTTCTAAGTTTGCTATCACTTAACATTGACTTAGAAAAACAATTAAATAAAGTATACAAAGAAGAGAAGTATATTTATATTAAAACACCAAACATAAACAGTGAAATAATTAAAATATTCAAAAAAGGAAATGAAAAAGAATTTCACAAATTTAAAAATTTAGAAGATGTCATTATACAAACAATACAAAATTATCTTACCTCTTCATCAAAAAAAGACTATACGATACTATATGATGATGAAATAAAAAAACACACCGCACTAACTAAAATCTTAATTATGTATGCCATAAATGAAAATTCAAGCTTACAAGATATAGAACTTTCTTTAAGGAATTCAGAAAATATAAGTAGCTTTATAAATAAAATTCTTAATAGCAAAAAAGAAGACTTTATCGTCCCTGAGAAAGAAAAATTTGGAGATTTATATAAAAAAATAAAGCGTATTGAAGATATGGACGGGTTAATATGACAGAGTATAGTGTAGAAAAAATATATGAAGAAATTGATAAAATGATTGACCAAGTTTCAAATAAAGTAAGATTAATTTCTAATGTACAAATTCAAAATGACAATAAAGAAATATTTTCTTCGTTATTAAATAATAAAGAATATTACAAAGAAAACTTATTGTATCGTGATCTATTAGAATCCTTAATAGATGATTTTGAAAACAAAAAGAATATAGATTTTAAAAATCAAGTTTTAATAAGATGTGAAGTAATATTATCGGCTATAAATGAAAAAATAAATAATCGACTAAATGAAAATCGTTCATTTAAAGTATGTGGAATAAGTATAGATCCAAAGAACTATGAAAGGATATATTTTGGAAAAAGAAGTTTATTAAATCAAATAGAAATCAATAAAGTTAAATACGAAAAAGGAGAAATGATAATATTAAAAGATGAAAATAATGTGCCGATAAAACAAAAAAAATCATATATCAAAATGCCAAAAAATTCAAAATATTCTGGATATATTTTTGAAACAACTCTTGATGTTAAAGAAAAAAATAATAATATTTTATTTGTAGAACTTTCAAAAAATTTTAACAATTATGTTATTACCCGAACGAAAAAAATGAAAAATAAATATGGGATAGACTTAAAAAATAAAGAAGGAAAAATAATTTTGGATTTTAAAAATCAAGATAAAATAAAAATGTCTGGAACAGAATTGATAAGAGAATTTGAAAAAAATAAATTAAAAATTCAAAATTTTGAAAAAGGGGGATTGGGGGTTTACCCCCATATTTAAAAAAATTAGGTGCGAAAACACCTGATTTTTTTATTTTCCCTGGAAGTAAAAAACGACATTTTGTCGTGGTACTTCCAAGGGGTATCTTGCTTAATATACAGTAATAATAAGGCTACACAACGTGTATGCAAAAAAGCCCTATAAATGTTGGAATATCAACAAAAAGAGAAGATTTTAGGGAAATATACACAACGTATATAGCAATACAACACAACGTGTATATAAAAACGTCTATGAATGTTGAAATATAGAGGATGAGAGTGTGTTTTTATCAAAAAATAAAGAACGTGTATACACATATATAACAAACGTGTATATTTTAATTTAATACTTCAAAAATATAGAATTAAATTAGCTAATACGATATAATAAAAATAACATATAAGAAACAAAAGGGAGCGATTAAAATTACAAAAATTAGAAAAGAAATAGTTAAAGTTTATTTAACAGAAAGTGAATACAATAAAATAAATGAGTTGTCAAAAAAACAAAAAAGATCAATGTCAGAATTATTAAGAGCAACAGTTTTGTATGCAAATAATTACGAAGCTCAAAAAAATAAAAAAATATTTACTAAAGATTTTTTAGAAAGCTTTTTAGAACTTGAGAATAAAATTTTAGGAAATTATGATATAGATTTGGTGAATTGTTTTGAAAAATTTTCTGAAAAATTTAAAGAGGGAATGATTGATAATGGCTTTAGTTAAAAAAATTTCCGAAATACATGACTCGTTTTCTGATCAAGGAGGTCAAAAACTATTAGACTACATTACTGAAGAGTTTAAAGTAGTTACTGCATCAGATTTAGAGTTTGCAAAAAAGTTTTTACAAGTCACTGAAAATAAAAATCTAGACTCAAAGAATTTAATAAAGTATGTTTCAAATTCAAATAAAACAGAAAGAAATCTTAAAACATATCTTAAAGGAATTAATACTTTTGATGATAAAGATTTAGCGTTAAGTGATATGCAAAGAGCAAGAAAAAAATATTTAAATTATCATGGAAAAGATATTGATAGTTTAGGAAAAAAATCTATATTTGTGAGACATTGGGTTCATTCATACGATAAAGAGAGTACAGATAATATTGATTGGGATTTGTTGCACGAAACATCAATTAAACTAGCAAAAGAAATGTGTGGAGAAAATTATATTGGATTTGTTGCATCACACTTGCCGAAAAATATGGATGATGAAAATTTAGGTATGAAAGATTTCAATGATAAATTTCATACTCACATAATAATTTGTTCTTATCCAAATGATCCAACTTTAAATAAATTAAAAAATGATGATGGGCAGTGGAAAGAGTATGTAAATATATCTAATAAATATTGCAAAGAAATAGGAGCAAATGTAATAGATTTATCTAATTATGAAAAAAATAAAACTAGCAAATCTAAAACTAGAATTGAATCATCATTAGGGAAGAAAAATCTTTCGTGGAAGAAAAAAATGAAAGAAGAAATAGAACAAATAAAAAAGGGTTCAAAAAATTATGATGACTTTATATCAAATTTAAAAAAGAATGGATACAAAGTAAGAGCTAAACCAAATTCGATAACATATAGAAAAATATTTTTGAAAAAAGAAAGAGCTATAAGAGGAAGTAAGTTATCAGATGAATTAACAGTTGAAGGTTTGAAAGAATACTTTGCAAATAAAAATAGATCAGATAAAAAATCTTTGAAATCAGAAATTCTAAAAACTAAAAACAAAATTCTCATTAATGATCTTTTAAAAAAACATTTATCTAATGATCAAAAAACAAACAGAGAATTAAATTATTTATTAGAATACGATGATAGAAAATATTTTTGTATATCACAAGATATAGATTTAAATCAAAAAATAGAAGAGCTTATAAAAATAGATGAGCAATATAAACAAGAACTAGAATATTTAACCTCAAATTATAAAGAAATATTTGATGAAGAAGTTGATTTAAATGAAGAATTTGAAAAAATTGTAGAAGAAGATGAACTATATAAAAAAGAGTTAGATTATTTAATACAAATAGATGAAAAAAAATATGAAGATAATTTTAATAGACTAGGATTTAAAGTAAATAAGTATTCTTATGATGAAAAAAAGTACAGTGATGAGCAAATAAATATTGAAATTCTTACTGAATCTGAAAAAAGAAGATTAAGAAAAAATGATTTTAAACAATCAGACTTTATTAAAAGCTTAGAAGAATCTTTATTTAATTCAGTCACATATAACATTAAGAACAGTGAAGAAATATCTGAACAGTTAGATAATCTAAATAGAAAAAAATATATTCTAAAATTAGAAATAGAAAAAATTAAGGAAAATAATGAAGATTACTTTTTAAATCCAAATCTGATGAAGTTTATTAAAAACTATGAAAAAAATATTGAATTTATTGAAAAGCAAATATCTGAAATCAGTACACTTAAAAAGAATTTTGACTATTCAAAAAGTGAAATTAAATTTATAAGGAGTAATATTCTTAAAGAATTTAGAAATAGAAGATTTAAAAACAAACAAAAGGAGAAAAAATTTGAATGATAATTTAATACCTCGCTATATGATGATAAAAAATGTTAATCCCAGAATCACATATACAAACATGTATAGAAAAGATTTTGAAAAATACAAAACTAAAAATTATATTAAACAAGCATCAAAAAGAGTAACAAATTACAATCGTATTGAGTATAAAAAAGACTATCAAAAAGTAGATCAATTTAAACGTAAAACATACTCTCATAATGCTGAATATAAAATTAACGTTACAGATTATTTAAAGTCTATTACAAGAGGTCAAACTGTAAAGTGGGCAAAAGATGGATATATAGCAGGTTATAATATAAGTAAAGGATTTAAGACAAAAGGTAAAAGTACATTAAAATTAGCTACTCAAAGAATGATGCTTACAAGTGAAAAATCAATAACATCAGATGAAAATATAAGTAAAGGATTTGACTACTACTATAAATTCAAAACATTTTATGAACCTGCAAAATATTTTATTCCAACTGTATATAATGCTCCTATTCATATAAAAAATTGCACAATTAGTACAGTAAAAGGACTGACAGCTGTAGTAAAATACTTCAATAGAAGTAATATAAAAAAGCCAAAAACAATTGCAAGTAAAGTAAACACAAGACCTATTAGATATAAAAAAACTTTAAAGAATAAAGAAAAGTTAAAAAATCAAATAATGGCTTTGTATTCAGTTGATTTAATGGCAATTAGTAATAAACAATTTAATAAATACATTAAAAATAAAGGATTCTCTGATGAAGTAATTGGTTTTCTTACAGCAAAAAGAAGTGAATATAAAAAATTATCAAAAAGATCAAAATATTTGCACAAAAAAAGACAAGTAAGAAGTACTACGATTAAAAAAGCAACGATGAAGTATTTGACATCTACAGCAGGTAGTATTGATGAAGATAAAACAACTGAACGTATAATATATAATGCAAAAGATTTTATTAACATTGGTAAAAATGCAGGTAATGCAGGGATAAAGTCATCTAAATATGTAATAAAAAAATCACCAAAAGTGTATAAATCAGCTAAAAAGCAAGGACAAAAACTTTGGCATGGTAGTAAACGATTAGCTAATACAGTTAAAAACATTAAAAACGGACAAATATCAAGATATATAAACAGAAATAATTTATTAAAAACAGAAAAAAATCTGAAAGAATTAATTAAAAATGTATTTAGAATGGTAATCAAGGCTTTTATAAAATTATTAAGTATTGCATCTGGAATACTAGTACCAGTGATTTTAGTTGTTGTTATTGCGGCAACAGTCGTAAATGCTGGGGGGTATATAATTTCTAATTTTCCTATTCTACCACATTTTGAGAATAAAAATGATGATGATACTTCTATACAAGCTTACGTTGATTATGGTAATGATCTAATGACAGAATTTCAAGATTTATATTTTGCAAAAGTTAAAGAAGCACAAAAAAAAGGAGCTGTAAAAGAGGTTGTAAATGGAAATATAAATAATATAAAAGAAATAATATCAGTTGCTTATGTAAGAAACGATAATAATAGCGATTCATATAAGTTTACAAAAAAATATATTAAGTATCTTTTTGACAAAACACATAGTATTGATGTAAAAGAAAAAACAATTATTGAGAAGAAAACCGAATATATTACTGATGAAAAAGGGAATAAAATACCTTACACAAAAGAAGTAAAAAAATTAGAAACCACAATATCTGTTGCAACAATATCTGATGTAAATGGAATTATGCAAACAGATGGAGCGAATACTTTATCTTCATCGATGCTTACTGGTAGCAAAGGAGATTTCTTAGGAAAGTTTGAATTAACAGCTTACGATGCATCAATAGCAGATAGTGAAGGATATGGGACGATGTCTGCAAGTGGTAGAAGATTACAACCTAATTTGTCGGTAGCAGTAGATAAATCAAAAATACCACTAGGTACTAATATATTAATCAAATATCCTTTAACTGGATGTCCACTACAATTTGCAGGAAAAGAAATAGTATATAGAGCAGATGATGTTGGTGGAGCCGTAAAGGGCAACGTGATTGATGTATACTTTGAACCGATTGGGTACTATAATCAAATAGGTTTTGGAAGAGTAAGAGGAGCAGAGGTATATTTAGCACAAGACATAAAGTCGATTGGAAGTTCAACAGATAGCAATAATAAAGAATTAGGATATTCTTTATTTAATTACACAGATCCTAAATTTGTACCGACAAAGTTCAAATGGACAGAAGATAATATCCAAATAGCAAATAATGTAGCAAAATCAGACTGGACACAGATTTATCCAAATTTAAAAATGCCAGTGAGCATCGCAGGAGGCTCTAGTACCGTTGCAGATTTATCAACATATTCAACAATACCAGATAATTTAAGAATATTTTCTAAATATTCAGGAACAATTCTTCCAGGAAACACATCACCAAAAGGACAATGTGTATGGTATGTATACAACAGAATTTTTGAAGTTAGTGGAATTAAACTATATTCATTAGGAGATGGTGGTGTATGGGCAAAAACAGCATCAGCAAGAGGATATAGCATTAAGTCAACACCTCAGCCTGGATATGCATATTCAACTCAAGGTGGTAGTTATGGTCATATTATGTTTGTAGAAGCAGTAAATGAAGATGGATCTTTTTATGTTTCAGAATTCAATTATGTGCCATTAAAGTATTCAGAAAGATTAATAAAGCCTGTAAATGGTCGATACCAAGGACAATTTATTGATTTTGGAGTGAGAAAATAGGAGACAAGAATGAAAAAAATAATATTATATTTTATGTTTATATTTGTGATTTTGATATCTAATAATTCAATTTGTTCGCATCAAGATATAAATAGGGGAAATTTAGATGCAATAGATAGTATTCCAATAGTAGCAATAAATAAAAATGGGGAAATATATGATATAAACCTCAGAGAAAAAGTAAATAAAAAAAATATATGGGTAAGAATTGGTAAAGGATATACGTATGAAGATTTAATAAATCAATTCTCTGAAGAAAAACTTCATGATTATCTTTCAGATTATGCTGATTATAGATACATCGATAGTAATGGAAACTTAAAAAAGCAAGACAAAAATTTACGTTTCAACTTAATAGATAATAATGCGTATGAAAAAAATCAATTAGGAGATGTTACGTTTATAATCAAGGCAATAGATATTCCTTACGAAGATATTTTAAATTTTGAATTTTCTAAATTAGATAATAACGTTGAATACGAAAGTCAATTTACTCTGAATGGTAAATTAGAAAAAATTCCTGTAGGAAAATATAAAATAAAAAAAATATATTCTAAATCTGGAACAGATTTAAAAAAATATAAAGTTATATTATCAAAAATTGAGTTTGAAGTAAAAAATAATTCAAATGATATCATAGAGCTAGAAATAACAGATCCAACTGGAAAAGGGAAAAAAGAACGTGAAGAACGATTTGAAAAACTTAAAATTTCGGATCCTCAAAAAACAAATACACGTGATAATATAAATATATTTGAAAATGAAGCTAAGAAGAATAAAGAAACAAAACAGCAAAAAAAAGTTCCTCAAAACCAACAAACAACGAAAACAAAAGAAACACAAAATAATAAAAAATCGCATAAAAAATTATATTTATCTGTTTTGTTTGTTATACTTATAGTAGTAATTTCTTTGTTTATTATTCTAAGAGCAAAAAGAAATGGAGAAAATTAAAATGCAAGATAAATATAAAATGACACAAAAAGAAAATATCTTTTTGGCAAAAAGGAATATTATTGATAGTATTTGGAAAAGTGCAAGATTAGAGGGAATTAATATTACATTTCCAGATACTTATGCAATATATGAAAAATTAACTTTAAAAAATGCTAACGTAGCAGATATTAATACAATATTGAATTTAAAACATGCTTGGCAGAAAATATTAAGTTCAATAGACGAAAATCTAAGTATTGAATATATTTGTAAAATACATTCAGAAGTAGCAAAAGATGAAGCTTTAGAATGGGGGAAATTAAGAGATGGTAAAGTTGGGATATCTGGAACAGATTATGTTCCTCCTATTCCTGATAGCAAAAAAATACTAATAGATTTAGAAGAAATAAATAAAATAACTCCCAACACAAGAAGATGTATAAAGTTAATGCTTTATCTAATGAAATCGCAATTATTCTGGGACGGAAATAAAAGAACAGCTATGTTAATAGCAAACAAAGAATTAATAAAACAAGGAAACGGAGTTATTAGTATTCCAACAGAAAAAATAGGAGAATTTAATAGGTTATTAAGCAGATATTATAGTTTTAATGAACATGAAAATCTAGAAAACTTCATATATTCTCAAGCTATAACTGGAATTGATAGGAAAAAGCAAAAAGAAATAACACATATAGAGAGATAAAAGCAACCACATATGGTTGCTTTTATAATATTATAATATTATTGTATTCGATATGTTTATATGATATTATATACATATAATAAAGGGGGTAGAATTTGAAGAATCGAAAAAAGCTTTTATATGTATTACTTTTAGTTATTGCACTTACATCATGTAAGAAAAACGAACAAGTCTTAAATGACACAAAAGAAAAAATTGTAGAAAATCAACAAAAAGATGAAGATATCAGTATTAGTAAGGAGGATGATGTTAAATCTGAAGGAAGCGACGAATTTATAAATATTTTACAGAACGAGAGTAAAAAGAATGAAAGTGAAAAAACAGATAATAATCAAAAAAGTGAAAGCAGTGATATTGATATTACAAAAGAAATGGAGCGTGATACTGAAAATTCAGAAAAAGATAATAATCAAAACGTAATAGTAGCAAAAGAAGACGATAAATCCGAAAATTCGGCTATTACAGAAAAAAGTGATCAAATTACAGTAGATAATAATCAAAACATAGCAAATAATCAAACCTACACAAATAATCTGAATAACAAAAATACTCAAGAAATATTTAATATTAATGAGTTAATAGAAACAACAAAAAGAAAAATATTTGACTTAAAAAATAAAATAGAAATGGAGGATAAAAATATAAAAGAGTGGGAAAACAAAATAATGGAGTTGGAGAAAAATTTAAGTGAGTAGAAAAAAAGAAATAATTCAAAAAAAGATAAAAAACATTGAAATCAAAATAAAGAGAAATGAGGATAAAAAAACACAACTAAAAGATAAGCTAACTTTAGTAGAGTCAGAAATGAATAAATTAATAAATCAAAAAAAAGAACTGATCGATAGTCTAAAATTAGAAATTATATCTGGAAAAACAGTTGCGGAAATAGAAAACTTCGTGGAGAAATCAAATGATGATGAAAAAGATTAAAAGTGTAATCTTGATAAGTTCAATCCTGATATTATGTTTGTTTCTTAGTGGTTGTGAAACAAAAAAACAAAAAGATGAAAGAGATCTCTCAAACTTTATAAGCATAGATCTACAAGGAACAGAAAATAATGGATTTGTAAAAATAGATTTTGATAAAGACAACGCTTTAGAAAAAGTCACTAAAAATCTTAAACTAGACGAAAAGAATAACAAATATGAGCTTATAGAATTGAATTCTTTATTTGATAGTGTAAAAATTAACCCTATTACAAAAACAACTAATTTAAAAAATGGAGATATAGTTAGATTTGATATAGCATTCGATAAAAATATATTAAAAAAATATAATCTTTTATTAGACGAAAAGGGAGAATTTGAAGTATCTGGATTAATTCAAGCGAAAGAAATTGATATCTTTAATATGATCGATGTATCTTTTAAAGGAGTATCTCCTAAGATACTTGGAGAAATTAAGAACAAATCAACAGATAATGAATTTTTTAATTCTGTTAAATTTGAGTTTGTACAGCCACAGCCGTTTAAAAGTGGACAGACAGTAGAAGTTAGAGCAATAGTAGATGAAGCACTAATGAATAAATCAGGCTTTAAAATAAATAAACGAATTAATTCATATAAAGTTGAAAATCTTCCAAAATACGCAGAAAACATAAAAGAAATCAAAGCCTCTTGTGTGTTTAATCAATACTATCAAGGATACAAACAAATCCAAGAGAGATTAGATTCTAATTTAGCCCAAACACTAAAATCTTTAAGCAATGATAAGTATAGAGAAGAAGATTTTGCAAAAGTAACTTATGAGATATACCCTGTCACTGTTTTATTTACTGTAAATCAAAAATCTTTACTTCTAGCAGAAGATTCAAAAGAAGATAATAATCTAATTAGTATATATCAAATTAAGTTCTCAAATAATGTTGCTAATATAAACTATGCATACGTATCTGCAGCATCAACTGGAATCCAATATGATAAAATCAACGATAAAAACTTAGATATAGAGAATGTATCGTTATCAGATATTGAAATATCACAAGAAAATCTTTTAAAAGAAATAGCTAAAAGTACAGAAAATCATGAAATCTTCAAAATCGCAGATATCAATAAAATTTTAAAAAAATAACCAAAAAAGGAGGGAAAAGTGCGAACTATAGGAGAGGAAGTATCAGAAAACACACAGTTTCTAAGTTTACAACTTGCAAGAAGATTAACCGAAACTGTTGCAGTATTTACAATCGAAGTGTTTAGAAAAACAATAAAAGAAATAACACTTACAAAACATAAAGATGAAGTTGAAAAATATTGTGGTGATGTTTCGGAAAAAGAATTCGAAAAAGTATATGGAAATCGTGACACCCAAACTATTAGAATTCCAAACGAATACATCGAAGAATTTAAAAAACTTGCACTTAAATATAATGTGTTGTATTCATCTTCAAAAAATATTGATGAGGAGATAAATGCGACAGATATTAAGTTTGTATCATCTGATACTTTTAAAATTAAAGAAATTCACAATATATTAGCTCGAAAATTAAGCTTGAATTTTAGTGAATTATCAAAAATATCAGAAGTAACTAATTACAATGTAATAAAAGTTGAACTTAATCAATATGAATATGAACTATTTAATCTGCTAAATAAAGACGTTATACATTCAGCTGAAAGAACTGGTAGTGATAAATATACATTGTATTTTACAGAAGATCAAATAGAAGTAGCTCAAGCACAAATACTAAACATAGATCAGTTTTTAAATGGTATTGATAAAGAAAGCATAAAGAGGAGCGTTGATAAAAAATATGATGCATTAGATAAATTTAAAGCAAAAATAAATATGAAATCGAAAGATAAATTTATATTACTAAACACTCAAAAACCTAGTGATTATATAGTATTCCTGGAAGATAGAGCGATATACAAAGAGTATGATGTAAACAGGGAAGAATATATCACAAAAGAGTTAAAAGAAACAGACATTGATTACTCAGAAAAACTATCTAAAATATTTTTTAAGTTTAGTTTAAATTCGACAATTGAGGTATCACAAGAAAAATTAAATGAAATAAAAAAAATATTAGAGAAAGAAAAATATAATGTAGATTCTGAAAAACTTACAAAACATCTAGAAGAAGATGCTATTTTATATACTCAAAGCGAAAATATAGATGAAATATTTGCTAAGAATCTATATACAAATTATAATCTCGATTTTATACAAAGATTTAAGAAAATTGGGAAGAGAAAACTCTCTAGAGAAGAAAATCTTTTAAAAGAAAAAATAGAGTTTTATCAAAAGAATATGGATTATGAATTTAAACAGAAAGAAAGAGAGAAAAATAGGTAAAAATGAAAGAAAGAGGAGTACCTCTATATAGGGAAACACCTAAAAAAAGAGTAAAAAAAACAGCTATTTATCTAGGTGTATTATATGCATTTTATTTTTACTACTTACTACATTTATCAAACTTTGCTAACGAATACTTTCCAGTCACAACTAAAGAATTAAGTTTTGCGTTCAGTGAATTAAAAGAAAATCCTTTTAATTTAAGCTTTAATATTAATATCATTGGCAAGTTTTCAGCTGTTTATCTATTCATAAGTTTAATCATACTAGTGTATATGTATTCTAAACCAACGAAAATTAGAACAAAAGAAGGAGAAGAGCATGGATCATCTAGATGGCTTACTAATTTAAAAGAGTTTAATAAAAAATACAATTATCCATACGAATCTTCTTTTTACGAAGAAAAACCAGGTACAGAAAATATAATATTATCACAAAGTATTAGACTAGGATTAAATGGACATGAAACAAAAAGAAATGCAAATGTGTTAGTTATAGGTGGAGCTGGAACTGGTAAATCAAGGTTTTTTATTAAACCTAATTTACTTCAAATGAATTCTTCGTATGTAGTAACAGATCCGTCTGGAGAATTATTTCAAAGCACAGCAAAAACGTTAGAAAGTAATGGTTATAAGATAAAAATCTTAAATCTAAATGATATGAAATTAAGTTTTAAATATAATCCATTTCACTATATAAGAGATGATCTTGGAGTGTATATGATGATTGATACATTCATTAAAAACACAGATGGAAAATCTAAACATAGTGGAGATCCGTTTTGGGATAAAGCAGAAAAAATGTTTTTAAGTAGTTTAGCTTTTTATCTGGTAGAAAACTACGATGAAAAATATCAAAACTTTAGCAATGTAAATTTACTAACACAATATGCTCTTCCACAAGAGTCAGGAGAGCCTACTTTGTTAGATAAATTGTTTGAAGAAGTAGAAAAAAATGTAAAAGAAAAAGGCACATATTCAATTGCTCTAGAAAACTACAAAAGTTATAAGTCTGGAGCTAAAGATACTGCAAGATCGATAGTTATTTCTGCTCAGACAAGGCTATTTCCTTTTACTATGCCAACAATAAGAGATTTAACCTCAAATGATACGTTAAATCTAGAAAAAATATCACAAGAAAGAACTATACTATACTGCATATTACCTACGGCAAGTACAACATATAATTTCCTATCAGCAATGATGTTTTCTCAACTGTTTGAGATGTTATATCATCAAGCAGAATCTAAAAAGAATAAAATGCTAGATGAAATGGTTCAATTTGAATTTGATGAATTTGCTAATGTTGGAGTAATTCCAAACTTTGACAATTTACTTGCAACAATGCGTAAGTATAGGATTTCATCAAATATAATTCTTCAAAACTTATCACAATTAGAAGCTATGTACAAAGAAACATATAAGTCAATAATTGGTAACTGTGACTCACAGCTATTTTTAGGATCTTCTGATGGGGATACCCTTAAATGGATATCTACAAATTTAGATAGTACAACAATAACAGTAAGTAATATTACGAAAGGAAAAAACGGTTCAGTAAGTGAAAGTAAAACAAAAAGAGAACTTATGACTATTAGTGAATTGAAAACAATGAATAATGATGATTGTATAGTTCAAATTAGAGGCATAGATCCTTATTATGGGAAAAAATATAGTTTAGAAAGTCATCCGTTATATAAACAAACAGGAGATTATAGTGATAAGTATATATACAAGTTAGAAGATTTATTCAAAAAAGAGAATTCTTTACTAGATGAAGAAATAGAAAAATTTAAAGAAAAATCAAGAAACATCTTTAGAAGTAATAATCTTGATGTAAAAGAAAAAACTGAATTCTATTTTAGTGATAATTTCAGTCCAAAAATAATATTTCAATAAAGGAGACAAAAATGAAAAAAATTAAAGAGTTAAAAAGAAGATTAGTAGAATTAAGTGCATTTTCAACTGTACTTATGTCAAGCACAATTTCTAGTGCAGCGAATATCAAAAAATTTAATGTAAACAAGAATGTTAATGCTGACGATGTCTCGTCTGGAATTGTGTCAACATTAATCACAGGAGCTATGTATTTAGGAATAGTAATTGTTGCAGGAAATGTTATAGCGTGGTTTGTTGCAAATGCAGAAGATAATGCCCTAGACAAAAATAAAGCCTTGAAAGGTGGAGTATTTGGAGCTTTGCTTTTTGCAGCGCCAGCAATATTAAAAATGGTAGGATTAATCTCATAATGTTAGGTTTATTAAGAAATCTATTTGGATTAGGATCTCGCTTTCCGTTTGAACTTTTAAAGTATTTACTTGGCAAGAATATAAATGTTTATAGTGATATAAAGTTTATAGACATTCTTAATTCGATATTTGATTCAATATTTCTACCAATAGGACTAACATTATTTGTAGCTTTTTTTATAATTAACATTGTTGAAATCTCCTCGAGTGAAAATCTATCTCGAGGAGCTATTACAAAACAAATATCGTATTTGATATTTGGGATAATGTTAATAACAAACTGTACAACTATATTTAACACTTCCGTAGCTCTTTCAGATTCTTTAAGTACAAAAATAATTGAAAAAGCAACAGGAAATGGTGTACAAATGACATATTCCGAAAAGAATATTGATGAAAGATTTGAGCTTTTTGTAAATTCAATCACTTGTTCAAATGGAAAAGCGTTGGAAGGTGTTAAATTTGATAATGGTGGAAATTTAACTAGGACTGATGAATACAATAATCCAAAAAACTTTACAATAAAAGTTGTCCCTCCAAAAGCAACTGTAGGTAATTTAAAACCAAATAATCCAGAAGGTTGGTCGATGTTTGATGAAAAAGGAAATGAAATAAGAGGACCAGGTGCTATTTTTAAAAGCTTTGATTTATTAACAGTATTTTTGTGTTGTTTAATCTTCATACTTTTGCAAATAGTAACCACTTCAATAATATTATCACAAGCAGTATCTAGATTAGTTGAATTACTTGTAAGAACTCTCGGACTTCCTATAGCTTTTTCTACAGTACAATTAGATGGAAGACATAGTGGAGGAATAAGATATTTCAAAGGCTATATAGGAGTAGTATTTCAATCAACGATTATATTATTACTAGTATTTTTAATGCAAGTATTTCAAATAGGCTTAGCATCTGTACCTTCAATTACAGGAAGTAATCAATTATGGAATTTAATACTACAAGCAATAATTGGACTATCTTTTGCAGGATTAATTACTAAATCACAAAGATTAGTTAGTGAATTTATAGGAGGTTAAAGATATGCAAAGTTTAAAAATGCCACATGAAATATCAAGGTTTAAACCAAAATTATTTAAAGCTTTTACAACAAGGCAATTCATATGCTTAGTTATAAGTTCTATTATATCAATAAGTTCATATATGTTATTGACTGATTATTTCTATAATTCAATAACACTCACAATTTCAGTTTTTTTAGCTGTACCAATAGTAGTATTTGGATTTGTAGAAATATATGGACTTGCACCAGAAAAATATTTTAAAGATTTAAAAAAGTATATGTTTCAAAGTAGAAATCGTCAGATTGATTCTAGAAACACATACGTTGAAAAGTTAGAACAACTAGAGAAACTAAAAAAGAAAAAGAGGAAAAATGGGAAACAAAAATTCATTAAAATTAAGAAAGATAAAAAATAATAAAATAAAAGTACAGAAAAAATCTATATTTTTATACGATGTGTCAAAACTTGAACTAAAAGACATTATCGAATTGATTGAAAAAAATGGACAAGTATCAGTAATTAAAAATGTCAATTCAGTAAATATCTATTTAGTGATTTCTAACGAAAATTCCAATCTAAAAGAATATGAGATCGATTTTTATGATTATGTAAAAAATTTAGAATCAATTATCGGAAATATTGAAAACATCAAAAATGAGAAAGATACATTAACAAATATATATAATTCTATTTCATACCAAGATGATAAAGTAATTAACAACGACAATAAAATTATAAAATCAATAAAACTACTTGAAAATATTGAAAGTATTAATGAAGTAATTAAAAATCAAAAAAAATCAATATTAACATTTCATATTTCAAGAATCAAAAGTGATGAGTTTTATAAAAATCTAGAAAATACAGAATTAAATTTAGACAGTATTAAAAAAACTGATGAAGATATTATAATCTACAATTCCATACTAAATTGTATAGGTGAAGATATTAATTTAAATAATTTCAGCTATTCATCTTTAAAATACGCAAAGCAAGATATTATATTAAATCTATTACCTCTTAATGAAAGTAAGTACTCTAAAAATCTTTTTAAAATAGATGAAGAAAAGAAAAAGATACTAGATAGTATTCCTTTAATTAAAACAACGAAAAACAAAAATACACAAGATTCTCTTCCATATCGAAAAATCTATGAAAATGGAATAATGGAACACGATAATGATATATACAGCTGTTCATTAGAATTAAAAGACATATCTTTTACTACAATAGACGAAGAAAGGCAGGTAGATATATTTTTAAAATATTGTGAATTTTTGAATTCGTTTTCTGACGTTGAAAACATTCAAATCACAATGAATAATACTAAAATAGACGAGATCGATTTTAAGAAAAACATAGAAATAAAAATGTGTGGAGATGATCTTGATGATTTAAGAAAAGAATACAACGATATGATATTAGAAAAACTAGAATTAGGAACTAACTTCATCGATAGAAAAAAAGTAATTACAGTGTCAATAAATGCTAAATCAATAGAAGAAGCTAATAGAAAATTTAGTACAATAATAGATACTGTACAAAGAAATATAAAACAAGTTGGTGGAGAATACAGTTCTGATGTATATATCATGGATAAGTATGAAAGACTAAAAATGCTATTTGCAATATTTAATATTGATGAAATAGAAGAATTTTCATCTATTGATTTAGAAGAAACGGAAAAGCTTGGAATTAGTAGCAAAGATATAATATCACCAGATAGACTTTCTTTTAAATCCAACTACTTTAGAATCAACGAAAAGTATTGCAAATCATTCTTCATTTATGATTTACCAAATTCACTAAATCCTAGTTTCTTTGTTGGACTAAACGCATTTAATGAACAAATAATAACGACAGTTAATTATAAGCCTTTAGATCAAATATCATCAGCTAAGTTAGTTAAAAATAAACTTTCTGATATTGAAACAAAAATAGTAGATATATCAAATAAATACACTCAAAAAGGTATCGAGCCAATTATACCATCACATCTAAAACTTGCAAAAGAAGAAACTGCTGAAATGCTAGAAGATATTACTACAAGAGATCAAAAATTATTTAAAACGTTAGTAGCAATAACTATAATATCAAAAACAAAAGAAGAATTAGAAATCTTATCAGATAAAGTAAAAGATTATTGTAAATTAGTAAAATTAAAAACAGCAAAATTTCAACAAGAATCAGCTTTTAACTCATCAATACCTTGGGGAATTAATCAAATGCCACAATTTAGAACATTGACAACAGAAGCGTCTAGTGTATTTATTCCTTTCGACTCAGATAAAGTAATGCATCCTCATGGAAAGTATTATGGGGTAAACCCATCTAATAATAAATCATTAATAGTAATTGATAGAGCTAAGTCGATGAATGGTAATGGTTTTATCCTTGGAAAGTCTGGAACAGGTAAATCATTTACAGCTAAAAGAGAAATGCTCTCTATATTGCTTGAAAACAATAAAGATGAAGTAGTAGTAATAGATCCTGAAGGTGAATATCGTGAACTATGTAGGGAACTTGGTGGAGACTATATAGACATATCACAATCTTCAGAATATCATATCAATTTATTTGATATTAACGAAAACTACTCAGATTTAAATGAAGATAAGAAAACGGATAATATATCAGCTAAGTCAAACTTTATAGTTGGATGTTTGGATATATTAACAGGTAATCAATTAGAATTAGTTGAAGAAAATTTACTAGATAAGTGTATAAGACAAATATATGAAGAGTGGTTTGAGTATACAAAAGAATGTGAACTTAAAAATGAAAAAATAAATTATGAATACTTTCCAAGGTTAAGTAATTTAAAAGACAAATTAAATCAAGTTCAAGGGTTTGAAAAAAATCTAGCTAAGAATCTAGCTATGTTACTTGAATTATTTACAACTGGATCACAAAACATGTTTAATTATCATACTAACTGCGATCCAAAAGCACGTTTCGTTGTATATGGATTAAATAACATAGGCGATAACACTAAAATGAAGTCGTTAAGTATGCATATAATCATGGATCAAATATGGAACAGATTGTTAAGAAATGGAGCTATGAATTTAAAAGATAAAATCAGAACTTGGTTTTACGTTGATGAAATATATTTATTATTTGATAATGAGAAGTCTTCAAACTTTTTAAGAAATATTTGGAAACGAGCTCGTAAATATAATGGATTTCCAACTGGACTTACACAAAATATTGAAGATTTATTAAATAGTGACTCAGCACGTTCAATGCTTTCCAACGCTGAATTTATAGTATTAATGAATCAAGCAAAACTTGATAAAGTAAAACTCGTTGAACTTTTAAGTATATCAGAATCTCAACAAACATATATATCTAATGCTAAAAAGGGTAGTGGTTTAATTTGTATCGATCAAAAAACTATATTACCTTTTGAGGATGATTTTCCAACTAATACTAAAATGTATGAATTGTTGACAACAACACCTAATGATATAAACAAAAAGGTAATTGGTGGTTAGTATGAAAGTAAATAGAGAATTGCTGTTTTGTTTGTCAAATAATTTAGATTTTAATTATGAAGTAATAAATCAAGTATATAATATTTTGAATTTTAAATTTATTAATTTATCAACGAAAAAAAGATCTCAAAAAAATCAAAAAGAAATAAGCATAACATTTCCAGACATGGTAGAAAAAGAGGAATATAAAGTTTCTTTATACTATGATAAATTTAAATTAAATGATAAACACAATGAAGATGAAGAATATTTCATTAGATTAATGTTGTATTTGTTTTACTTAGGGCAAGTAAAAATAAACTTCACAGATAAAATAGATTTATCAAACGATGATATTCTATATCTAAAAAAATCATCAAAAATAGAAGAATTAGAACAACTAATTAGAGTATATATAATATCGGTGTTTAAATTCGATGAAAAACTCTGCGATTTATTTGTAGATATGTTTTTTATTAAATTTCTAAACTATGATACTAATAGACAATATGATGTAGTGGTTGAAGATGACTATATAATTTGTCAAGAAGCATTTAGAATCTTTACAGAAATTATAAATTCATATCCTGAACTTGATATTTCAGATAAACTATCAGAATATACTCAAGCATATAAAGAAGATGAAGTCATGTTTAATATTCAATCTATGAGAACAGCTACAGTTAAGGAAAGATTAAAAGCTATTCAAGATGAAAATATTACATTATATATTGATTTTAATGATAAATTTAATCTGATACAGCATTATAAAAATTGGGATATATCAAAAGAAGAACTTTATAAAAATATAGAAAAAGAAAATTCTGGAGATAATGTTTTAATTTTTCAAAAGGCACAAAATTTAGGAGAAAAAGATTTTAACGATTTTAAAAAATATCTTTATAATATTATAGAAACAAATAAAGCATTAGATGTCAATATATAGTGATGGAGTTGATTATATGCTCAAAAATATAATTAATAAGTTTAAAAAAGAATCTAACAATGAGTGTTTGAATTTAGAAGAAAATACAAATAAAACACTAATAAATTTAAAACTATTAAATGAGTATGTTAATAATAAGGTTTTTAAAAATACGACATATATATCATCAGATATAGAAAAAACTACCTTTGAAAATTGTGTATTTTTAAATTGCACATTTCAAAATATTTGTTTAATAAATAGTAGCTTTAAAAACGTGTTATTTGTGAATTGCACATTAGAAAACTACTCAATAAACTTACATTCTGACTTTTTAAATTCAAAATGTATAAACACCAAAGTAGCTAATTCTATGTTAATTGCTAATATCTTTGATCAATCATTATTTGTTAGTTGTGTGTTTAAAGACAGTAAAATAGAACATTGTAATATATATGACGATAGCGATGTTGAATTTGTTAACACTAAAGTGATAACCAAAAGTAATAATCCAAAGAAAGAAAACATAGTTTTGAGAGTAAGTAAAGAATATGTTTATGATTCTCCACCTAGCATACTATATACGGACTCAAATGTAACATACTGCATTCCTGAAGAATACTTTACAAAGATAAATAATTATAACTATATAATTATCCCTGAAAATGAACAGTTTTTTGAAATCAAAAAAAAGAATAGAAATAATGAAGTAGAAGTATTAAATCTTAACAGATCTAATTTTATACAACTTGCAAATAAAGTAAAGGATAGCTAAATATAGCTATCCTTATTAAATTCATAAATTAGATTCATTACTAAATCTTTCTGATTATCTGTTAGTTTATTAAATTCTAATGAAACGTGCATATCAAGATCATTTTCTTTAGTTATATAATTTCCTAATAGATCATCAATAGAAATATTTAAAAATTGAGATATCCAATAAACTTTATCTATTCCTGGAATTGAGTTTCTAAATCTTGATATCGTTCCGTTTGGAAGTCCTGTAATTCTTTCCATTTCAGCAACACTAATACCCAAATTTGCACACTCATTTCGTATATTATTAACAAGAATTTTTCTAATCTCATTTTCTTTTAATACTCTTTTTTTATTTTCATTTTTAAATTTTTCTAAATTATCCATAGTTAATTGCTTTTACTCCTCTATTTGTTCTAATATTATCAGCAAAATGGCGTTTTGTCAATTCAAAACAATTATCTAATATGATATAATAATATTAACGAATGCAATAACGAGGAGCAATTAACAATGGAAAGAAAAATATTATTAGTTCATAAGGAAGATATTATATCATCAAAAATGTATCCTAGATTTAATTATTACCCAGTACCAACAAAAACAGGAGAAAAACAAGGTTTAGAGAAAGTACCAGTTTTAGATAAAAATGGTAAGCAGATATATTTGACATACTACAATATAAAAATGCCTGAACAATCTAAATATAAGGACTGGATACTAAATATAAATACAAACCAGGCAAGTTTTACAGAATATAAAAAAAATAAAAACATATTATTATTTATGGTTTCAAATTCAAAAAGTATAATGTTTAATATTCATAAACCTGAAAAAATACTTGAAAAAAACGGGAAAGTTAAATATAACTATACTAAAAAAGAAACTAAAAAAATAAATTCAGAAGAATTATGTAATACGTTTTGGCATGTTAAAGATATAAACATCAATAATATTCAAAAAGAAAAAGAAAAAAGTAGATAACCTTGAATTTAAAACAATTAATATATTGGAGAATGTTATGATTAGCAAAAAAACGATAGAAAAAATTAAATATTTAGGTGTTCAAAGATACAAGGACTACGAGGAAATGTTTGATAAATTAGATGAAAATGGGTTGATTGAGCTAAAAGCAGAATATGAGGCAAGTGTAAATGCTAAAGGTGATAAAACAATAAACTCAATTCTAGTAGCTATTGGCGGGTTTATTGTCTGTGGAATATTAGGGTTTATAGGTAAGTTTATATATAGAATAAGTAGTATTAGTTATAAAAATAGCGAACAAGAAGCTCTGAATATTATGGGGAATATGCTAAGCTTAGGATTAATAGTATTAATATCAATAATTAGTGTAATTATTTTATATAATCGTAAGGTAAAACAATCATATATTAGGTTACAATATTTAAATGAATACCTGGATAAGAAAAGGAAATTATAATATGAATATATTTGAAAGATTCCGTAAAGAAATAGTTTTAACAAGTGTTTTATTACTTTCAGGAGTGTTTTTCTCAATAAGTCTATATTCGCTGAATCAAGAATTATTGAAATTAAATATAATGCAAATGATCTTATACAAAAAATGTATTATATGTCGTTTTTTCATTTGTTGGATTCTATTGATGTTCTTAAATGCATATACGTTACATAGTATATTTAAATCACGAAGAAAACTTGAAGCAGGAGCAGACTTAATTCTATTAATAATATTAATGGCAATTACTATTCTTATAGGAGTTATTACAATATATCTAATACAAAATCCTATATTGAGAACTATTAGTTTAGCAATTGTATTATCTGGAGTATTTTTAAGTAATGAATAAAGTTTAGTCTAATTGATTATGTAAATATTTAACAGAATATTTTCTATGTATGTTAAAATAAGGCTCTCAGATTGATTCTAACAGCCTATTTCAAATAAAAGGTATAATAATATAACTGAAAGCCAAGGATAGTTAATACTACTGTCCGTGGCTTAATTTTATGTTTTTATAACTCTAGAACTTGTAAAATATTTTGAGCAATATTATAAATAACAGGAATAGCTACAGAATTTCCAAATTGTTTATAGCTTTGAGTATAACTAACTGGTATTATATAATTTTCTGAAAATCCTTGTAATCTAGATGCTTTTCTAGGTGTTATTTTTCGAGGATATTTATTTTTCTGTTCAATTAATATCTAACTACCATATTCATAATATCTAACTACCATATTCATAATATCTA
>ERZ1673699.641-NODE-641-length-36784-cov-7.203572_pt1 | contig 36784 bp, 26 predicted proteins | sample MGYA00580229_ERZ1673699 | MGnify/ENA primary metagenome ERZ1673699 (study PRJEB41218, sample SAMN15661785) | gut metagenome | host: Homo sapiens | place: Canada: London | collected 2015-08-20/2019-03-30 | study: EMG produced TPA metagenomics assembly of... | reverse complement strand
TTTTCAAAAATGCTGCCGAGGTGTGGGCGAGTAGCCCACATTTGCGAAGCAAATTCAATTTTGCAGTTTGTTTTTCCTGCTGCAATTGCAGTTTTTGAAACTTACAAATTCTCAATTCCACTATTTTTATGAAATAAGTCGCAAATTCGGACAAGGCAACGGGGCAATTGCAGCACGCTGGTAGGCAAAAGCAGGGGTGGAACCCCCTTTTGCCGGATGGTTCAGACTGTTTTCTCTAAGAGAAGTTGCTTCTAGGAATACCGCCCGAATCCGGTTCGGCAAGGCTGGGGCACATCCCCAGCTTGCCTGGGAATCGCAATTGCCCCGGAAACCTTGTCCCTCATTACAACCCCTTAATTTTAAAGGCAATTGCGATTCTTTTGATTTTCTCTTAGATTTTTGTTGCAATTTATTACTCACGTTTCTATGCAGGGGGCAGCTGCCCCCTGTTTAAAGGATGCCCTGCCCCTTTGTCCCTTCGGGACATTTCCCCACACTGTGGGGAATCACCCTCGCCGAGCTGAGCCAGCTCGACCGCAGTTGCCTGTGGCTCGTTCCTTGCAACCAATACAGAAAAACATTTTTTGATTTCTCCACAAAAAATGACTGCTTTCCAAAATAAGTTTCTCTTGACAGTCTTTGCTGCATATGTTATAATGCAAGTACAACCAACCGACATATTAGAAAGGATGAAAGTTCATGAAAAATAGAAAAACAGGAAAAGCCATCGCCGCTGCTGCCATGTTGACCATCGCAGCAATGACCATGCCGATGCAGACCGTTTCTGCGGAAGATATTGTTGACGCTCCTTACAACGTTGTTGTATTGGGTGACAGTATCAGCACCGGTTATGGGCTGGAGGATTCCAGCAAGTCCTATGTTTCCGTTCTGGAACATCATATGAATCAGAAAGTCACCAATCTTGCAAAGGATGGCACAACTTCTTCGGAACTGCTCCAGTCGTTGCAGGGGGATAGCACCATGCAGAGTGCAGTTGCTGGGGCTGATATCATTGTAGTCACCATCGGTGCAAACGATATTTTGCAGCCGGTTCTGAATAATGATGTGGTGAAAGTAGACGATTATGACAACGTTTATGATCTGGCGAATGCCATCAAGGACAATCAGATTGCGTTCCAAAAGTATTTGAGAGCCACTATGCCGACTGCGGTTGCCAATGCAAATACCAACATTGACAACATTATTTTGCAGCTGAAGAGCACAAACGATCATGCAAAGCTGGTCTTCCAGACAGTTTATGACCCGTTGAGTGTTGATCAGGATGATACAGGATTGTCTGCCAACGCACTTTCTATGTTGAGTGCATTTTCGAATGGGCAAATGTATCAGTATTTGAATGGAAGTGCCAACGGTGGAACGTATATTCCAGTTGGTTTGAACCAGAATTTACAGACCCATGCACAGAATGGAGAGATTTATCTGGCAGATGTTTATAGTGCGTTCCTGCATCATGCATGGACAAATGTCAATATTGCAAATGCAGACGTGCACCCGACGGTTGCTGGTCATGCAGCAATTGCAAACTTGCTGATTGAAAGCGGCTATTTCCCGAGTGTTGCAAATATTGATGGTGATATTGATGGCGATGAAAAGATTGATGTTTCCGATGCAGTTGCTGTTCTGACGGAATATGCACGGATTGCAGCAGGCAATGAAGCACAGTTTAATCCTGCACAGAAAAAGAGTGCGGATGTCAATGGAGATGGCATGTTGGATGTTTCCGATGCCGTTGGCATTTTGATTTATTATGCAAAGCAGGCTTCCGGACAGACACCGTCTTTCAATTCATAAAAATAACTTGAAGACTTGAATTAGAGCGAAAACCGTTCGATTTTGCGGAAAAGTACCGTAGAATCGAGCGGTTTTTTTGTGAAAAAATGTGAAAAACAGAATCCATCTGTGTTTAACGATGTTTTCCATCTACTATCATAAATTTATCACATTCCAGCGTATAATATTAAACATAGAGCAAAGAACAAGACAGACCGATGCAGAATAGCAGCGGTTTTCAATAGAAAGGAAGATTCTTATGTATGAACGGGAACAGGACATGATGAAAAACGAATCGAACAACACAGCAGCTTCTGCGTCGAATCAGCCGGAATCTACTGTAAACAATCAGAATCCTTACAGCACATCTGCTGCAACGGGCAGCACCACACCGAATGGTTATGGTTATACTACTAATAGTAGTACCAACCCAACCACTGGCTATACTGGAAATACTTCCTCTGATACACAGTCGCAGCAGCAGGGTTATAGCTACGTCAATTATTATTCCAATCCGAACGCTCCGGTGCAGGCATCCGGCAGCGGCAAACCGCCGAAGAAAAAGAATCACTTCTGGATGAAAGCGGTTGCATTTGTTGCAGCGATGGCAATTGTCTCCGTTGGTTCGATTGGCATTTACAATGGTGTTCATAATTCCAACAAGCTGGTAGCAGCAGAAAGCAGTACTTCTGCTTCGGATTCCACCGATACCACAGCCAATACCACAGCACAGGATAGCAGCAGTAAAGCACAGAGCACAACCGTAAAGGGTGATGCTGCAAAGAGCTGGATTGAATTGGCATCTGGTACAAATGCAATGTCCATCAGCGACATCGTTAAGAAAGTAGCACCATCGGTTGTCGGTGTTCAGGCAACTTTCAAGATGCCGAATAACTACAATAGTTATAATTATGGTTTTGGAATGTTCGGAAATGGCAACAGCGGAAATGGTGATAATTCCGGTTCAATGACCGGTGTCGGAACAGGTATTATCATGCGGGAAGATGGCTACATTGTCACAAACGCCCATGTTATTTATGATTCAGAATATGGCTGCGGCGAAGCAACTGCCGTAGAAATCCGGATGTCCGATGAAGAAACCACTTATGATGCAAAGGTCGTTGCATATGATATTGAAACCGACCTTGCTGTTTTAAAGGTAGATCAGACTGGTTTGACTGCTGCGGAATTTGGTGACAGCGACCAGTGTCAGGTTGGCGATGCAGTTGTTGCAATCGGTAACCCGTTGGGTCTGGAACTTCAGAACACGGTTACTTGCGGGATTATTTCCGCACTGAACCGGAAAGTTACCATCAACGACAAGACCATGACACTGATTCAGACCGATACTGCCATCAACAACGGCAACTCCGGCGGCCCGCTGATCAATAGTTCTGGTCAGGTTGTCGGCATCAACTCTGCGAAGATGTCCTCTAGCGTTTCTTCCAGCGGTGCAACCATTGAAGGTATCGGCTTTGCAATCCCGATGACAGAAGCACGGGAAATTGTAGACGATTTGATCAATTATGGTTATGTTACCGGCAGACCGCAACTTGGCATCAGCTGTCAGGATGTTTCCGAAGCCGTTTCTCAGGCATATAACTTGCCAATCGGTGCATATGTTATCAGTGTAACCGATGGAGGTGCAGCAGCAGAAGCTGGTTTACAGGTCGGCGATGTCATTACTGCCATCAATGATAACAAGATTGAAACCACAGAAGAGCTGAATAACTATAAGAATGAATATAATGCTGGTGACACGATCACCCTGACCATTGTCCGCAACGGACAGGAACAAAAAGTTTCTGTCGTTCTTCAGGAAGTACAGCAGAAAAAACAATCCTGATGAAGTATCACGGACAGTGAAATCTTTCCCGCCAATGCCAAAAGCTGGGCATCTGGTCGGAAATTTTCAAATGCTTTCTTCATACATTCTCCTTATTATTTTTCCAACACAGGCAGCCTGCAAAGTCTTTTTGCAGGCTGTTTGTGTTTTTTGTGAAAAATGACGGAAAGAGCCGATTCTGAAAACACGACTTTCACAAGGTGCACACAAAACTTCAGTTGAAAGCCTGTTGAAAGGTGTTGAAAACGGTTGAAAATTGTGTAAAAGCTACAAATACGGGCGGAATTTCCACCTAATAATTTTAAAAAAAATCAGGGCAGAGGCTTGACATTCCCGACAGAATGTGTTAGAATACTTTATGTAAATCGTTTACGGCGGTTTATGCACCCATGCCGTAAAGGATCACGTGAGTCCAAGCATTCATGGAACATCCGGTTATTTCAGTTCTGCGAAATCCGGTTACATGGAAACAGAAACAGGGCAGTTTAATAGTGAGGGGAAATGAGACTGCACAAATGCAATCACGTCTGTGCGTCAGCTTGGACGGTCACAAAAAAATTGAATGAAGAGAGGGAAATGTGCAATGAAGAAGGTATTCAATAAAGTCATTGCAATTGCAGCAACTGTACCGCTCGCTCTGACACAGGGCTTTGCAGTGATGGCAAACGCTGCAGATGCAACCACCATCAGCGTGGAAAGAGTACTGGAAATTAAACCACAGGAGCTGGAGTCCGATTGGGCAAAGCTCGTAGAAGGTGCACTGATTGATTCAGAAGGTAAGAGCTTTGAACTGAATGTTGCAGATGTCATTGATTCTGCTGATTTCTCGGATAAGAATGCTGCTTATGTTGAAAAAGTAAAGAAGTGCATCGTTGGAAACCCAAGCGTAAGCATTCAGAATAGCGTTGCAGTGATGACCGCACAGGTGGATGCAACCAGCTATGTACAGAGCAACATCATTGATGCCATCAAGAAGGAATTGACCAAGCAGGGTGCAGCTTCCATCATCGATGACATTGATTTCAGCATGCTGGAAAAGAAGGGTACTTTTACTGCTGCCGTTGATGGCGATAGCATTGAAAATACCGCAGCCAATAAGGCAGCTGGTACTGCAAACACCATTCGGGTAAAGGGTGCTGTTTTCGTAGACAGCGAAGGCAACCAGGTTGCAACTTATGCCGATGCAAAGGCTTATGCTGCAAGTACTGTTCAGCAGTTGAAGGTTGAAATCACAAAGAAGGCTGCTGCTGCTAACTTGACGGTAAACCTTGATAACCTGCTGGCTACTTATCAGAAGAAAGTAGAAAAGGCATTCTATTATGCAGATAAGGCAATCACAACATCTGCACATAAAGAATTTGCAACCGCAGATGAAACACTGGCTTGGCTGAAGGTACAGAAGGACAAGAGAACTACACGGTTTGACGTTCCGGGCAGTGTTGCAGACCTTGCTAAGTATGGCGATACATTGAATAAGGCAGTTGCAGAAATCAATAAGGCATTCCAGAATGTAGGTGTAAATTATACCGTAGATGTAAGCATGGATGATGTCACCAGCCTGCTGAACAGCGGTTCTGATTTCGTTGCCGATGCAAATGCAGATACCAATGTTTATACCGTAACCTTCAAGGTTCCGGATACCGATGTAGATGCTGATTATTTCAGCACTGTAGAAGGTATTGAAAAGTATTATGCTGCACATCCGGATCAGGCAGAAGCAGACGGCGTAACAGATGCTGATTACAGCCAGCTCGTTTATGATTCTTCTTACAAGCTGGTAACTGCACAGGGCGATGCAGATAATGATACACTTGCAGGCGTTCCGAGTGGTTACTTCAATGTAGAAAGAATTATCAAGTTCAAGGATAAGGCCACAACCACAACCACAACCACAACCACTACCACAACAGATGTTAGTGGCACAACCACCACAGACGTATCTGGTACAACGACCACAGACGTATCTGGCGGCACAACCACCACAGACGTATCCGGTGGCACAACGACCACAGACGTATCCGGTGGCACAACGACCACAGACGTATCTGGCGGCACAACCACCACAGACGTATCTGGCGGCACAACGACCACAGACGTATCTGGCGGCACAACGACCACTGATGTAAGCGGCGGTACAACGACCACAGACGTATCTGGCGGCACAACCACCACAACCACAACAGGCAGTGGTGACAGCACCGAAACCACAACGACTACTACCACAACAAACACCGGCACAATCACTCCAGTTGGTACAACCACACTGGAAGTGGAAGTAAACCCGACAAACTTCTACTTCTCCGTAGATGAACGGGAACTGAAGCCGTCTGACTTGTTCAGCAAGTTCGATATCGTGGACGAAGATGGTACACACTTCAATGCTCTGGAAGCAGGTGCAGTTACCCTCGACAAGACCACACCGAAGGAAATCTTCGATGCAGAAGGCAAGCCGTACTGCGTAACAGAAGTAAACGCTTACTTCACTGACCCGACAAAGGCAGATGCTGAACCGGTTGCAGCTCCGGTAAATCCGACTGTATACATTGGCGTTAAGGGCGATACCGACCTGAGCGGTCTGGTAGACGTACCGGATGCAGTTGCAGTTCTGACTTATACTGCAAAGATTGCAGCTGGTCAGGAAGGCGTTGTCTTCAATGAAGATGAAAATCTGAATAAGTTTGTATTCTTCCTGGCTGATATCGATACAGAATCGAAGGAAGGCAAGAACGACGGCAACAAGTTGATGGCAACAGAAGATGCTGTATACATGCTGACTTACACTGCAAAGACTGCAGCAGGTCAGGAACCGACATGGCCGGACGTAGTTCCGTCCCTGAAGTCTTTGGAAGGTTCTATCTGGTACGAAGGCTAAGCATTAAAATTTACAGATAAGGTAAAAGTGCGGTGTCTGGGACACCGGACACCGCATAATTTATATTTGAAAGGAAAATAGAAAAATGAAAAGTACATTTAAGAAGGCACTGGCAGCTGTTTCCGCAGCAGCAGTAGTTGCAACTTCTGCCGCTGTTTTCACTGCTGTTCCAGCACAGGCAGTAAATACTCCTTCTATTGGACAGGTTACTGTTACAATGGATGAACTGCAGAGCAGCAATTATCTGGTAACTGTTCCGGTTAGCATTTATGGCAACACAGACGGTTGGGACTCTATTGCATTTGGTCTGCAGTGGAACACAGACGAACTCACTTATTCTAAGTGCGTATCTGGCGGAAGCATCGCAAACGCTATGTTTACTGATGGTATTCAGGTAAGTGGTTCTGGCTTCCAGCTGAATCCGGCTGGTATCGGCGGATGGATTACTTATGCAACCACTCCGACAGGCGATGGTCCGACCTATGTAACTGGCGATGATCCTGTTATCAACATTACCTTTAAGGTAACAGAAAATGCACAGCCGGGTGACATCTACTACATCGACGGACTGGAACGGTCTTATGATGGTGCTTATGTTCCGAAGGTTACTCACGGTAGTGAAGTTGTAACTGGTGCTCCTTCTCAGGGTTATATCCAGATCGAAGGCGTACAGACCACCACAACTGAAGCTACTACAACCACTACTACTACAACTACCACCACAACTACCACCACAACTACCACCACAAAGGCTACTACCACCACAACTACCACAACTGCTAAGCCGACTACCACTACCACAACTACCACCACAACTGCTAAGCCGACCACAACAACTACTACCACTACTTCTGCTGCAGCAACTACCACCACTACAACTACCACAGCAGCAGCTACCACCACAAAGGCAGCTACCACCACAAAGGCAGCTCAGCAGACCACTAAGAAGAACACTGGTTCTACCAGCTCTCCGAAGACTGGCAGCATGATTCCGGTTGCAGGTGCTGTTGCAGCAATCGCAGTAATCGGCGGTGTTGCTCTGGTTTCCAAGAAGAGAAAGTAAGAATTTCTGATTCCGAATCATCTTCCGAAGAAAACAGATAAAATTTAAGGAAGTCATCCATTCAATTACAAGTGGGATTGGACAAAATCTTTACAAGTAAAGAATTTGGATTGCGGAAACAAGAGGGCATACTTCGCAAGAAGTGTGCCCTTTTTGTTCACCCCTTTTCTCCTGCCTGCATAAAATGAAGTACACCCATTCTTTGAGAATGGGCGAAAATCCGGAACAAAAGGAGGGAATGCAAGATGCAACAATTGCTGCAAATTTTGGTGGCTGGCGGTGACCGTCGCCAACAATATGCCGCCCAAAAACTTGCCAAGTCGCCGCAGCTTTCCGTGACGACAATCGGATTTTCTCCGTCAGATTCTGAAACATTACCGGAATTTGATGTTCTCATCCTGCCCATTCACACGACAGCCGAATCTGTGCCGTCCAAAAATGGGAACTTGTCGCTGCCCGAATTGCTGTCCCATGTGAAAAAAGGCGGTCTGGTGTGCGGCGGCGTACTCCCCGAAGCTGTTTGCCGGATGTGTCAAGAACAAGAACTGTGTTTTTGCGATTATTTTCAGCGGGAGGAACTCTGTCTGGCAAATGCCGTTCCAACTGTAGAGGGAGCAATTCAAATTGCCATCTCAGAACGGGAAACAGTACTCTGCGGCAGCTCTGTTCTCGTCATCGGCTACGGCAGAATCGGAACAATCATGGCAGAGCGTTTGCAGGGCTTGAAAGCAGATGTCACCGTTGCGGCTCGCAGTTGCAAAGATGCGGAACGCTGTGCTGCAAATGGTCTGAAATGGATGCATCCGTCTGAAATTGCTGCCCGTGCAGGGAAATTTGACTGGTTCTGCAACACCGTTCCAGTCCTGATGCTGGACGAAAAAGCCCTGTCCAACATGAAACCAGATGCACTGGTGATTGACCTGGCATCGAAACCGGGCGGAACGGATTTTGATGCTGCAAAACGCCTGCATCGTCATGTCGTCTGGGCGTTGGGGCTGCCGGGAATCACTGCACCGAAAACCGCTGGAGCAATCATTGCGAAAACCATCTTCCATATTTTACAGGAGAGGGGACTCGCAGATGAAGGAAACAATTGGTAAACGCATTGGATTTGCGGTAACAGGGTCGTTTTGCACTTTTTCTGCTGCGTTTGCAGAGGCAGAACGACTGGTGGCGGCAGGTTACAGCTTAACGCCGATTTTCTCAGAACATGCCGCTAGCATTGATACCCGTTTTGGGAAAGCTGTGGAACAACGAAAAAAATTGGAGCAGATTTGTGGAAAACCTGCCCTGTTAACGATTTCAGATGTAGAACCGTTAGGGCCAAAAGACCGCTTGGATGCGTTGCTTGTTGCACCTTGTACCGCCAACACCATGGCAAAACTGGCGATGGGCATCACAGATACCACCGTGACCATGGCAGTAAAATCCATGCTGCGGAACGAAAAGCCGATTATTCTGGCTCTGGCAACCAATGACGCTTTGCGGGCATCGGCGAAAAATCTGGGCTTGCTGTTGAATACGAAAAATTATTATTTCGTACCGTTGCGGCAGGATGCTCCCGTCAAGAAACCATCGTCTTTGGTGGCTGATTTTACCCAGATTTCCGACACCGTTGCAGCGGCTTTGGGTGGACTGCAAATTCAACCAATGTTTATACAAAATCTATAAAATCTAAAAACCACCATGCTATACTATCAAGGAAGTGACCGCCTGTTTCTCCATCACCAAACGGGCGGTTCTTATTTTGGAGAATGGCAGTCGTTCGGCTGTCAAAAAAAGGAGTACGAACATATGGCAGGAATTATTTTACAGCAGGCAATTATTATGCTCATTCTGAATGTGGTCGGAATGATTGCATACTACACCGGCATTGTCAGCCGAGAGGGCGGCAAGCAGCTTTCCAATGTCGTGTTGGAAATTGTAACGCCAGTCATCATCGTGCATGCTTACTTAGAGGAGGAATATGATTCCCGTCTGGTCGTGAATTTGCTGCTGACGTTTGTGCTGGCGGCAGCTTCTTATGTCATCGCCATTTTGATTTCCATGCTGTGTTTCCGTGGAAAATCCGTCGGAAAGTTAGCACCGATTGAGCGATTTTCTGCAACATATAGCAATTGTGGCTTCATGGGCATTCCGCTGGCAAGTGCATTGTTCGGGGCAGAAGGCGTTTTCTATGTCACTGCGTTCCTGACGATTTTCTTCTTGTTCTCGTGGACACACGGTGTCATGCAGCTGACACAGACCAAGGATTTCAAAAAGGCATTGAAAGTGTTGCGTTCGCCAACGGTTATCGGTATCGCCATTGGGTTGATTCTGTATTTTGTACAGTTTCCAATGCCGGGCTTGCTGATGGATACTATGGGCTATATTTCCGATTTGAATACACCGCTTGCGATGATTGCATCGGGTGTCAGCGTGGCACAGGCGAATTTGCTGGGAGCATTGTGTACAAAGCGGATTTATTGGGTCAGCTTCGTGAAATTGCTGGTGATTCCGCTGGCAGTTATGGCAATGTGCCTCTGCCTGCCATTTGTATCTATGGAAGTGCGGACGGTTGTTTTGCTGCTGACAGCTGCACCGGCTGCTGCAATGTGTACACTGCAATGTCAAGTACATGGCTTAAATGACATTTATGCTTCTCAAATTTTTGCGGCAACAACCATTCTTTCCATGGCAACCATGCCGCTATTAATTCAGATTTTCAGTATGTTAACTTAAAAAGAGCGGAGCAAACATGAACATTTTCCCTATTTTTCAATAAGATGTAAATTTTCATCAGAAAGTCTCCACAGAAACTTGCAAAATCCGGTTGAAATTGTTAAAATAATAGTATTGATTTAAATCGATAAAAGATTGCATCAATAGAAAGAAAGGAAATTGTGAATTGAGGGGGAGCGAATCCGCAATGTGGAAACCAGTCATTGCCCGACAGATGGAACGAAAGTGGATGTATTTGCAGGTATTGCAGTTGATTCAGCAATACGGAGCAATTTCTCGTGTGGAGATTGCCAACAAACTGCATATGACAAGAGCATCCGTGACGCTGCTGATTCATGAGATGATGGAAAAGGGCGTTTTAGAAGACATCGGAACCTGTCCAACCTCGGAGGGAAAAGGCAGAAGAAAATTATTGATGGATGTGCATCCTTCTCGTTGGCTGCTAATTGGTATTTCCATTCAGGGAAATCATTTGGTGGTTGGACTGACAACCTTGGGCATGAATACGCTAGAAAAGCAGTGCATTCCGTTTCCAGTGCTGCAGGCTTCATGGGTATCTGTGCAGGAACAAATGATTATAACGGTTCGCCAGATTTTGAAGAGCAACTATATTGAGGAATCGCAGATTTTGGGCTTGGGTGTTGGGTTGATGCCCAGCGTCTTGCAGCACTTCTTTCCGGATGCAACTAGGCAGGAACAACAAATGTCAGAATTGCAGCAGATATTAACAGATGCCCTGCACGTTCCGGTTTTCTGGGGAAATGCATTGCCGTCTATGGCAGTATATTGCCTGTATCAGAAACCAAAGCAGGAAATTGTTGCGTTATTCTGTGCAGATGGGGCGGATTATTATGTTTCTATCGTCTGTCGCTCGCATGCTATGGAATGCCTGAATAGTAAGCCGATTTCTATGCAGGGATTGCCGCTTTCTCCAAATCAAACTGTGGGCGACTTGCTGACGCCAGTTGCATTGCAGCAGCGAGTAAAGCCGTATTATAGTGCGGAGCAAACGCCAGTCTTGTATGACCTGACAGGCGGAAAGCTGGAAACGATGACGCTGCCGGATTTGTTTACCGCAGCCTGTGCAGAGGGTAAGGACTTTGACCCGATTCTGTCGGACTTGATGGAAGAGATGATGCAGCAGTTTTGTCAGTTCTGGAGCAGCATTCTGGTGATGTATCCGATTGAGCAGCTTTATTTGTATCGCCCTGATTTTACCTTGCCGCACTGGCAGGAAATTTATCGGTATGCGAAGCAGTATATGAAGCCGGAATTGGCTGCAAAGTTGTCCTGCGGGGATTTGACAGAAAAATGTCAGTATGCAGGCGGTGTGTTTTATGCATTGGACGGCGGTATTTTTAAGCTTTGTACCGCAGAAGAACAAAAAACATCGGAGTAAAAAAATAAGATTTCATAGAGAAAACAGTTGATTTGCTGGAAAACAGACCTGCTGTTTTCTCTTTTTTTAAAATTTTTGTTTTTTCTACACGAATACTTGCAAGCGAGAGAAAGGTATGTTATAATAAGACCGTAGCAAATTTGCAGGGTTCGACAAAAACCGTGCACATGGAAGATTGCAGAAAGGAGTAGAATTTCCGGACGGGAATTCACACGCAAACAATGAGATTACAGGAAAAAAGTCGTACAGAGTTGGAGGCATTTCAGGCAGAATGTCAGCAGGCATACAAGCAGTTTCAGGCAGAAAATCTGAAACTGGATATGTCCAGAGGGAAGCCAGCACCAGCACAGTTGGAATTGAGCATGGGCATGATGGATTGCCTGAAGAAGGGCGATTATCTGGCTGAAAACGGTCTGGACTGCCGGAACTATGGGGTTCTGGATGGACTGCCGGAAACAAAGGCATTCTTTGCACCGATGCTGGGCGTAAAGCCGGAAGAAATTATTGTATACGGAAACTCCAGCCTGAACATTATGTACTGGGTAATGTCTGTTGCAATGACCAACGGTGTTTTGGGTGGCACACCATGGGGCAAACTGGATCATGTGAAGTTCCTGTGTCCGGTTCCGGGATATGACCGCCATTTTGCAGTAACGCAGTTCTTTGGCATGGAACTGATCAATGTGCCGATGAACGAAGATGGCCCTGATATGGACATCGTAGAAAAGCTGGTTGCAGAAGATGACAGCATCAAGGGTATCTGGTGCGTGCCGATGTACTCCAATCCGGGCGGGGTCGTATATAGTGATGAAGTGGTAAAGCGGTTTGCAGCACTGAAGCCGAAGGCAGCAGATTTCCGGATTTTCTGGGATAATGCATATTGTGTACACCATCTGGTTGACAATCCGCCGGTACAGGCAAACCTGCTGGAAGAAGCAAAGAAGGTTGGCAACGAAGATATTTGCTATATGTTCGCATCCACTTCTAAAATTACGTTCCCGGGCAGCGGAATTGCAGTGATGGCAGCCAGCGAAAGAAACTTGGCAAGCCTGAAGAAATCCTTGGGCTTTGCAACGATTGGTTTTGATAAGATGAACCAGCTGCGGCATCTGCGGTTCTTTGGCGGTAAGTTTGAAAATCTGCTGGAACACATGAAGAAGCACAAGGCGTTGATTGCTCCGAAGTTTGCAATTGTTGTCAACACACTGGAAAAGGAACTGGGTGATTTGGGCATTGCAACTTGGTCGAATCCAAAGGGCGGTTACTTCATCTCTTTCAATCAGAAGGGTTGTGCAAAGCGGATTGTACAGCTTTGTAAGGATGCTGGTGTCGTTCTGACGGGTGCAGGGGCATCGTTCCCGTATGGCGTAGACCCAGAAGATGAAAACATCCGGATTTCTCCGACATTCCCGACCGAAGAAGAACTGCAAAAGGCAATGGATGTCTTTGTATGCAGTGCAAAGCTGGCAGCAGCAGAACAGTTGCTGGCTGACTAATTAGAACAGAAAAACGATAAAAATAACACCGCTGCGGATGGAATTGCAACCTCCGCAGCGGTGTTTTGTGTTTCAGAATGATTTGAATGCTTGATTTATCGTTTGCATTCTGCCTGAACAGCTTCAAATTCTTCTACCAGTTCCTGTTCCGGTGCTTTTGTCAGCAGTGAAACAATAACAATGGCAGCCAGAGCCACGATAAAAGCTGGCAGCAGTTCGTATAGATCCCATGCTCCGCCCAGCGGACGAACGAGGAACTTCCATACAAATACCATGATACCGCCGGCAACCAGCCCAGCCAAAGCCCCCCACTTGTTGGAACGCTTCCAGAACAGGGCACACAGCATAACAGGCCCAAAAGTTGCACCAAATCCAGCCCATGCAAAGGATACGATATGGAAAACAGAGCTGTCCGGATTCCATGCGATACCGATGGAAATCACAGCGATAATCAGCAGAACGGCACGTGCTGCCAGCATGGCAGTCTTTTCCGAAAGCTTGATGCCGAACACGCCTTGCAGCAGGTTTTCTGACATACTGGAGGATGCTGCCAGCAGCTGAGAGTCTGAAGTAGACATCGTGCAGGCAAGGATTCCGGCAAAAATCAGACCGGCAAACAATGCAGCCACAACGCCATGTTCACTGATCAGCGTTGCAATCTTCATGATAACGGTTTCCGACTCTGCACTGAAATTGTCCGGATTGTCGCCCAGTACGGAAATTGTACTGTTGGTCATCAGAGTTTTTCCGATGAAACCAATCAGAATGGCAATGCCCATGGAGATGACAACCCAGATAGAGGCAATTCTACGGGAGGTCTTGATTTTTCTGCTGTCCTCAATTGCCATGAATCGCAGCAGAATATGCGGCATTCCGAAATAGCCAAGTCCCCAAGCCAAGGTAGAACAGATGGTCAGAATGTTGTACGGTTTTGCGGAATTGGTTGTAATATCATAGGTATGGTTGAAAGAAAGATAGCCCGGCAGAGCCTTTGCATTTTCCATGACAACGTCAATACCGCCAGCCTTGACAATTCCAAAGACAACTACCATGACTAGTGCAACGGTCATAATAATGCTCTGGAGCAGGTCGGTTGTGCTGGCAGCCAAAAATCCGCCGATGCTGGTATAGGCAATGATGATTACAGCACTTAAAATCATCGCAGCGTGATAGTTCATCCCGAACAGCGTCTGGAACAGCTTTCCGCAGGCGGAAAAACCAGATGCAGTATACGGCACAAAGAAAATCAAAATAATGATGGCAGAAATGCCCATCAGGAAATGTTTGTTATCGTGATAGCGGTTCGAGAAAAAGTCTGGAATTGTAATCGAGCCGTTGTGCTGAGAATAAATTCGCAGCCGTTTTGCGACGAATAGCCAGTTGAGATATGTACCGATTGCCAGACCGATGACTGTCCAGCCGACATCGGCGAACCCAGTCAGCAGTGCCAGACCTGGCAAGCCCATCAGCAAATAGCTGCTCATGTCAGAGGCTTCCGCACTCATGGCGGTGACGATTGGCCCTAGCTTTCTACCGCCTAGGTAGAAATCGCTGGTGTCTTTATTTTTTTTGGATGCGAGAATGCCGACTACAATCATTAAAATCAAGTATGCAACGATGGTAATCAACATACAAATGAGGTTGGATTTCATGAAATTGATACTCCTTTATTTTTCCGGTTGATGATGGGGTTGGCAGATTTATTTCTGGTTTTCCTTTTTCCAGTCCAGAAATTCTTCATAAGTGCCTTGTCTGTCCAGACAGCCGTCTGGTGTGATTTCAATGATGCGGTTTGCAACCGTCTGTAAAATTTCGTGGTCGTGTGAGGACAGAATGACAACGCCCTTGAATGCGGTCAAGCCATTGTTTACAGCAGTAATGCTTTCCAAATCCAGATGGTTGGTTGGGCGGTCTAACAGCAACACGTTAGAATGATACAGCATCATCCGAGAGAACATGCAGCGGACTTTTTCTCCACCAGACAAGACCTTGACCGGCTTATAAATATCATCGCCGGAGAACAGCATTCTACCGAGGAAGCCCCGAAGATACGTTTCGGTTTCATCTGTTTTGGAATACTGTCGAATCCAATCCAGAATGGAAAGGTCACAGTCGTTGAAATAAACAGAGTTATCCACAGGGAAGTAAGAAGTGGAGGTGGAAACACCCCACTTGAATGTTCCTTCGTCTGGCTGTTCTTCTTCCATTAGGATTTTGAACAGCATGGTGATTGCCTGTTCACTTTCCCCGATGAAGGCAACTTTGTCCGTACGGCTCAGGGTAAAGCTAACATTGTTCAGCAATTTCACGCCGTCTACGGTTTTAGAAATGCCGTTAACCTGTAACACTTCTTTTCCCAGTTCCCGATCCATATCGAATCCGATAAACGGATAGCGGCGGCTGGAGGCTGGCAGCTGTTCCACAGTGAGATTGTCCAGCAATTTCCGGCGGGAGGTTGCCTGACGGGATTTGGATTTGTTGGCAGAGAACCGCTCGATAAAGGTTTTGAGTTCCTTAATCTTTTCTTCGGTCTTTTTGTTCTGCTGGCGAATCATCCGCTGCATCATCTGACTGGACTCATACCAGAATTCATAGTTGCCGACATACATTTTAATTTGCGTATAGTCGATGTCAACAATGTGGGTGCAGACGTTATTCAAAAAATGGCGGTCATGGGAAACCACAATGACCGTTCCGAAATATTCAGAAAGAAAGTCCTCCAGCCAGGTAATGGCATCAATGTCCAAATGGTTGGTCGGTTCGTCCATGAGAATGATGTCCGGATTGCCGAACAGTGCCTGTGCGAGCAGGATTTTCACCTTTTCGTTACCGGAGAGGTCGCCCATGGTCTGGTACAGCAAATCTTCGGAAAGTCCCAGTCCTTGCAGGAGCTTGGAAACATCCGATTCCGCTTCCCAGCCGTTCAGTTCTGCAAATTCGGCTTCGAGTTCCGCAGCATGGTTGCCGTCCTCTTCCGAGAAGTCCGGCTTTGCATACAGGGCATCTTTTTCCTGCATGATGGCATAGAGCCGTTCATTGCCCATAATCACCGTGTCGAGAACGGTGTAGGCATCATAGGCGAAGTGGTCTTGCTTCAAAACGCTCATCCGGAGTTCTTTCGGGATGGTAACTTCTCCGGTTGTGGGCGGCAAGACACCGCATAGAATTTTCAGGAACGTGGATTTTCCGGCACCGTTTGCACCGATGACCCCATAGCAGTTTCCGGCGTTGAATTGCAGGTTGACGTTCTTAAAGAGGGTGTCGCCACCGAATTGGAGGCTGACGTTGGATACAGTAATCATGAATACTCCTTTCAAAATGTGAAATCAATATGATTAGTATAGCATATCTGCGGGGGAAATGCAAGCAAAGCGGCGATTTTTTCGACAAATGCAGCTTGCTTGACAGATTTTTTAGATTGTGCTATGCTAACAGAAAAAGGGAGATGATTTTGTGATACGTCCCAATACACCGGAACAAAAACGAATTTTGATACTTTTGAGCATTGTCATTGGACTATTGCTGATTGGAATTGGATGTTTTGGGGTTCTGCTGCATCAGAAATCTGCACAAGAACCGCAGCATTCCACAGCGGTTTCTGCAGTGTCAACAGATTCTACTACAACGGAATTGGAGATGAAAACGCAAGCTACAACCGTTTCAACAAGCGTGACAACCACAACCACTGCAACGACTGTTTCAACCGCTATGGAAACAACAACCATTCCAGTTTGTGTAGAGTTAGCAACCATTTTGGAAAACAATGGTTATACCTTGTCTGACTTGGGGGACAGCAAACAGCTGATTGCTGTGGTTTCAAGCGGCTGCTCTGCGGTTGTCTATGGATTTTCAGCAGGAGAACAGGGCTGGCAGATGGATTTTGTATCCAATGGCTGTGTGGGAACAAATGGCGTTTCTGCGAACAGTCGAGAGGGGATCTCCTGCACGCCAAAAGGGCTGTTTTCGTTGGGGTTTGCCTTTGGAACAGATCCGCTTACGGGTTTGGCTATTCCATATCGGCAGTTGAACGAGAATTGTTATTGGGTGGATGACCCTGCTTCTCCGGTCTATAATCAGTGGCAGGAAACAACAGAAATCAACTGGAACAGTGCCGAACATCTGATTGATTATGCAAGTAGCTATCATTATGCCGTGGTGGTGAATTATAACTGTGACCCAGTTGTTCCGGGAGCAGGTTCTGCCATTTTCTTGCACTGCACCGCAGGGGCATCCAGTACCGCCGGATGTATTGCCGTTCCAGATTCACAGATGTGGGACATTCTGCATTGGTTACGGGAAGAAGATTTGCCGTTGATTTTAACATCCTGATACATCATCATACACATAACAAAAAAAACCCGTATCCGTTGGGAAATATCCGCAGGATACGGGGATTTTTCTGTACAAAATTTTGTTAGGTACTTAGTCTACGGTTACGATTTCGCCGTACAGTTCTCTCGGAGCAGATACTGCATTGGATTCATCAGTATCAATGTGCATTGCCAGTGCATAAGAATCAGAAACACGGCAAACAACATCGCCCAAAATTGCCTTTCTGCCGTCTGTATCCAGACGAACCCATACAACGTCCTTATCCTTTACGCCCATTTCTTCAGCGTCTGCCGGAGTCAGATGAATGTGACGCTTTGCAACGATAACACCTTCAGAAATTTCGATTTCGCCTTCTGGACCAACGATCTTACATGCACCAGAACCAGCAACATCGCCAGATTCCCGAATCGGAGCAACAATACCGATGGAACGAGCATCAGTTGCAGAGAGTTCTACCTGATTTGCCTTCCGGAACGGGCCGAGGATGGAAACGTTCGGCAGGGACTTCTTCGGGCCTACGATGGTAACCCGTTCTTCACTTGCGAACTGTCCCGGCTGAGAGAGCATTTTCTTAACGGTCAGTTCCTTGCCTTCGCCGAACAGGGTTGCAAATGCTTCTGCGGTCAGATGAACGTGTCTTGCAGATGTTTCTACAATAAATTTCTTTGCCATAGGAAAAACCTCCAATGATTTGATTGTTCCCTATCATTGTACTACTTTTTTGTAGTTTCGTCAATAGAATTTTGGAAATTTCGAGAAAAAGCCAGGTTTCCTTTTTGTAAAAAAATTCGCCGCTGGAAGATTCCGGAGAACTTCCAGCGGCGAATTTCAAAAAGAAAATTTTTGGTTATTCTGGGATAGGGATATATGGAAGGTCATTAATAGCACGGAGAACAAACCGCATGAGGTATGTGGTATCATCTTCGTTCAGATTGCTGTCTTTATCCAAGTAGCAGTTTGCATTTGCCAGTGCAGCATCAGACAATACAACCATTCCAGCCAGATACTTGTTTAATAGAATTGCATCCGTCAAGGATACAGTACCATCCAAATCAACATCTCCATAGAGAATATCAGGGTCGATGATTGCAGAAGTTGCTGTTGTGACTGCGGTTGTAATTTCTGTGGTTGGTGTGGTGGAGCTTGCTGTTGTGGTTGCTGGAACAGTGGTTTCTGCTGTTGTTTCAGCAGTGGTGGTAACTGTCGTGGTTGTGGTGGTCGTTGTAGTAGTCGTAGTTGTTGTTGTGGTCGTTGTAGTCGGGTTGTCGTCCGGTGTTGTGCCGTCTGGTTCTGTACCCCAAATCAGCGTATCTCCATCATACATGGTCATATACGGGGTATCTACCATCGCATCTTCGCCACCCTGTGTCAGACCCTGGAATGAATAGTCGTTGGAGGTATCCCAAACGCCTTGAATGTTGTCCGGAATGGAAATCCGGAACTGGCACTCGGAGCGGTGTTCAGATTGTCCGGTCGGCATAACAACGCTGCCATCTGCGAACGAAAGCTTGACATAATAGATGTTATCCTTGTAGTGAATCGGGTCGGAAATGGTCATCTTGCCCTCATCAGAAGCGTGCTGGTCGTAGCCGATTCTGACAGATACATCATCAATGGAATAACCAGCGTCAACCAGTTCGGAGATGTCGAAATAGTAGTTGTAGGAGAGGTTCTGAATGACTCTTGCCGGCCATGCGGAATGGTTCATGGCAAATGCCTTGATTTCAGTATAGCTGCCAGCAGCCTGGTTGATGGATGCCCGCATGAAGAATTCTGTCCACTTTGGGGTTTCAGTTGGCGGGAAATCCGGGTCACTGCTGCCGCCGTATTTCTGTACCATTGCACAGAGTGCAGCAGTATAGCCAGCGTTGTAGTCGATGGCAACTTCGGTATACTGATAATCGCCGATTTTATCGGAGTATTTACCAGTCTGGTCTGGGCCGCCAACCAGTGCACCATACAAGGTGTGTGCATGCGGCTTTGCATCTTCGCCTTCCGTCTGTCCGATGTTGCTCCACTTGTCGTTCCATGCACCGGAAGACGTTCTGTGGTGCCATGCCTGCGGATATTTGTCACCCATGCCAATAACATAGCTCATGCCAAGGTCGTTGTCGCCGAATGCATAGTTCATGGTAGAATCTGCAAAATCGGTGTACTTCTTTGCAGCAGTTGCATCGTCTGCAAACAGTTCATCTGCTGCAACATATGCCAGGAATGCAGTAGTGGTTGCATGACGCAGCGGACCCCACGGGAACAGCCATGCCAGACCATCCGGTGTGTGTGCGATTTGCTTGCCGCCGTAACCCGTTGTCCAGTATTCCAGATGTTTCCGGAACTGTTCTTTCCACTGGCTGTCGCCAGTATTCATTGCATACAGCAACATACCGCCCTGCATGGTGTCATCCCAGCAATGACCCCAAGTATATTTCATTTCAGAGGACTGTTCTTCCTTGCCCAGATTCGGGATGTAATCGGTCTTGCACAAATCCAGATAGGATTGTTCACCGGTTGCCCGATAGAGCCAGTTTGCAGCAAAGAACAAGTCGTCATAGAATGAGCTTGGCTTATAATAATTATGTTCTTCAGTATCATCGCCGATGGAGCGATTCTTGTCAGCCCGTTCAAAGCAAGCCTTTGCGTGTGCCAGATAGTTGTCTGCACGGTCTGGGTCAGAATCCTTGAAGCAGAGATAACCAACAGCAAGAGCCGCTGCCATCTGTCCTTCAATACAGCTGTCATTGCAGGTGTAATACGGTCGTGCATCTTCGCCCTTCATCAGCTTGAACTTCCGCATGTAAACTTCCGCAGAACCCCACCATACATGGTCGAATGCACCATCGCCAATCATGTAAACGATTTCATCGCCCAAATCACAGCTCGCAACGTAATCCAATGCCCAGGCAAGGTTGTTCTTATATTCAGTCAGTTCGCCGATTTCCTTGACACCGTCCTGATATTCCAGCAAACCCCAGCCCAGCATGGTTGCAGCATAGGCGTTGGTCAGTGTAAATTTCAGGTGGTCGCCGGCATCGAACCAGCCGCCCGGAATATAGTCGTTGACCATGCAGTCATCTCGCCAGCTGACTTCGTTCCAGTCTGGCAGTTCGCCGCACTGCTGTACCTCATAGAAAAACATCGACTTCTGTAAGGCTTCGCCGTAGTTGTAAGTGGAGTTTGTGGTGTCCGCAGCTTCTGCAGTTCCGAACAAGCCGGAGGAGGCAGAAGCTGCACTGGTGATGGCAAGAACCGCTGCACTGAGCAGGGCAATTCCTGTTTTTTTCATCAAAAATCCCATTCCTTTCCTTGTGATAAAATTCATTTGATTTTTTGCGGCAGGCAGCCGACAAAAAAGCGATTACTTTTAGTTTACCACGAGGATGTCAAAAAGTCAAGGATTTTTGTGGAAACTTTTGTAGTTGCAAACTGGATTTTGTGAAACAAAAACAGACCTTTGGTTGCCCAAGCGGTCTGTTTTTGCATGTATATGAAAGGTTTGGAAAAAGATTAAGAAGAAAGCAATTGTTAAGCAGTCGTGTTTTCGGACGACTGGCTGCCTTGCAGCGGTGTTGGTGCACCATTTTCACCGTTTTTTTGTCCGTTGCCAAATTCACCTTGCGGTGGTTTTGGCTGTTCGCCGTCTGCAAAGGTTGGCATTTCACCGTTGTTCGGCGGTGTTCCGCCTTTTCTGCCGAAGTTGCCCGGAGCGGAGCTTTGTTCGCTGCCGTCTGTCAACTGGAACGAATCCGCAGCTGTTCCGCCGGAAACCGTGCCATCGGTGGCAGTTCCGTCATCAGAAAGTGTGCCGGAATATGTTCCGTCTACAATCAGCTGGCAGTTGTCCATCTGGTCGCCGTAATAAACGACATCGGAAACGGCTTTTTGTGTCTGCATGCCCATCAGGACGTTGCCGTCTGCATCACAGACAGCGATGAAGTCGCCGGCATTGGCTGAAATGCTGGTTGTATAATAATGCTGTGTGCTGGGATATTCCATCATGCCACGGCTGGACAGTGCCAAGATAGAACCGCCTGTCATGGTCATATCGGTTTCAAAGTCAATCGCACCATCGCCGCCGCTGACTGGACCAGAAACAAAGACTGTTCCGCCAGTCATGGTAATGCTGCCGTTGGAGTCGATGCCGTCCCCGTCTGCACAGATGTAAATTGTACCGCCGCTAATGGTCAGTTCGTGGCTTTCCTCTGCGGTATCTGTGGCAGTGTCGGTATTGGAAAGCGTTGTGGTTGCGGTTATGGTTTCTGTTGTGGTAGTTTCATCGGCAGCAGTGGTTGCAGATGGATCGTCCGGCTGGTTTCCGTCAGGCTGTCCCATCGGGAAGCCCATGCCCATACCAGTGCCGCCGCCTGTATTCAAACCGTCATCGGTTGCCTGTAAAATGCGAATCGTACCGCCTGCTAAGTTCATATCTGCTTTGGACTCGATGCCTTCGGTTGCTTGGTCAATCGTAATTGAACCGTCTGTGATTTCTAAGTCACCGTGGCTGCTGATGCCCATTGCCATGGAAGAACTCAATTCCAGCGTGCCGCCGGAGCAGGTAAACGCTCCACCGCTGTGCATACAGTGGTCAGTTGTGTTTGCCTGAATCGTTCCACCTGTAATGGTCAGTGCATTTCCGGTTTTGATACCCTTGCTGCTGGCATCTTCCGCAGCAGTTGTGTTTGTGTCAGTGTCTGTAGTTGTTTCTGTATTCGTTGTGGTTGTGGTCGTTGTAACAGCCGGAGCGGTTTCTGCTGGCTGAGAACCCGTTGCATCATCCGGCTTTTCCATGGGTGCAGCCCCATCCGGACGATTGCCGCTCTGCGGTGGTGTTTGTCCGTCAAATGGCGATTGTCCGTTATCGAATCTGCCACCGAAGCCACCGCCGCCAAACGGCTGGTCGTCCGAGGTGCTGACTGCAATTTCACCCGTTGTTGTGACATTCAGCGTACCGCCGTCAATGTAGCAGTCTGTTTCTGCCTGAATGCCGTCTCCTTTGGCGGTAATGTTGAGTGTACCGCCGCTGATGGCAATCCAACCCTGTTCCGGGTCATCTGCTTTTGTTGTCTTTAAGCCATCATTTTGTGCATCTATAGTAATCGTGCCGCCGCAAATACCAATGCTGTCTTTGCCTTTCATGCCGTTATTGGCAGCGGTCACGGAGATGGTTCCATCTGTAATTTTTAAATCATCCCGGCAGACAATGCCATTTGCTGCATTGCCGGTTACGGTCAAAGCACCGCTGCCGTTGATGGTCAATTTATCTTCTGTAAAGAGGGCAGCAGTTTCTCCATCTGTGGTGGTATTTGAATTTGCACCATCGGAGAGGAAATTTTCTGTGTTGGCTGCCAAGGAAAGAATGGTGCGTTTTTCGTTTTCACAGGATAATGCTGCACCATTGGAATTGGTAATGGAAACGCTGTCAAAATACAGCTTTACTTTTTCGCTGCCAGTGACTCGCAGCTGACCGTCTTTCCATGTTCCGGTGATTCGGTATGTACCGCCGTTCTGAATGGTAACGGTGCGGTCGGAAACAGAAACGGCATTGGTGTTGCCGGTTACATCTGCGGTCGTTCCGCTCAGCGTGATTTCTGCATCAAATGTATCATAAGTACTGGTTTTGTCGTCGTCATCATAGTCCACACGCTGTTCTGAATCGGAAAGCGGTGTTGCAACGGTACTTTCTGAATGTTCAGAATCGGTTGTTGTGGATTCTGCTTCCAGTTCAGAAGTAGCAGCAGTGGTTTGTGTCGATTCGGCGGTACTGGAACTGTTATTGTCTGTACAGCCAGTGGTATAGGCGAGAACGGCAGCAACTGCCATGGTCATCGCCCAGGCTCGGTTTTGTTCTCTGCTACTCATATGAAATCTTCCTTTCTTTTGAGAAGAGGCTGTCTTTGTTTCTATGCTCCTATTTTCACATAACTTTATGGAAATTGCGTGAAAGGCATTCGTAAAGCACCTGAAAGTCGGGTGGCAGATTTTCCATAAATCGTTGGATGCTTTCCCTATATTTTGGATGAAGAAATCCAGCGGTTTTCGTCATTTTCTTTAAGAATTTCACAGAACCTTGACGTTCTGGAAAAGAACGTGGTATAATAATGAGGAAGTAATGAGAGAATGCAATCGCAGAACAGGAGGTGTGAAAATGGATGCAGATTATTTCAAGAAGTTGCAGGCAGTTCCGCCGTTTGCAGCGGCAGCAACGGCATTGCAAACAGGAGATTTATTTTCAGATTTGACCGGAGCTGTGACCGCTCCGGTTTTATATAGTTATGTCTGGTGGTGTTTGCAGCAGGCAATCCACGACCAAGTGGACACGCTGTATTTTCTGGCACGAGATGGACACATCCTCTATGAGATTGCAAAGCGGTTCTGTGAACAGTATGCGTTGCCGATTCACTGTCAATACCTTTATGTTTCTCGGATGGCATTGCGAATGCCAGCTTATCACCATATGGGAGAAGCTGCCTATGATTTGCTGCTGGTACGGGGGGCAAATTTAACACCTCGTCATGTGTTGGAACGGCTGGCACTTTCTGCGGAAGAACAGCAACAGGTTTATGCAGACTGTGCCATTCCAGCAGAAGATTGTGACAAGGCACTTTCTGTGCAGGCGTTTACGGCGTTTGCAGAACAGTTGCGGAAAAGCAGCGTTTACCGGAATTTTGTACAGGAAAAATCACAGGCAGCCGAAACCGCTGCTATGGCTTATCTGGAACAGGCAGGCTTGCTGCGAGATGTCCGGATAGGCATTGTAGACAGCGGCTGGAATGGCTCAATGCAGAATTGCCTGATGACGTTGTTGGAGAAGGGAGCAGGAAAACCATTGCCCAACCTGAAAGGCTATTATTTCGGGTTGTATACTGAGCCGAAACAGGGAACGTGGGAGGCATGGTATTTTGACCCGCTGACTCCTTTAAAAAAAGTCATTCGCTTTAATAATAATGTCTATGAGTGTATGTGTGCTGCACCGCATGGGACAACGATGGGCTATACAATCCAAGAAGATGGCAAGGCAGTTCCTATTTGTAAGCCGATGGGAGCAGTTGACCAGGCAAATGCAGCCCTCGCAGAACAGCAGGAGCGAATTTGTCTGGCATTTACAGAACGGGTTTTGCCGCAGGTTTCGTTTTCCGATTTTGCAGCGTTGCCGCTCGCAGATGTAACAGAATCGCTGTTGCAGCGGCTCTTGTTTTGCCCGACAGCAGAAGAAGCACAGGCATTCGGGCAGTTTCAGTTTTGCGATGATATGGGTGAAATGTATGCGTTTCCGCTGGCATCTGCTGGACAGGAAGCAGCATTGAAGCAGGGGCTGTTGTCGCAGCATGTGTTACAGCATTTTCACCATGTGGAATCGGTACAAGCAGAACCGTTTTGGGTGTATGGTTCATTGGCGTGCAGTCAAATCCGCAGGAAACGGTGGTATCACTGGAATTTTGCCTGCTGGGATTGGATTCGGCACGCAGTCAACAGGAGGAGAGGACATTGACAGAAGAAAAAAAGCCGCTCATTTCCGTATTGATGGGCGTTTATAATTGTAAGGAACGCTCAATGTTGGAGCGTTCTGTGCGTTCGATTGTAGAACAGACCTATCCTAACTGGGAATTGATTTTGTGTGATGATGGCTCGACCAATGCAGCTTTGCTCTGGATGCAGAACCTTGCTGCTCGGGACAGCCGGATTCGATTGCTGCAAAATGATCGCAATTTGGGTTTGGCTCGGACGTTGAACCGCTGTTTATCTGTGGCGAATGGGGCATATCTTGCACGGCAGGATGATGATGATATTTCAAAACCCGACCGTTTTGAAAAACAAATTGCCTATCTGGAATCACATGCGGATGTGGATTTCGTTGGCTCTAATTGTGATTTGTATACGCCGGATGGCGGTGTTTCCGGCTGCTGGAAACGACCGGAACGCCCTCGAAAGCAGGATTTTTTGTTTAATTCGCCGTTTATACATGGTTCGATTCTATTTCGGCGACGGTGTTTTGAAAAAGTCAGCGGTTATCCTGTGATGGAGAAAATCGCTCGCTATGAGGACTATATGTTATTTATGCAGCTCTATGCAGCCGGCTTGCAGGGGGCAAATTTACAGGAATGTTTATACCAATATTATTTCGATAGTAAAACTCGCCGGATTCCGGTGCGGAAATGTTGGGATGAGGCAATTGTTCGCTGGAGAGGCTTTCATTATGTTGAACCTGATGCCGAAAGGGTTGCCGTATATCGGAAAGCCGTTGATGCTGGCAATGCTTCCGCCAAAGCTAATTCATCATATGCATTCATGATTTTTTCACCGCTTGTGCACAGTTTAATTCTGTTTCGGTGACGATGTTTTGAAAAAGTCAGCGGTTATCCAGTGATGGAGAAAATTGCTCGCTATGAGGACGATATGCTATTTATGCAGCTCTATGCAGCCGGCTTGCAGGGGGCAAATTTACAGGAATGTTTATACCAATATTATTTCGATAGTAAAACTCGCCGGATTCCGGTGCGGAAATGTTGGGATGAGGCAATTGTTCGCTGGAGAGGCTTTCATTATGTTGAACCTGATGCCGAAAGGGTTGCCGTATATCGGAAAGCCGTTGATGCTGGCAATGCTTCCGCCAAAGCTGATTCATCATATGCATTCATAATTTTTTCATATCCCAGGCTGATTTGTGGCGAAACGAAAAAATTCTTTTCAGGTGCTTTTCAGCTTCATTTCACAGGATGTACACAATCTTCCTCTATACTATAACCATGCTCTGAAAGAGAGCATGTAACATCCTCTAAAGTGCTTTTGCATTTACCCCGGTGCAAAAGTATCATCCCCAATAATCCCTATATCATAGCAGTGAACGCCTCCACCCCGGGGCGTTTGCTGCTTATGAAACAATATCTGAGGATACAAAGTACTGACATTTTACTACTCCTTTCAAATAAAATCTGCGTGAAAAAGAGCGTACCGATTGCTTTCGATACGCTCTTTTTCCATGTCTGCTTTCTGTTTGTATGCAGGCTGGAGAATATTTTTCAGAGAGAAAAATTATAACTTGCTTTTTTGAATGGTTTGTGTTATACTAAAGCTACTACAAATTTTACGGAAATTGTGAAAATTGTAAGAATATGGAATATCAAATACAGTAAGAAAGGATTATACGATGATGCAATATCAAGAGGCTTACAATCGACTGGAACAATATGGACAGACCCATCTGCTTCGTTACTATGATACACTTTCAGCAGCAGAACAGGAAGCATTGCTGCAACAGATTTCAGAGATGGATTTTTCCGTTCTGGAACGGGCTGCACACGAAGAAGCACCAAAGGGCAAGATTGAACCGCTGGGAGCTTGTACGATTTCGGAGATTGCGGAAAAGCAGGATACCTATCGGAAAATTGGTCTGGAAGCCATCCGCAAGGGCAGTGTAGGGGCTGTTTTGTTGGCAGGCGGTCAGGGCAGCCGGCTGGGCTGTAATGGTCCAAAAGGTGTGTTCCGGATTGGTATCAACAACGACCTGACGATTTTTGAATGTCTGTTCCGGAATCTGATGGATGTGACCGAACAGGCAGGTGTTCCTGTTCCGCTGTTTATCATGACCAGCGAAACCAATGATGCAGAAACCAGAGCGTTTTTAGCAGAAAAGCAGTATTTCGGCTATCCGGAATCTTCTGTGCATTTCTTCGTGCAGGAAATGGCTCCGGTTGTGGACAAGGATGGAAAAATCCTGCTGGAAACGAAGAGCAGAATTGCAGTTTCCCCGAATGGAAACGGCGGCTGGTTCTCATCCATGCAGCATGCTGGCTTGCTGAATGTGCTGAAAGAACAGAACATTGAATGGCTGAACGTGTTCGCTGTGGACAATGTTTTGCAGAGAATGGCAGACCCTTGCTTTATCGGGGCAACGATTGCAGCAAACTGCACATCTGGCAGCAAAGTTGTTGCAAAGGCAAGCCCAGATGAAAAGGTTGGCGTGCTGTGTCTGGAAGATGGAAAGCCGTCAATCGTAGAATATTTTGAAATGACCGATGATATGCGGAATTTGCGGGAGGCAGACGGCACATTGACCTATCGGTATGGTGTTATCCTGAATTATCTGTTCCGAGTGGATCAGCTCTGTAAGACGTTGGATTGCAGCTTGCCGCTGCATCGGGCATTCAAGAAGGTTGCTTGCCTGACAGCGGATGGCACAGCAACCGTCAAGCCAGAACAGCCGAACGGCTATAAGCTGGAAACGCTGGTGCTGGATATGGTACATATGCAGGAAAACTGTCTGCTGTATGAAGTAGAACGGGAAAAGGAATTTGCACCAGTGAAAAATGCAACGGGTGTGGATTCTGTGGATACCGCACGGGCACTGTTGAAACAAAATGGCGTTGCACTGTAAGCAAATATTGTTGAAATAAGAGAAAAAAGACGGCATACAGGGAAAAGGCTCTCTGTATGCTGTCTTTTTGTGTTTTATTCCCGTGGCAGGGTGTCCCAGTCAATTTTCCGGTTCTTGAAATCATAAATGCAGTCGTGTTCGCCGATTTCTCGAATTACTCGGTAGGGATTGCCAACAGCTAACACATTGGACGGTTATAGATAAATTTGCACCGGTGAAAAATGCAACGGGTGTGGAAACTGCATGGGTACCGTTGAAACAAGAGAAAAGACGGCATACAGGGAAAAGGCTCTCTGCATGTCGTCTTTTTGTTTTTTATTCCCTTGGCAAGGTGTCCCAGTCAATTTTTCGGTTCTTGAAATAATAAACACGGTCGTGTTCGTTAATCTCTCGAATCACTCGACAGGGATTTCCAACTGCTATCACGTTGGACGGCAAGTCTTTCGTGACAACACTGCCTGCACCAACGACGACTTGGTCGCCAATGGTAACGCCCGGCAAAATAATTGCATCTGCTCCAATCCAGCAATTTTTCCCGATGTGAACAGGCATATTATATTGATAGACAGTTTCTCGAAGTTCCGGAAGAATTGGATGTCCAGCCGTTGCAACAATGACACCTGGTGCAAACATCGTGTAATCACCAACATAAATATGTCCGTCATCGACCATTGTTAGGTTGAAATTGGCATAGATATTTTTCCCGAAGTGCACATGTTTTCCACCGAAATTTGCATGAAACGGCGGTTCAATATAACAGTTTTCACCGATTTCTGCAAACATCTGCTTTAAAAGCTGGTTTCGCTTTTCCTGTTCAGAAGGGCGGGTCTGGTTGAATGTGTACAGCAGTTCCAGACAAGCCGTTTGTTCCTCTGTGATAGCGGCATCATTGGGCAGGTATAAGTCACCTGTAAACATACGGTCTTTGTTTTCCATCGCAAATCCCTCTTTCTTTGCAAATTATCCGTTGGCTTTTTTCCGCAGTTTTGCAACGAAAAAGCCTTCGTATTGGGTATCGGGGCAGACGCATAGCGTTTCTGCAAATCGGCTCGGCAGCAGTGGTAGCGTTTCCATGCCGGAGAATGCAATGGGCAGCAGTTCCACTTGTCCAGTCTTTAAAATCGCTGCAACCTGTTCTTCGTTTTCTTCCGGCAAGATGGAGCAGGTGGAATAGACCATCTCCTGATTTTTTTTCAGCAGAGATACTGCTTTTTTCAGCAGGGCACGCTGTGCCTTGACGGTTTTCTGTACCAAAGCTGGAGAGAAATTTTGCAGACCTGCTCCGGTGTGCAGGGAAAGCGTTCCGCTGCCGCTGCATGGAGCATCCAGCAAAATCCGGTCAAAAGAAAAGTATGGGCTGAGGCGGCGTGCATCCGTTATGGAAACCGTCACCCGCTTTGCACCCTGCTTTTCCACGTTGTACTTGAGTTTTTCTGCCCGAATGGCATGCAGTTCACACGCCATGATATTGACTTGATTCTGGGTCATGGCTGCCATTTGAGTGGTTTTTCCGCCGGGAGCAGCCGTCATGTCTAAAATTTCCTGTTTGGGCTGCGGCTGCAACACAATCGGCGGCAGCATCGAGGAAAGACTTTGCAAGTAGATCTCCCCGTTTTCATAGCAGGACAAGGCTTGCAGCTGTGCTTCTGTGGTGGAATCCGTACAGAAAAAGGCAGTTTCACTCCATGCAACCGGAGTAGTGGCAATGCCAGCGGTTTGCAGTTGTTCCAGCACTGCCGGAACAGTTGCTTTCAGCGTGTTGACTCGAAACGACACAGCACGCTGTGCCGCATAACCTGCACAAATGCGGTCGGTCTGCTCCTGCGAATAGCAGGCGGAGAGCCGTTCCAGTAAGTATGGCGGAAGCGTGGGAACATTATTCAGATTTGGCATGGTCGACTCCTTTTTTGGCTTCTGTTGGTGCAATCGCAGGCGTTGCTTCTGGGGCAGGTTGTTGGTCGGTTCGGATGGCAAACCAGAACGTAGAACCTTCTCCCAACTTGCTGTTGACACCGTAGTCATAGTTGTGCAGCTTTAAAATGGCTTTGACGATTGACAGTCCTAACCCTGTTCCAACCACTTCTCGTTTGTGATTTTCAGAGCGGTAATATTTGTCGAAAATCAGCTTGATTTTATCTTCTTCAATGCCATCGCCTGTATCTCGCACCTCAATCCGGACACAATCCGGTTGATTGATTTGCCGCAGAAAGACTTGCTTGTCCTCCTTGGATGTGTAGTTAATGGCGTTGTTGATGAGGTTGCAGATAACCCGTTCAATTGCTCCGGCATCGCAGCAGACCATACGAGGAGCATCCGGCGTGAAATGGAGATGATACCCCATCTGTTCGGAAATGCCCTGATAGCGGTTTGCAATTTCCGTCAGTCGCTGAGAAATATCAAATGTGGTAAATTCCAGCTTTTTCGTGCCGCTTTCCAGCTTGGACAAATCCAACATATCGTTGACCAGCAGGGAAAGCCGGTCGGTTTCCTCAATGATTACTTGCAAATGCTTGGCTCGTTTCTCTGGATTGTTGCCGGACAAGTCCCGAATCATTTCTGCATAGGCTTTCATCATGGTCAGCGGTGTTCGCATATCGTGGGATACATTTGCAATCAAATCTCGCTGCATTTCGTCTGTGCGAGAGAGTTCATGTTCGGCATAGGTCAATGCCTCCGCCAGTTCGTCCACTTCTGCACAGCCGCCGCCCTCGAATTTTGTTTCATAGTCGCCATGAGCCAGCCGCTTTGCGGAACGGGTCAGGCGAGTGATGGGAACGCCGATATGCGTTGCTGCTAAGAACGACAGAATGCAGCCGAAAAATGCCATGGCAAGCGTAATAATCATCGTTTGCCGCTGTAAAATAGAAACCGTAGACTGTACTGGCACTAAGCGGGAATTTAATAGCAGATAGCCGACTGTTTCATTGGTTTCGCTGTCCAGAATCCAGTTGCCATAAACAACCGTCTGGGTTTGCAGCTGTTCATTGTAGATAGAACGGCAGATATAACCGTTGTCGCTGCGTTTCAAGTCCATCAAGAAGAAATAAACGTCTTGGTCATTGTGGAGCAGGCACTTTTGTGCAGAAACGCAGTGTTGATAAGTTTCTTCGCCGTCTGTGTTCAGGATAGAAATGCACATTTCGTTTCGCATTGCCTGGTCTTCGGCAATGTCGGAAAAGTTGTCCAGTCGGCAGGATTGCGTGAGAATTTTTGCAGATTTTGCAATATCTGCAATTTTAAACGCCTCATAAAAGCGTTCTAAAAAGACCACCTGCAAAATCCACATCAAGATGAAGACAATGCAGACAAACATCATAAAAAACAGCCAGATTTTTACACGGATGGTCAAGTTCCGTTCCATCTGGAGATTAGGCATCCGGATCAAACTTATATCCCATTCCTCTCAAGGTCACGATGAATTTTCGATATACCCCAAGACTGCCACGCAGCATTTTAATGTGTGTATCGACAGTGCGGTCATCTCCAAAGAAATCATATCCCCAAACCGCTTCGAGCAGTTTATCTCTCGAAAGTGCCAATCCCTTATTCTTTACCAGATAGAACAGCAGGTCGTATTCTTTTGGTGTCATGGTTGCCCGCTGTCCGTCCACATAGACTTCTCGACCAGCAAGGTCGATTTCCAGTCCTTCAAATTTCAGCCGCTGGTCAGAAACCTGCTCTGCTGTGGCGTGATGCCGATTCAGAACAGCTTTTACTCTTGCCATCAGTTCTTTTGGAGAGAATGGCTTGACCACATAGTCATCAATGCCCAGTTCAAAGCCAAACAGCTTGTCATATTCTTCTCCACGGGCGGAAAGCATAATGACAGGAATGTTTTTCCGCTTCTTGATTTCCTTGCAGGCGGAAAAGCCGTCCAGTCTTGGCATCATAACATCCATAATAATCAGGTCAAAGTCCTGTTCCCGACAGAGGGCAACGGCTTCCATGCCATTTTCCGCCTCTGTCACTTCATATTCTTCAAACTCAGCATATTCCCGAACGACGTTCCGGATATTTGCTTCATCATCGACTACCAGCAAACGATACATTTGTATCTTGCCTCCTTTCTGTTTCTACGCAAAAACCGCCCGAAAATCGGACGGTTTTTGATTTTTGCAGAGAATCGCTGCACATCTATTTTGCCGCTGCTGCAAAAAGAAATTGCCGCCTTTGCGAAATTAGGATTCAGCTTCTGCCTTCCGCTTCTGCTGCAAAGCTGCTGCGATAAATGAGGTAAACAGCTTGTGCGGCTTGTTCGGACGGGACTTGAATTCCGGATGGAACTGTACGCCGATGAACCACGGATGGCTCGGCAGTTCTACGATTTCCACCAGCTTGCCATCTGGAGAAATACCAGCCAGCTGCAAGCCGCTTTCTGTGAGCTGACGGCGGAATGCATTGTTCAGTTCAAACCGGTGACGATGACGTTCATAAATCAGTTCTTCGCCATAAATCGAGCGAACCTTTGCACCATCGGTCAGCTTACACGGATACAGACCCAACCGCATCGTACCACCGAGGTTGGTAATATCCTTCTGGTCTTCCATGATGTCGATGACATTCTGTGTGCCTTCCGGCAGGAATTCGGAAGAGTTTGCATCCGGCAGACCAGCACAGTGCCGTGCATATTCGACAACTGCCATCTGCATACCCAGACAGATACCAAACATCGGAATTTGATTTTCTCTTGCATATTCAATTGCGGTAATCATACCTTCAATGCCACGGTCACCAAAACCGCCCGGAACGATGATACCATCGCAGTCCTTCAAGGTTTCTGCAACAGTTGCACCGGTAATCTTTTCGGAGTCAATCCAGAGGATTTCCACCTTGACATCATTCGGAATACCGCCGTGCCGCAGAGCTTCTGCAACGGACAGATATGCATCCGGCAGGGCAACATACTTGCCGACCAGACCAATGGTAACCTGTTCGGTTGCCTGCTTCTGGCGTTCGGTCATCTGAATCCATTCGGTCAAATCCGGTGTACGGTTTTCCAGACCGAGGTGATGACAAACACAGGCTGCCAGACCTTCTTGCTCCAGCATCATTGGAACATCATACAGGGACGGAGCAGTCATGTTCTGAATAATGTCTTCTTCCCGAACATTGCAGAACAAGCTGATTTTCTTTGCCATTTCCTTCGGGATTTCCTGTTCGGTTCTGCAAACGATGACGTTTGGCTGAATGCCGATGGAGAGCAGTTCCTTTACGGAGTGCTGTGTTGGCTTGGACTTCAGTTCGTTCGAGCCGGAAATATACGGAACGAGGGTAACATGAATGTACATGGCGTTCTGTCTGCCAACTTCGGCAACAAACTGCCGGATGGCTTCCAGGAACGGGGTGCTTTCGATGTCGCCGACCGTACCGCCGATTTCGGTGATGACAACGTCTGTGTCAGAACTTTTGCCGACCCGATAAATGCGTTCTTTGATTTCGTTGGTGATGTGTGGAATCACCTGTACCGTACCGCCCAGATAGTCGCCACGGCGTTCCTTGTTCAGTACCGTCCAGTAAATTTTACCGGTGGTAACATTGCTGTTGATGGAAAGATTTTCATCAATGAAACGTTCGTAGTGTCCGAGGTCGAGGTCGGTTTCTGCACCGTCATCGGTAACGAAGACTTCACCGTGCTGATACGGGCTCATCGTGCCGGGGTCTACGTTGATATACGGGTCAAACTTTTGAATGGTTACCCGGTATCCTCGTGCTTTCAGCAGACGACCGAGTGAAGCAGCAGTGATGCCCTTTCCCAGACCGGAAACGACACCGCCGGTAACAAATACATATTTTGGCATACGTTAATTCCTCCAAAGCGATACAAATATTCCTGTTCTTTCTTATTATACTATGTTTCCCGTGCAATTGCAAGCAAATTTTTTGAGAATCTCCGGGAAACAGGGGTGACATGGAAAAAGGCGGCAAAAGCCGCACTTTTTTTATACTTTTGGTGCTTAATGAGATGCTGCATGGCGGTTTGCGGCGGAGAATACACAGCCGCAGAAATCCTGCCGATACAAGTCATATTGGTGGGACAGTGCAATCGAACGCTGATAACCGCCCTTTTTCTTGAAATCTGCATATAACCACGGGACATCAAATTGCTTTGCCAGCTCTGCACCGCACTGATTGATGAAACTTGCATCTTTGTGCGGACTGATGGAAAGCGTGGTGGTGACAAAATCCGCATGGGCATCTTTTGCCGCCTGCATGGTCTGTTCCAGTCGCAGGCGAATGCAGCGTTGACAGCGTTCGCCCCGTTCTGGTTCGTGTTCATGACCTTTTGCCAGAGCCAGAAACCGTTCTGGTTCCCATGTTCCGGCAACGACAGAAACCGTTCCTTCCAATGGCATTTCCTGCAAGAGCCGCCGCAGTTCTGCGAGCCGGTGGGAAAATTCCGCTTCCGGCATAATGTTGGGGTTATAAAAATAGATGGTAATCGTAAAATAACGGCTCAGATATTCCAGTACATAGCTGCTGCACGGTGCACAGCAGGCGTGCAGGAACAAGTGTGGTTTTGTTCCGGCTGGAATGGTGGAGAGCGTCTGTTCCAACTCCCGTTGATAGTTGGGTTTGGGTGGGGTTTGCATGGGGCATTACTCCTCTTTGGATTTGGTTGCCTTGGATTCTTCCGAACGAGGGTGATTCTTCTTGGCAAGCTTGACCTCGCTGCGGTTGCATTTTACAGGCACGTCGTTGTCTGGCACTTGTACTTTTAAGTCGCCCGTGAGGGTGTTGGATTCCACAACTTTTCCCACTTTTCCATCCGGCAAAACAACCATCGCATTCAGTTTCGGCGTAATCTTGAGCAGTTCTTCATAGACGTTCTGCTCATGTTTCAGGCAGCACATCAATCTGCCGCAGCAGCCGGAAATTTTTGCTGGGTTGAGGGAGAGTCCCTGTTCCTTTGCCATTTTAATGGAAACTGGCTGAAATTCGCACAAAAAGCCCTTGCAGCAAAATTCCCGTCCGCAAATGCCAATACCGCCGAGAATTTTTGCCTTGTCCCGCACGCCAATTTGACGCAGTTCAATGCGTGTCCGGAAAATTGCAGCCAGATCCTTGACCAAATCCCGGAAATCCACACGATTTTCAGCGGTAAAATAGAACAGCAGTTTGCTGTTATCAAACGCACATTCTACTTCAATCAGTTTCATTTCGAGTTTCCGCATTGCAATTTTTTCTTCGCAGATGTGGAATGCACGAATTTCTTTTTTGCGGTTCTGTTCCAGTGTTTTACGGTCTTCCTTGTTGACTGGTCGCAGAATCTGTTTCAGCGGCTGCACAACCGCAGCTTGCTGAATGGTTTTGTTGGGGATGGTGACTTCTCCGCATTCCGTCCCTTTGGACGTTTCCACGACCACAAGGTCACCTGTTTGAAACTGGTGGTCGCCGGGGGAGAAATAATATACTTTTCCGTTTGCTTTGAAACGGACACCGATGATTTCAATCATATAAAATCCTTTCTCAGGTCGGTAAAAATAAAAAAAATAAGGTCAGCTAATCTGCATCCACGTTCCGCACAGAGTCGCCAGCAGCAACGGAACAGTGCCGTTTGCTTGCAATGCCTGCTCTGCCTTGCGGATGGTTTCAAATTGCAGCAGTCCTTGCCGCTGGGCAGTTTGCCGAGCCGCTTGCTTTGCCAGCTGCGGTGCACAGCTGCACGTTGCAGCAGAATGGTCATTGTGCAGCACTAAAACGTCCCGGACATAGAGCCGCAGTTGCTGGAGGAAAAACCGTGCTTGTGGGCGGTCTTTTCCAATGGTGGCGACTGCTTTTAGAAATGCATATTCATTGTGCTGCTGCAAGGATTGAATGCTATCTTCGATACGAGCAACGGCAGTTTGTAGATTGGAATCTGTGGCATAGGCAAGTGTTTGCCCGATGTTGCCGGGGAATCGCTGGAAATCTGCATCCGGAATGCCAAGAGCCGTGGCTGCTTCCTGCACTTCTGACGGTTGACATGGAATCAGTCCGAAAGAGAGAATGCGGGAGCGAATCGTAGAAAGTAGCGTATCCTTTGCCGAGGCTGTAAATAAAAAAAACGCATATGCTGGCGGTTCTTCTAGCTGCTTCAGTAGGAGATTTTGTGCACGGTCATCCATCTGGTCGCAGTCCAAAAATAAATAGACCTTACGGCTGCCGTTGTTTGGCGGGATGGAAACGCTGCTGCAAATCTGTCGTACTGTTTCTACAGAAAAACCGCCCAGTTTTCCGCTGTGCGGAACTAATATCAAATCTGGGTGGCAGTCTTTTTGCAGGTTGTGGCAGGATTTACAGTGTCCGCAGGGCTGTCCGTTTTCGGGATGTTCGCAGAGCAGCAGAGCGGAAAACCAATGTGCGACGGTTTTTCGTCCTAGGCCAGCATCTCCATAAAATAAAAAACTTTGTGCAAGCCGTTCGCCGCTTGCCATACGGGACAAGGTAGTTTGAAGCGATTTTTTACCGTATAAAGTGGGCAGCATTGCCGAACCTCCTTGCATACAATTGTTCGATGGGTACGCTTTTTATTATAGGCGATTTCCGGAAATTTGTCAACCGGAGAAAAACAGGGAATTGTGGAAAGTGGGGTTTGGTTGCGGTGTTGAAAGGGATTGCAGTTTGTGGAATAGTTCTTGGAAGATTTTTTCGAGGTGGGTTGTAAGATACGAGCCGCAGGCGAAATAAAAAGTTTTTCGGTGCAGCAGTTTTTCAAAAATGCTGCCGAGGTGTGGGCGAGTAGCCCACATTTGCGGAGCAAATTGGATTTTGCAAACTGGTTTTTCTGCTGCAATTGCATATTTTGAAACTGTCAAATTCAAATAAAGTTGAATGATAAGAATCAAGGTTGTAAATTCGAGCAAGGCAACGGGGCAATTGCAGCACGCTGGCAGGCAAAAGCAGGGGTGGAACCCC
>ERZ1673699.637-NODE-637-length-36848-cov-5.510722_pt1 | contig 36848 bp, 34 predicted proteins | sample MGYA00580229_ERZ1673699 | MGnify/ENA primary metagenome ERZ1673699 (study PRJEB41218, sample SAMN15661785) | gut metagenome | host: Homo sapiens | place: Canada: London | collected 2015-08-20/2019-03-30 | study: EMG produced TPA metagenomics assembly of... | reverse complement strand
TGCGAGCGGGATCTAACCGTGGATTGCAGCGATGCGGAGTTCTCCGTGCTCAACGGAGACGACACGCCCGTAACCACCCGGCAAACCCTCAATTTCAATACCTCCGCCAGCCTGAAACTCCAGGCCCGGAATATCGCCTCCACCGAGACCTCCGTGCCCGAGGGCTGGAGCTGCGAAGTGGATATCCCCAAACGTACGGTCTCCGTCACCGCGCCCGACGGCGGCTATAAGGACGCCGCCCTCAACGGCGACATCGTCATCACGGCCCGGGGAGTCAACGGCTCCCTCGTCCGGGTCACGCTTTCCGTCGAGGCGGTCGATGCCGACGTCGTACTGAAATGCAACGAAGACATCTCCGAATCCGTGTCGCTGGCTTACGACGAATCGGCGCGATTCACGTTCGAGGCCCGGAATGTCGACCGGATCGAGATGTCCGGACTTCCGGCCGGCTGGAAAGCCGAGCTCAAAGACCTCGAACTGACGATTACCTCCCCTGCTGCCGACGACGATACCGCCGAGGAGTTGGGCGAGATCGAGCTCAAGCCTTACAGCCGCCGCGGTTCGAAAGGAGCCTCCGTCTTTATTAAGATTGCCGTGGACGAAGCGCCCATCGTGCTGACCTGCAACGAGGATATCGGCGACGTGATCCCCTTCCGCCTGAGCGACAAGAAGGTCTTTACCTTCACGGCCTCTCCGAACATAGTGGATGTAAACGTGTCGGATGCCCCGAAAGGCTGGATGCTGAAACCCGACCTGGAGAAGATGTCGCTGGAGATATCCGTTCCCGACCAGGCTGCTGCCGACCTGGCTGCCGAGGGCAGCGTCGTCCTTACGCCTGTCAGCAACCGCGGCACCGAGGGCGACCCCGTGACGATCCGCGTGAAGGTGGACGTTGCAGCCCCCGTATTTGAATTCGACCGGTCGCAGCTGTGGTTCTCCCGCGGACAGCAGTTGGTTGTCCATGTGACCAAAATGATTAATATCAAAGAGATAGACCTTCCGAACGTGCAATATCCCGAAGGCTGGACGCTTGCGCCTGATTTCCAGCAGAAAATCGTGACCCTGACAGCTCCTGCGGCCATCGAGCAAGGCAAAGCGCGCGGCGGCAGGATCGTTATTCCGGTCGTTGCAGAGTCGGGAGCGAAACTGAACGCCGAAATCGAGGTGATGATCGGTATCTCCAATGCGGATGACATGCTGGCTCTGGGCGATGCCGTGGCTGCGGGCGATGAACTCGACGGAGCGTTCGCCATCGGCGGCGAGGTGCTGCTCATGTCCGATATCGACCTTTCGGCGGCAGGCCGCGACGTGATCGTCGGCGCTGCGGACAAACCTTTCCTGAAAACGTTCGACGGAAACGGCAAGACGTTGACGCTGAATATCGTAGCTGTGGAGGCCGATGCCGGTCTGTTCCATACGCTCGGTGCGGGCGCAGTAGTCAGGAACCTCAAATTGGCCGGAGCGATCTCCACATCGGTAGCCGGGGCGAATGTCGGCGGTGTAGCCGTCTACAACGACGGAGCCGAACTCAGCGGCATTGCTTCGTCGGTTGCCTTTACCAGTACTGCGGCCGAGAACAAGGGCTATTACGGCGGTCTGGTTGCCTACAACCGGCAGTCCGGGGCCAAATATGCCGACTGCCACACGTCGGGCAGCGTCGCCATCCGGTGTATCAAGTACGTCGGCGGACTCGTCGGTTGTATCGAGGCCAAGACCGACGGAACGATGACCGATTGTTCGAATACGGGCAATATCGTACTCAATTACGGTACGACTGCGATGTCGAACGGCCATGCCGGCGGCTGCGTGGGCTGTACGGTAAATTCCGGATGGAACTATACGCGGGTTTCCAATACCGGTAATATCGATTACAATTTCGGGAAGACCAACGGCGCCATTTACTCCATCGGCGGCGTATTCGGTACGGCGTGCGGTACTTTCCGGGAGTGCTTCAACACGGGTAACGTTGTCGATACCGACGGCGCCGACGCCGTGGCCGGTACGCGCCGCATCGGCGGTTTCGCGGGAGGGAGTGCGTCGGGCGGCTACCCGATCCGGGCTTTCAACTGCTACAACACGGGTAAGGTGGTCGGCATCAGCAACTATGTCGGCGGATTCATGGGTATCGCCGAGGGGTCGAAACCCGAGCTGAACGCCCCCAACGAGTTCACCGACTGCTACAACGCAGGCGACGTGCTTGTGGTCAGCAACACGACCATCTCGGGTATGTTCGGCGGCTTCCTCGCCGTATCGTACCAATGTTCCAACCTGACCCGTTGCAGTAACCGCGGCAAGGTCGTCGGATTCTCCAACCGCAGTGCCGGCGGCCTGATCGGTGCCGGTGCCGACCAATTGGTGGTCGACCAATGTGAGAATACGGGCATGGTCTATATCGGCTGTACCGTAGCCTCCAATCCCAGGGTCGGACGTCCGTTCGTCGCAGGCCTCGTGGCGATCCGCGGCACGAATCCCGTCACGATCCGCAATTCCAAAAATACGGGAGCCGTCACGGCCATGGTTCAATCCGCGGCGGATGTGCAGAGCGCCTATGTTTCGGAGATCGTCACCGTGGACGGGAAGGAAGACGTGACCGTCTGCGACGATGCCACCAAGTCGGCGTCGGCCGGAGCGACCGTCACGGCGATCCTGAAAGAGAACTGGAATTCGAACATCCCCGGGTTGTAATCTCCCGGTCATAAAGTAAGGAGGGAGGGCCGCAATGGTCCTCCCTCCTTTTTCGTAATGCGCTGTGTTACAGCTTCGGGTTGTTCCGGTGCCGCTCCTTGTCGCGGGCGGTCTTCTTGGCGAAGTTGGCCTCGACGGCGGCCGTTAGGTCCACGCCCGTCTGATTGGCCAGGCATACCAGTACCCACAGCACGTCGGCCATTTCGTCGGCGAGATTTTCCGTCTCGCCCTTTTTGAACGACTGGTCGCCGTATCGGCGGGCCATTACGCGGGCCAACTCCCCCACCTCCTCGGTCAGCACGGCCATGTTGGTCAGCTCCGAGAAATAACGCACGCCGTACGCTTTGATCCAGGCGTCGACGCGTTCCTGTAATTCTTTGATCTCCATCTTACTTTACCCTTATCAGATTCAGTCCGTCGCGCAGCGGGACAATGACGTTTTCCACACGCGGGTCCTCGGCGACCGTGCGGTTGAACTCCACGAGCGCCTGCGTGTGACGGTCGTTGCGGGCAATGGGCTGCACGACTTTTCCCGACCAGAGGATGTTGTCGGCGATGAGCACCGATCCGCCGTGTACCAGCGGCCGTTCGCCGCCGTCGCCCATCAGCATCCGGTAGTAAGCGGGATATTCGCGTTTGTCGCCGTCGATGAACACCAGGTCGAACTCCCCGCCCAGTTTCGGAGCGATTTCGAGTGCCGAGCCGATGTGCAGTCTGATCTTATGGCCGTGGGGACTGCGCGCAAAATACGAGCGGATGAACTCCTCCTGTTCGTCGTCCACCTCGATAGTGTGCAGTTCGGCCCCTTCGTCGAGCCCCGCGGCCATCGAGAGTGCCGAGTAACCCGTGAAAGTCCCGATCTCGAGCACCCGTTGCGGCCGCACCATCCGCACCAGCATCTCCAGCAGCCGGCCCTGAATGTGCCCCGAGAGCATACGCGGCGCTACAGCCCGCAGGTTGGTCTTGCGGTCGAGTTCGTGGAGCAGCTCCTCTTCGGGTGCTGAAAAGTCGTGCACGTATCGTTCGAGAGCGTCCATTATTCGCTGTAAAACCCGTGTTTGTTGAATTCGTACGACGCGGCAATGACCTCCGGGGTGTCGGCTTCGAGCCACAGCAGGCATTCGCGCGTGAATTCGAGGTAGCCCATGCCGTTGGCCGTCACGATGTTGCCGTCGCGTACCGCTTGCCGCTCTTCGTAGAGGGATTCTGCCGTGTAACGGTCGCCGCCCCATTTTTTGAGCATTTCGACCGTGTTACCCGTGTGACGCACGCCGTTCAGGAACCCGTGCGCCGCGAGGAACGATGCCGCGTTACAGATCGCTCCGACGAGTACGCCGCGCGCAAGCGCCGCCTCGACGATCGGAACGACCCGCTGCGCCTCCTCCGACTGCCATGCCATGCCTCCCACGAGGATCAGGGCCGCATAATCTTCAGGCATGGTTGCGGCCGTGTAATCGACCGTGACGACCAGCCCGCCTATCGAGCGCACCTGTTTTTTCGTGGGCGTCAGCGTGCGTGCCGTGTAGGGCGTTCCGCCGCCCGCCATTGTCAGGCCGGTGTTGAGTCCCGTGGCGAGAAACGCGCCCTCCCAGTCGGCAAAATCATCGAGCAACAGGAATAAAACTTCTTTTTTCATCTTATTTATAGATCAGGCGTGACATATTCGAAAATACGGCTTCGGCAACCTCGGTCAGCTGTGCGGCTGTCAGGTCGCGGACCTTGGCGTAGACCTGCTCCATGGTGTCCACATCGTCGTGGATCAGCAGGCTCTTGCCCGCGCCGAGCATGTAACTCTCGTTGCTCTCGCTCGAGATGGCCAGCTGTGCGATGAACTGCTTCTTGGCCATCGACAGCTGCCGGGTCGTGAGCGGAGCGGTGCGGAGTTTTTGCAACTGGCCGTCGATCAGTCCGATGCACTGCTCTGCATTGCCGTGGTCCGAACTGAAATAGATGGCCACGATACCCGTGTCGCCGTAAGGCGTGTAGTTGGCTTCGATGTTGTACGACAGGCCGTTTTTCTCGCGCAGGACCACGTTCAGCAGCGAGTTGGCGCTCGGACCCCCGAGGATGTTCGTGAGCAGCGCCAGCGGCAGCCGCTGCTCTTCGCCGATGCCGCAGGCGCGGTTGCCGACGATGCAGTGGGTCTGGTGGGTGTGCTTCACGACCGTCTTTTCGAACGGCGCATAGGCCGCGGGCGCGGCCCTTTCGAACCCGCGTGTCGTCGCGGGCCGGTCGGCGAAATAGCGGGTTGCCACCGCCTCGGCGGCCTTGGCCGAGAAATTGCCGATCGACGAAAAGACCATCTGGTCCGTGGTGTGCGTGCGCGCCGTGAAGGCGCGGATCGCGTCGCCGTCATAACGCATCAGCGACGCTTTGCGGCCCAGGATGTTGTGCCCCAACTCCGAATCCGCGAAGAGCAGGTCCTCGAAGGTGTCGTAGATCATGTCGGCGGGCGAATCCTTGTAGGTGTTGATCTCGTCGGCGATCACCTCCTTTTCGCGCTCCAGTTCCCGGTCGGGAAACGTCGAGTGGAAGGCGATGTCGGCGATCAGTTCCGCGGCCTTGGCGAAATCGCCCCGCAGCGTCGTGGCGTGCAGGGTCGTATCTTCCTTGGTGGTGAATGCGTTCAGCTCCCCGCCGAGGTTCTCCAGCCGGCAGTTGACCTGCCAGGCGCGGCGGTGCCCGGTGCCTTTGAAAAAGGCATGCTCCGTGAAGTGCGCCAGCCCGTACTGGTCGGGATGCTCGTCGCGGCTTCCGGCGCCGATCACCAGCGCGCAGTGCGCCACCGATCCTTTCACCTGGCGGTGGATGCCCCGGATGCCGTTGGGCAGTCTGTATGTGAAAAATTCCATTTCGGTCGCTTAAAGTTTGGTCCTGAGGCGCAGAAACTCGCCCGTATGGCTTTCGGGGCATTTCTCCAGATCGCGGGGCGTTCCTTCGAAGACCACGCGGCCGCCCTGCGTACCCGCTTCGGGCCCGAGGTCCACGACCCAGTCGGCGCATTTGATGATGTCCATGTTGTGCTCGACGATCACGATCGTGTGGCCGCGCTCGATCAGGGCGTTGAAAGCCGCCAGCAGTTTCGAGATGTCGTGGAAATGCAGTCCCGTCGTGGGTTCGTCGAAGATGAACATCACGCCGCCCTGCGCCGAATCCTTTGTCAGGAACGACGCCAGCTTCACGCGCTGGCTCTCGCCGCCCGAAAGCGTCGACGACGACTGTCCGAGTTTGATATAGCCCAACCCCACGTCCTGCAGCGGTTTCAACCGTTCGACGATGCGCTTGCAGGTCGAATTTTTGCACTCCTCGCCGAAGAACGCGATGGCGTCGTCCACGGTCATTTCCAGCACGTCGTAGATCGACTTTCCGCGGTATTTGACCTCCAGCACCTCGTCGCGGAAACGCCGCCCGCCGCATGCCTCGCAGATCAGCTCCACGTCGGCCATGAACTGCATCGAGACTTTGATGACGCCCTCGCCCTGGCACTCCTCGCAGCGTCCTCCCGCGATGTTGAACGAGAATGCCGAGGCCCCCAGCCCGTTGTGCTGGGCATAGGGCTGGTCCGAATAGAGTTTCCGGATTTCGTCGTAGGCTTTGATGTAGGTCACGGGGTTGGAGCGCGACGACTTGCCGATGGGATTCTGGTCGACCATTTCGACCGATTTGAGCAGCTGCACGTCGCCCGCCAGTCCGTCGAAATCGCCGGGTTTGACCCCCGTGTCGTACAACATGCGCCGCAGCGCCGGGTAGAGAATCCCCTTTGCCAGCGACGATTTTCCCGAACCGCTGACACCCGTGATGCAGGTCATCACGCCCAACGGAATCTTTACGTCGATGTTGCGCAGGTTGTTCTCCCGGGCGCCTTTTATGGTTATCGAGTTGCTCCATCCGCGCTCGGTCCCCGGAACGGCTATCTCGCGCCGTCCCGTGAGGTAGTCGGCCGTGAGGCTTTTTTTGCTTTTCAGCAACTGCGGCAGCGTGCCGCTGAAAACCACTTCGCCGCCGTTGTAACCCGCCTTGGGGCCGATGTCGACGATCCAGTCCGCCGCGCGGATCACCTCCTCCTCGTGCTCCACGACGATCACCGTGTTGCCCAGGTCGCGCAGCTGTTTGAGCACGGCGATCAGGCGGTTGGTGTCGCGCGGATGCAGGCCGATCGAGGGTTCGTCGAGGATGTAGAGCGATCCCGTGAGGTTGCTGCCCAGCGACGTCGAGAGGTTAATGCGCTGGCTCTCGCCGCCCGAGAGGGTCGACGACAGCCGGTCGAGCGTCAGGTAGCCCAGCCCCACGTCGGCGAGGTATTGCAGGCGGCTGCGTATTTCGACGAGGATGCGCGACGCCGTCTTGGCGTCGTGTTCGTCGAGCTCGATCCCTTCGAAGAATACGGCCAGCTCATCCACGGGCATCGTCACCAAATCGGCGATCGTCTTCCCGCCGACGCGCACGTACAGCGCCTCTTTGCGCAGGCGCGAACCCCCGCAGTCGGGACACGTCGTCTTGCCCGTGTAGCGGGCTTTCATCACCCGGAACTGGATTTTGCGCCGCTCCGAGTCGATGTATTCGAAAAATTCGTCGAGTCCGTGGAAATATTCGTTGCCGCGCCACAGCAGGCGTTTCTGCTCGGGTGTCAGTTCGTGGAACGGCGTATGGATCGGGAAATCGAATTTCGAGGCGTTCTCCACGAGTTTCTGCTTCCATTTGCGCATCGTCTCGCCGCGCCAGCAGGCGATGGCATCCTCGTAAACGGTCTTGCTCTTGTCGGGGATCACGAGATCCTCGTCGATGCCGATCACTTTGCCGTAACCCTCGCACCGGGGGCAGGCCCCCAGCGGGTTGTTGAAGCTGAACAGGTGCTCCGAGGGGTGCTCGAATTCGATGCCGTCGGCCTCGAAGCGCGAGGAAAATTCGTGGACGCCCTCGTCCGTGACGATCTCGCAGATGCCCCCGCCGTAGGAGAACGCGCGGGCCACCGAGTCGCGGATGCGGGTCTGCGAATCCTCGTCCGTGGCGACGCGCATGCGGTCCACCACCATCCGGATGTCGTCGGCTTTCGTGTCGGGGCCGATGCTGGGCAGGATATCCTCGATGAGTTTCACCTCGCCGTCCATATAAACCCGCATGAGTCCCTCCGAGAGCAGCAGCGTCAACTTCTCGATGATCCCCTGCCCTTCGGCGAGTGCCAGCGGGGCGCCGATCACCACGCGCTGGTCCTCGTGCGCGAGAATCCACGCCGCCACGTCGTCCACGCTGAAACAGCGCACCTCCTGCCCCGAGACGGGCGAGAACGTGTGCCCGATGCGGGCGAACAGGAGTTTGAGGTAGTCGTATATCTCGGTCGTCGTGCCCACCGTCGAACGGGGGTTGCGCGTGTTGACCTTCTGCTCGATGGCGATGGCCGGCGCAATGCCCGAAATGATGTCCACGTCGGGTTTGTTGATCTTGCCGAGAAACTGGCGCGCATAGGCCGAGAGGCTCTCGACATAGCGGCGCTGCCCTTCGGCGAAGATCGTGTCGAAGGCCAGCGTCGATTTTCCCGAGCCCGAAAGGCCCGTGATGACGACCAGTTTGTCGTGCGGGATTTCAACCTCGATATTGCGGAGGTTGTGGACCCGCGCACCTTTAATATAGATTGCGTTTTCGTGTTTCATTATGTGTAATTAAAAATTAGAGAATCGTCATTGCGAGGCATCGAAGATGCCGTGGCAATCTGGTTGAAACTTTCAACGTCGCAATTTCGGCGCAGATTGCCGCGCTCTCTTGCGTTCGCTCGCAATGACAGAAATAAAACAGCGCAAAACTCCCAATTTTTAATTCTTATTTTTTCATTTTTCATTGTCACCATCTGCAATGCTTCCTCCGGCCTTTTTCAGCTTTTCGACGAGCGCTTCCGCGCGGCTTTCGCGGATGGTCAGCCGCATGGTGCAGAGGTTGTCGAAGGTCTGCGACTCCACTTTCGGCTGCTCCTCCTTTACGACCCGCATCACGTCGTTCATCGCCACGTAGGGAAAATCCACCTCCACCGTGCGGTCCACCGTGAGTTCCACGATCTCCGCCGCGGCGATGGCCTCGGCCGCAGACTCCTTGTAGGCGGCGATCAGCCCCGGAACCCCCAGTTTCGTGCCTCCGAAATAGCGGACCACGACCACGAGGCAGTCCGTGATGTCGTTCGAAAGCAGCTGCCCGAGGATCGGCTTCCCGGCGGTTCCCGACGGCTCCCCGTCGTCGTTCGAGCGGAACGCTTCGCCGTGCGGCCCCAGCCGCCAGGCGTAGCAGTGGTGCGTGGCGTCGTAATATTTCTTGCGCAGGGCGTCGAGCCGTTCGCGGATCTCCTCCTCCGAGCGCACAGGGTATATCCAGGAGAGGAACTTGCTGCTCCGCTCCCGGCAGGCGGCTTCGGCTGGGGCCGCGACGGTTCGGTAACTGTCGCAGGCCACCGTTATTTCACTTTTCGGAAAAGACGCTCCCAGCGGATGTTGGCCGGGAAACGCTTGTTGGCATCGAGCGACAGCCATACGAACGACGCCTTGCCGACGATGTGGTCCTCGGGCACAAAGCCCCAGAAACGCGAGTCGGCCGAGTTGTGGCGGTTGTCGCCCATCATCCAGTAATAGTCCATGGCGAAGGTGTACTCCGTGGCTTCCGTACCGTCGATGTATATTTTGCCGTCGCGCTCCTCGAGCTTGTGGCCCTCGTAGGCTTCGATGATGCGGCGGTAGAGCGGCAGGTTTTCAGCCGTGAGCTGTACGGTGGCGCCTTTCTGCGGAATCCAGATCGGACCGTAGTTGTCCTGGCTCCAGCGGGCCTCGTCCCACTGCGGGAATACGCCGTTGTTGGGGGTGTAGATGTAGCGGCGGACCGAGATGACGTTGCTGAGCTCTTTGACTTTCCCGGCGATCTCGTCCGTGAGCGTCATGAAATACCCCGAGCCGTTGCCGGTATACTCCCGGATGCCGAGGTTGTCGATGGCGTACTGCGTGAACGGCGACGAGGTCTGCACGACGTAACTGTACTGCAGTCCCGGCACCTCCTCCTGAGGCCGGCCGTTGATGAAAGCCTGTCCGTCACGCACCTCGAGCGAGTCGCCCGGGATGGCGATGCAGCGTTTGATGTAGTTCTCGCGCTTGTCTACGGGGCGGCTGATGATCGTGTATTCCTCATTGAGGCGCTTGCGCCCCTCCTCCTTGCCGAACGAACGTTCGAATTCACGCACGACGTCGTAATAGGTCGAGACCGGGTCTTCGAGCAGCACGGTGTCCCCCGCCGGGAAATTGAAGACCACCACGTCGTTGCGGCGGATCGGTTTGAGTCCCTTCAGGCGGTGGTACGGCCATTTGATCGCCTCGGAGAACGATTTTTTGGTCTGCGAGAACGGCATCGTGTGGTGCACGAACGGGAACGACAGCGGCGTGTTGGGCATCTGGGGTCCGTAGGCCACCTTGCTCACATAGAGGTAGTCGCCCACCAGCAGCGACCGCTCCATCGACGAGGTGGGAATGACGTACATCTGGAAGACGAAGATATGGACCAGCGTGGCGACGACCGTGGCGAAGATAATGGCGTTGACCCACTCGTAGACGGTCTTGTAGACCTTGCTCCGGTGGCACATCTTCACGTTGTGGCTCCACACGTAGCGGTAGAAGAACTTCGTGATGTAGAGGTCGAAGATGACCGGCAGTCCCAACAGCATCCAGAGGTTGCCCGTCCAAACCACGAACCATAGCGTATAGAGCAGTGCGGCGAGCGTGAACCCGACCCATTTGTTGCGTAATAAGTCTCTGATTTTTCCCATTTTGTATCGGTTGTTTCAACTATTTCAGCAGGTCGTCCATCGAGTAGACGCCCTGTTTGCCGCAGAGGAATTCGGCGGCCACGACGGCCCCCATCGCCAGCGTACGGCGGTTTTTGATCGTGTGTTTCAGTTCCAGCATGTCGTCCGCCGACTCGTAGGTCACGGTGTGGATGCCCGGAACCGCGCCTTCGCGCACCGAGCGAATCTCGATCCGGTCGGCCGGGGTGTCCTCGCTGCGCTCCACGCGGTTCGCAGCATGCTCGATGCCCGGGGCGTAGTTGACCCAGCCCTGCTTGTCGGCGAGGTTGTCGAGGATGCCTTCGGCCAGCGTGATGGCCGTGCCGCTCGGGGCGTCGAGTTTCTGGGTGTGGTGCACCTCCCCGATGTGCACGTCGTAACCGCCCACGCGGCCGATCATCGCCGCCAGCTGGTGGTTGATGCGGAACATCAGGTTCACGCCCAGGCAGTAGTTCGAGGCGTAGAACAACGCCCCGCCCCGCTCGCGGCACAGCTCCTGCAGCTCCGCGAGGCGGTCGGTCCAGCCCGTCGTGCCGCTCACCACCGCCGCGCCGTTCTCGAGGCATGTGCGGATATTGGCATAGGCCGTCGCGGGCGTGGTGAACTCCAGCGCCACGTCGATCCCCGCCAGGTGCTCCGCGTCGAGCTCGTGTGCGTTGTCGGTGTCGATGATGAGGGCCGCCTCGTGGCCCCTTTCGGTGAGTATGCGTTCGATTTCACGGCCCATCTTGCCGTATCCGATGATTGCAGCTTTCATTTGGTTTGTCAACAATATTCGTACAAAGATACGAATTATTTATGAATCTAAACGCAGGAGGGAGTACAATAGTATTCCGGAATTTCGTATATTTGCAGGACAAACTATTCCCGGTATGCGCTATTTCCTCGAACTTCGGTACAACGGAGCCGCCTACTGCGGCTGGCAGCGGCAGCCCGACATGCCCACGGTCCAGCAGACCCTCGAACGGGCGCTGACCACCCTGCTGCGCGAGCCGGTCGAGGTGACGGGCGCCGGACGCACCGACACGGGGGTCAACGCCGCTTATTACGTGGCGCATTTCGACTGCACGGCACCCGTCGAGGACCCGGCGCAGCTGGTCTACAAACTCAATTTCCTGCTGCCGGGCGATATCGCAGTCGGGAGCATGACGCCCGTCGCGGAGGATGCCCACGCGCGTTTTCACGCCCGCGAACGGGAATACCGTTATTTCATCGAGCCGCGCAAAAATCCTTTCACGCGCCACCGGACGTGGCAGTACTACGTGCCGCTCGACATCGGGCGGATGAACGAGGCGGCGGCGATGCTGACGGAATACGACGATTTCACCTCTTTCGCCAAGCTCAATTCGAACAACAAGACCAATATCTGCCGTGTGCGGCAGGCCGCGTGGACCGTCGACGAGCGCGGTACGATGTGCTTCACGATCCGTGCGGACCGGTTTTTGCGCAATATGGTGCGGTCGGTCGTCGGCACGCTGGTCGACGTGGGACGCGGGCGCTATACGCCCGAAGAGTTTCGCGCGATCGTCGAGAGCCGCGACCTGTCGCGTTCGAGTGCGGGAGCCCCGGCGCAGGGGTTGTTCCTGAGCGACGTATGTTATCCGCCTGAAATTTTCGAACATCAATGTTATACTAAATTCAAATTGCTATGATTGGAACAGTTGTTTGGCTGATCGGCCTCGTATGCGCAATCTGGTGCGTGATGGACATTTTCAAAAAGAACATCTCCACGGCCGGAAAGGTGATCGCATCGATCATCGTGCTGCTCACCAGTTGGCTGGGACTTGCGGTCTATTATTTCTACGGCCGCGACCATCTGCAGGAGTGGTTCCGGTAATGAAAAAGAGGAGGTCTTTCGAAGACCTCCTCTTTTTTGCGGTTATCCGCAGTTTACAGGTGGATTGCCGCCCCCATGGCGGCCTCGGCGGCCTCCATGACGCCCTCGTTCATCGTCGGATGGGCGTGGATCGTGCGGGCGATCTGGTGGGCTGTGGCCCCGAGCGTGCGCGCAAGCGTCGGCTCGGCCAGCATCTCGGTCACCGAAGCCCCGATCATGTGGGCCCCCAGCAGGCGGTCTTCTTCGTCGAAGAGCAGTTTGACGAATCCGTCGCGGTCGCCCGCCGCCGTGGCCTTGCCCGATGCGGTGAACGGGAAGCGTCCGACTTTATAGGCGATGCCGCGCTCCTGCGCCTGCTGCTCGGTCATGCCGACCGACGCCACTTCGGGCGAGGTGAAGATGCACGACGGGATGGTCGTGTAGTCCACCGGCGCAGGGTTCAGGCCGCAGATGGCCTCCACGCAGCAGACGGCTTCGGCCGAAGCCACGTGCGCCAGCGCCGGGCCCGGCACGATGTCGCCGATGGCGTAAACGCCCGGGACATTGGTGCGGTAGAACTCGTCCACGATGATCTTGTCGCGCTCGACGGCGATGCCCAGCTCTTCGAGGCCGATGTTTTCGATATTGGATTTGATGCCCACGGCCGACAGCACGACTTCGGCGGTCAACGTCTCCGCGCCTTTCTTACCCTCGATCTCCACTTCGCAAAGCCCTTCGGCATTGACTTTCACGGCTTTCACCGTGGTTCCCGTGAGCACCTGCGCACGCAGTTTGCGGAATGCGCGTTCCATGGTCTTCGCCACCTCCTCGTCCTCGAGGGGCATCATGCGGGGCATGTACTCGATGACGGTGACTTTGACGCCCAGCGCGGCGTAGAACCACGCGAATTCGCTGCCGATGGCCCCCGAGCCCACGACGATCATCGATTCGGGCAGTCGGCCGAGCGTCAGCGCCTGCCGCGATGAGATCACATGCTCGCCGTCGACGGGCATGAACGCCATTTCGCGGGGACGCGCCCCCGTGGCGAGGACGATGTGGTCGGCTTCGTACTCCGTACCGTCCACGTCGAGCCGTCCCGGGGCCGTGAGGCGTCCGAATCCGGGGATGAGGTCGATGCCGTTCTTGTTCAGCAGGAACAGCACCCCTTTCGACATGGTTTCGGCCACGCCGCGCGAGCGGGCCACGATCTTTTCGAGGTCCGGACGCACCTCGCCCGCGAGTTCCAGTCCGTAATGCCCCGCGTTTTTGCAGTAGCCGTAGACCTGCGCGCTTTTCAGCAGCGCCTTGGTCGGGATGCAGCCCCAGTTGAGGCATACGCCGCCCGGTTCGGCGCGCTCCACGAGCGCCACTTTTTTACCGGACTGCGCGGCACGGATCGCCGCCACATAGCCGCCGGGGCCGCTGCCCACTACCAGAATATCGTATTTCATAAAAACGAATTTTTAATTCTTCATTTTTAATTTTTAATTACCCGCAGGGTTTCTCCGTTATCGGCCGCTACGGCGCGTTTCCACTTCTCGTTGTAACCCGGGAACTGGATTTTGTCGGGAATCTGCCGTCCGTTGCCGTTGTCCACGAAATGTGCCGGACCGCCGTCGCCGTCGAGGAACGACAGCACGTCGCCGTGCTCGCTCTTCACATTGCCGTCCATGTATTTCACCAGCAGGTAGTTATTGAGCTTCTGCCAGCGGTTGAAAAGGTCCTGTGCCGTTGAAACGCTCAACTCCGTGAGGTAGTTGCGGCGTGCCGCGGGCGACATTCGGCCCACCCGGGCGTTGACCAGACCGACGTTGACCAGCATGTCGTTCTCCCACTTGTCCGTGACTTTGCGGATGTCGGCCGAAATCATGTCGTAACGCATGTAGGCGAAATTGGTGGTGCGGTTGAAGAGCCAGAACGCCGCCGTGGGCGAATATTCGAGCATCGAGCCGTTGCCCTCGCGGAAACACTCGGGAACCTCCTGCGCCGAGCAGAAAATCGGCGTCAGGCACGAGGTCGCCGCGTCGTCCACGCCGAACCAGAGGATGCCCATGTCGCGCGTCACGTTGGGCCGGGCCTGCGCCACGAACCAGAATCCGGTCTGCTGGGTGGCCGTGGCGCGTTCGTTGACGTAGCTCACGCCGTCGACCTCGAACTCCATCGGGCGCCAGCGGTAGGGGCAGTTATGGCCTCCGGCGCCGATGTCGGCGGTCATGTCCATCGGGGTTCCCTCGTAGTGGTCGCGCATGCAGTCGAAGACCGTCTTGGGCGACACTTTCGCGCGGGGCTTCACCCACAGCGGCATGCGGTTCTCCTTGTTGTGGCCCATCGCATAGTCTACATATTGATCCATGTCGTCGGCCACGGTGCGGAAGAAGGCCCACACGCGGGCTTCACAAGCGCGCAGGGCGCCGAAGTCGAGGGGTGCATAGGCGTCGCAGAAACTGAAATCGGCATCCGGACCGTCGTAATACCCCATCTCACGGGCGAACGAAATCACGTCGGGCGAATAGAGGCAGTTCTCGGGATCGTTCTTCGGGAAAGTCGTGATGCGGGCCTGGTTGGCGTGGGCCGAAACATAGCCGTCGGGAATGCGGCGGGCCACCCAGACGATACCCTTACGGGCGTTGCCGCCCTTGCCGTCGTCCTGAAAACCCTTGCCGATCAGCTCCATGATCCACGCCTCGTCGGGATCGGCGATCGAGAACGATTCGCCGCCCGACGCATAGCCGTAGGTATTGGCCAGGTCGGCGATCACGCCGATCGCCTCGCGGGCGGTCTTGGCGCGCTGCAGCGTGATGTAGATCAGCGATCCGTAGTCCATGCGTCCCGTCGAATCCTCCAGTTCGCGGCGGCCTCCGTAGGTCGTCTCGCCGATGATGAGCGAGTGCTCGTTCATATTGCCGATCGTCGAATAGGTTTCGCGCACCTGCGGGATGTCCCTGAGGTAGCGGCCCGTATCCCATTCGTAGACGGGCAGCATCGCTCCGTCTTTGAATTTGCCGCCGGGTGTGTGGTACAGTGCGCCGTAGAGCGCATGGGAGTCCGCCGCATAGGTGACCATCACCGAACCGTCGGTCGAAGCTCCTTTGGTGACGATGAAATTGGTGCAGGCCGATGCCGCGCCGTATGCGACTGCGGCGGTCGCTGCAAGAATCAATCGGAGTTTTTTCATAGTGTCTCTGGAATTTTGTCAACAAAGATAAAAACAATTCCCATAACAGCAAAAAAACACTATATTTGTGTCGGATGTATGGTCTGTCCATCCCGGAAATACCCCCCCCCGGCGCGGAGGTAACAAACTGTAATTCAATAGTATCAATGAAGAAATTCCTGCTGTTGCTTCTCTCCGGGGCGATCTTCGGGGCCTGTTCCGACAAAAAGGTGCGCCTCGTTCTCGTGACCGATGTCGTCATGCCTCCCGAATCGTGGGTCTTCACGCCCGGCGACGGGGTGACCGTCTCGGCCGAGGGTTTCGAACCCGATGACGAAATCATGCTCGAAATCTATTGGGAGGAGGGCGCCGAGGGATTCGCTCCGAACGGTTCCGCCAGAGGTATGCGGGGGATCGTCACGGCGCGCACCGCCGCGAGCATCACCTTCCTGGCCCCGGGGCACTACCCTGCCTCGACGACCCGGGTGCTGTTGTTCCGCCAGGGCCGGATAATGCCGTTGGGCGAGATACGTGTTGCCGACGGAACTCCGAAAGCCGCGGCGCTCTACGGCATTTCGGATTCCGATACGGATGAAACGATGATCGACCGCATCGACCCGGCGACGGGCGGGGTGACACGGGTTGCGACGCTCGGCATCGGCCGGGGAATCACCTGCGCCGTGGGTGTTCCCGGTTCGGGCTGGATTTACGGCGTCTATTCCGGTTCGATGACAGGCTTCGACCTTACGATGGATTACTATAATGATTTCGGAGGACAGGATTACCTGTTTGCCGGGCAGGTCTCCTATTCCACCGTCGGACTCCTTTCCTACAATGCGGAGCGGCTGACGCTGACCACACAAACCGCGACCCGTTCCGATTATTCCCCGGCTCCGATCTCCTGGCCGGTGCCCGAAGAGGTCGTGCAGGCGCTGGCCGTGCAGCCGTTCGTGCGGGTCGGTTCCGACCTGCTGCTCGCGCTGTGCAATGCCGACGGCACCTGCGCCCCGGTGGTGCTGCGGGTTTCCGGTGGTGCCGGGTCCGGCGAGGCCGTGGAGGCCGATGCGATGGTCCCGTTCCGGACGGTGACCGCTTCGGCCGACGAACCGGGCAAGATGGTTCAGGTCGGCGGCTATGCTGTGTCGAAGGACGGCAAAACGCAGCTGCGACTGTTCGACACCGCCGGGGACGGCCTTCTTGGAGAGGCGTTGGCCGAGGTTCCGGGCACGGTGCTGTCGGTCACGGAGTACGTTTCCGAGAACGGCACCCTGGAGATTTACCTGCTGTGCGAAGCAGGCGGTGTGCGCCGCATACATATTTTCGATGCGCTGAAAAAGACGCAGCGGACGCTTCCCGGAGAGTTCGGCTGTTCGCGGATCGTGGCGGCAAAATAGGCGCTTTTTCCCGGGAGGGTTTCGCGTTTGTACGAATTTTGCGTATTTTTACCGGGAAAAACTGAAAAAACAATGTCGGATATAGCTTGTCAACTGTCGTTCGTGCGTTCGACGCTTCCCGCGGAGGTCGCGCTGGTCGCCGTGTCGAAGACCCACCCCGCGGAGATGATCCGCGAGGCCTACGATGCCGGCCACCGCATCTTCGGCGAGAGCCGTCCGCAGGAACTGCGTGAAAAATACGAGGCCCTGCCCAAGGATATCGAGTGGCACATGATCGGCCACCTGCAGACCAACAAGATCAAATACATCGCACCGTTCGTCGCGCTGATCCATTCGGTCGACAGCGCCCGGCTGGCCGAGGCCATCCAGCGCGAAGCGGCCAAATGCGGACGCACGATCGAGATACTTCTGGAGATACACGTCGCCGAGGAGGATACCAAGACGGGCTGGAATATCGGCGAATTGAAGAATTACGTCGGGACCGCTCCTTTTGCCCGGATGCCGAACATTTGCGTGCGCGGCGTGATGGGTATCGCCACCAACACCGACGACGGGGAGGTGATCCGCCGCGACTTCAACGAGCTCCGCCGCTGCTTCGAACTGCTGCAACCCTACTTCGGTCCGCGGTTCAACACCCTGTCGATGGGCATGTCGCACGACTATCCGCTGGCCGTCGAATGCGGTTCGACGATGGTGCGCGTCGGCTCCCTGATCTTCGGCCGGCGTAAGACGCCGGTTTCAGCGGGCAACGATATGCAATAATGCTACATCCGTCTTTGCGCCCCGGAGGGTTGACGGCGAAATAACGATAAGTATACTAAACCAGACAGACTATGAAAATCGGATTTATCGGATTCGGGAATATGGCGCAGGCCCTCGCGCACGGCCTGGTTCGCGGAAAGGCCGTTGAGGCCGGGAATATCGGCGCCTGCGCGCGCGACCGTGCGAAACTGCTGCGCAACACGGAGCCCCACGGGTTCCGGGCTTTCGACGATGCCGCCTCCGTCGCGGAGTTTGCCGATATCGTGGTCGTCGCCGTGAAACCCTACCAGGTCGAGGCGGTCGTGACGCCCGTCCGGGAATTGCTGGCGAAGAAGATCGTCGTTTCGGTGGCCGCAGGCGTCACGTTCGACGATTACGAGCGGATGCTCGCACCCGGTACGGCCCACCTGTCGACCATTCCCAATACGCCCGTCTCGGTTTGCGAAGGCATCGTCGTTTGCGAACGCCGCCATTCGCTCTCGGATGCGCAGTGGACATGCGTCGAAGGGCTGTTTTCGAAACTCGGAATCGTGATCCGGATGGATACCGCCCTGCTCGGGATTTCGAGCACCGTCTGCGGCTGCGGCCCGGCGTTCGTCGCCATGTTCATGGAGGCGCTGGCCGACGGAGCCGTCAAACACGGCATTCCGCGCGCCGACGCCTACCGGATGGTGAGCCAAATGGTTGCCGGAACCGGGAAACTGCAGCTCGTGACGGGCCAGCATCCCGGGGTGATGAAAGACGCCGTCTGCTCGCCCGGCGGCACGACCATCGTGGGCGTCGCCGAGCTGGAACGCAAGGGGCTGCGCGGTGCGGTCATCGCCGCCGTCGATGCCGTACAGCCCGGCTAAGAGCCGGGTTTTAAGGGGCGATGGACAGTCTCCCGGCAATCCTATCCAGTTCTGCGCCCGGATGAGAGCCGGGTTTTAAGGGCGGAGGATAGCTGTCTGGCCTCCTGCCCGGTTCTAAGCCCGGATGTGATAATCGTTTTTGGGAAGGGGTCGGGGTGCATCCGAGGCCCTTTTCTTATTTGTGCAGTCCGAGTCCGCGCATCAGGCTTTTCCACCAGCGCGAATACCACTTCTTTTTCCGGCGGGGCGGCTCCGGCCGCCAGCTGCCGAGGCAATGGTGTATGGCGTAGCTTTCGGGAACTCTTTTGTATATGCCTACCGCAATGGTCGGCGAAGGATGGATGCGGATACCCTCGTCCAGTTCCTGCGCCCCATCTCTATACCTGAATCCGGCAGGAATGGCGTTATAAGCCATGATGTCGGGAGCTATTACTTTGTCGTACAGCGTACCGTTTTCGAGTATGAAGTGATGGTTTTCGTACCAGTCAAGACAGCGTTTGGAGAAAGGATGCCCCGCTACGACGCCGAACATGCCCGACTGCATGCCCAGTCCCGAATCGGCGAGCGGTCCTTCGACCAATACTTCGCCGTCTTTTGAAATACGCTTTCGGTCGATGTTTTCGGCGAGGATGGATTTGTCAGTTTCAACTGCGGCGAACATCTCCGCGTCGAGCAGGTCATCGAACGGTTTGAGCGCCTCGACATCGGTGTCGAGGTAGATGCCGCCCTCGCGGTGGAGCGCATAGTGGCGGATGTAGTCGGCGGCGAAAGCGTATTTCTTTCGCTCGATCGCCTCCCGGACCCAGGGCACGGAGTTCACGTCGAAACGGCTCTCGTCCCAGCGGACGATCTCGTAACCGGGCATCACCGTGCGCCACGATTCCATGCACTGCCGGACCCGTTCGGGGTATTTACCCCCCCCCAGCCAGCAAAAGTGGATTTTCTTGGGTATCATTCAGATGGAGTTTGTAAGTTCCGGACCGTGTTACCGTACCCGCAGCGAACGCCCGATGCGCAGGATGGTGGTCGATTTGATGCCGTTCAGCCGGCAGATGTTCGAGACTGTCGTCCCATTCCGGCGTGCGATGGCGCCCAGCGTGTCGCCCGAACGGATCTTGTAGTATTTCATGGCCGCTTTTTCGGCGGCTTCCTTTTTGTCCTGCTCCTCGTTGGCGATCTCGTCGTCGAAATCCTGCCCGGCGTTGGAGTAGATGCTGAAGAACGACTTCTTCAGCAGGAACGTCTCGCGGCTCAACGTGCCGTTTTTGAAATCGATCAGGCGTTCGGGGTCGAACGACTGCCCGTAGTAGCGGGTCTCGAAATGGAGGTGGGGCCCCGTCGAACGGCCCGTCGAGCCGCCCAGGCCGATGATCTGTCCGGCTTCTACCCATTGTCCGGGCTGCACCATGCGCTCCGACAGGTGGCCGTAATAGGTTTCCAGACCGTTGTCGTGGCGGACGATGACGAGGTTGCCGTAGCCGCCCTTGTTATACTGCGAGATGCGCACCCGGCCGCAGAAGGCGGCGTAAACCGGGTCGCCCATTTTGAGCGGCAGGTCCACGCCCTGATGCTGACGACGGCGCCGCGGACCGTATTTTCCGCGCGGATGCACGGAACCCTGATAGGGGCAATGGTAGCTGGTCAGCGAATCCACGAGGTCGATGACCACCGATTTGGGCATGCCCGACATGTCGACCTCCCGGTAAGGGAAGAGCGTCGTCGTGTCCCAGTATTTTTCGAAAATGGTGCTGTCCTTGGCGATCTCGCGGTTGCGGACGTATTTCCACGAGTTGTTGCTGTAAAGGATCACCTGCACGGCGTCGTTGTCCGTTGCGAGGGTGTCGATCACGGTCAGCCCGTTGGAATCGAAGATGGATTCGATCTTCGTGGGACGGAGCCGCAGTTGCAGCGCAGCGATGGAGTCTGCGGCGGCCTGCTCGGGGCTGACGATGGCCGCGGCGATCTCTTCGGCTTCGTCCGTATCCCCGGCAAAATGTCCGGCGACATGCTCGGCGATGACCAGGCTGCGGAGCGAGTCGATCAGCGATGCCTGCCGGGACGTTACGGCCAGCAACGAGTCGGCAGAGACGATCTCACTGGGTTTTTCGGCCGCCCGGGCTCGTGAGTTTCTGGGTTTGCGTGCTTCTGCGGCAAAGACCAACGAGAGGGCCGCGAGTGTCAACAGGTATTTTTTCATAGTTTCTTATTGTTGTCTGATTAGTTCTTCAGCCGTTTCCAGCGCTTTGTAAAATTCTTCGCCGAAGCGGCGGACGATCGGTTCCCGGAGGGCTTTGTAGACCGGAATGCCCAGCTTCGCGCCGCATCGGCGGGCCGGGGCGCACACCGACCAGCGGTGGTAGTTGAGCCCCACGGTGCCGTTCGAGAAGCGCATCAGGCGGATCGGGTACAAGTGGCACGAAATCGGCTTGCGGAACGGGGTCCTCCCCTCCTGCCACGCCTTTTCGATGGCGCAGAGCGTCACGCCGTTCTCCTCGTAGGTATAGGCGCATTCGGCGTCGTTGACCAGCGGCGTGGTCAGGTCGCCGTCTTCATCCACGACCATAAAACCCTGCCGTTCGACGGACTCGATGCCCTCGGGCGTCATGTAGGGCTTGTAATTGGGGTATTCGCGTTCGAGGATTTCCACCTCCTCCGCTTCGAGCGGCGCTCCGGCGTTGCCCTCGACGCAGCAGATGCCTTTGCACTGCGCGATGTCGCAGGCGAAGCACTCGCGCAGCAGGTCGGCGCTCACGATTTTGTCGTCGATCTCGATCATTTGCGGCATGTGTCGGCGATGATGATGTCGTATAATTCCCCGAGCGACATGCCCATTTCGCGGGCCTGCTTGGGGACGATGCTTCCGGCGCTCATGCCGGGAATCGAGTTCAGCTCGATGAAATAGGGTTTTCCGGAGGGAGTTACGATAAAATCGACCCTTACGACCCCCGCGCATCGGCAGGTTTTGTAAGCCTCGCGGGTCATGCGGTTCAGTTCGGCTTTTATCTCGGGGGTGATGTCCGCCGGGGTTATTTCATCCGAAAAACCCTCGGTGTATTTGGCCTGGTAGTCGAAGAAATCCTTTTTGGATACGATCTCCGTGATGGGGAAAATATACTCTTTCCCGCCGGCGATCATCATTCCGCAGCCCATTTCACGCCCCGCGATGCACTCCTCGATCAGGATTTCATCGCCCTGGGCGAAAGCCGCGTCGATGGCTGCGGGCAGCTCCTCCGGGGTGTGGACCTTCGTCACGCCGAACGACGAACCGCTGGCATTGGGCTTCACGAACAGCGGCATGCCGAAATCGGCGGCGATTTTCGCCGCGTCGAACGCCTCGCCCCGGCGCAGGAAGACCTCGCGGGCGAAGTTGATGCCGTGGCCGGCCAGCGTGCGCTTGGTGGTGATCTTGTCGAACGTGATGACCGATGAGGTCATCGAACACGACGAATAAGGAACGCCCATCATGTCGAGGTATCCCTGCAGTTTGCCGTCCTCGCCGGGAGTGCCGTGGATGATGATGAGGGCATAGTCGAACGCCTTGTGAACACCGTTGACGGTGATCGAAAAGTCGTTCTTGTCCACCTGCCATTGGCGGCCGTCGGGGGCCGTGTAGTGCCAGTCGCGGTGGTGGAGGTCGACGACCGTGATGTCGTATTTCGCGTGGTCGAGGGCCGCTTCGATCTGCGCGGCGCTCTGGAGGGCGATCTCCCGCTCGGGCGAATCTCCGCCGGCCAGGAGGGCTATCTTCAAACGTGTCATTTCAGGGGTTGTATATGTCTTTGTATCGGAATTCCAGTATCTCCTGTACCATCCGGGCGAACTGCCGGGCCTCGACATGCCCTGCGTCGATGCGCAGCACGGCATTGAAATCATTGAGCGCCGGGCCCCACTCGCCCATCCGGTAATGGAGCCTGCCGCGCTCGATGTAGAGCGCCGTCTCCTCCGGGGCCTCCGCAATCCGTGCCGTGAGGGCTGCGATACGCGCCGCGGGGCTCCACAGCCCTTTGCGGCGGATGTAGGCGGCGACGCCCTCGTCGAGCATCCCCGAGGTGTCCTCGCCCCGCCCGATGCGGTCACGCACGTCCGTCGAGGCGAAATCCTGCAAAGGGGCGTCCGCCAGCAGCGTGATGCGCCCCTCGAACCTTTCGGCGGGCTCGCCCCGGCGGGGATAGACGTAGACGGGGTATTCGAGGATTTTTTCGTACTCTTTCCAGCCGTCGAGCCGGGCGATCTGGTCGCTGCCCATCAGGATCGAGAATTCCATTTCGGACCCGAAGTTTTCCTTCAGGTAACGCAGGGTATCTATGGTGTATGAGGGTTTTGGGAGCAGGAACTCCACGACCGACGGTTTGATCTTGCCGGGGTATTTCGAAGCCGCGCAGGCGATCTCCGCCATTTCGAAACGGTCCATCTCGGGAGCCAGTTCGTCGGCCGCCTTGTAGGGGCTCTGCGGCGAGACGATCAGCACGGCTTCGTCGCAAAGCGCCTGTTCGACGGCGTATTCCGCCAGCGCGATGTGGCCTTTGTGCACGGGGTTGAACGACCCGAAATAGAGCATTATCCGTTTCATCCTACCGCGCGATAAATTGGTCGAGGATGCCGCACGTGCCGCCCACGGCCTCTTCGAGGCAGTCGTTGACGACCACATGGTCGAACTCCGGGGCTTTCGTCAGCTCGAATTCCGCCTTGGCCACGCGGCGCTCGATCACCTCCGGGGCGTCGGTGCCGCGGGTGACGAGCCTCCGGCGCAACTCTTCGATCGAGGGCGGCATGACGAACACCGAGCAGGCGTCGTCGCCGAAGATGCGTTTGAGGTTGATGCCGCCGATCACGTCGACGTCGAAGACGATCACGTGTCCCTTGGCCCAGATGCGCTCGACCTCGCTGCGCAGCGTACCGTAGCAGGTGCCTTTGTAGACCTCCTCCCACTCCACGAAGCGGTTTTCGGCCACGGCTTTCATGAACTCCTCCTGCGAGAGAAAGTAGTAGTCCACCCCGTCGCGCTCCTGTCCGCGGGGTGCGCGGCTGGTCGCCGAGATGGAAAATTCCAGCTGGGGATAGCGTTCCAGCAGGTGCCGGACGATCGTGGTCTTGCCCGAGCCGCTCGGGGCCGAAAAGATGATGACTTTTCCCATGTCGTAATTAAAAATGAAAAATTAAAAATGAAAAATTGGTTTTTCCTGGAATCATTCCGCCGCATGGAATTTTTAATTCTTCATTCTTAATTTTTAATTGGAATATCCCGTAATCAACCGATTACAGGATATTCAACACTTGTTCTTTGATCTTTTCCAGTTCATCTTTCATCTTAACGACGAGAATCTGGATGTTCGATTCGTTGGCTTTCGAACCCATCGTGTTGATCTCGCGGCCCATCTCCTGAGCGATGAAGCCCAGCTTGCGGCCTGCGCCCTCCTCCCCTGCGGCCACCTCGCGGAAGTATTTGCAGTGGTTGGTGAGGCGTACTTTCTCCTCGGTGATGTCCAGCTTTTCGAGGTAGAAGATCATCTCCTGCTCCAGCCGGTTGCGGTCCACGTCGACGGGGAGTTTCGTGAGGTTGTCCAGGATGCGGTTGCGGACCGTCTCCGTGCGGGCTTTCTCGAAGGGAACCACCTCGTCGCGGTACTGCTCGATCAGCTCCACGCGGCGCAGCAGGTCGGCGATCAGGATCGCTCCCTCCTGTGCGCGGAAGGCATCCAGCTGTGCGGCGGCGGCCTCTGCGGCGGCGATCAGCGCGGTGTGCTCCTCCTCTGAAATGGCTTCGGTCTCGGTGGCCACGACTTCGGGCAGGCGCATGATGACCGGCAGGATGGCGTCGTAGTCGGCGTCGATGCCTGCGAACGTGAGCGTGTCGTTCATCTGCCGCAGGTATTCGCGGAAGACCTCGCGGTTGATGCGGGCCGGGGTCTCGACGGCCTGCGACTCGACCGAAACGAAGACGTCGACCTTGCCCCGCTGGATCGTGCGGGTGATGACGTTGCGGAGCTCGTACTCCGACTGGCGGTAGACGCCCGGAAGCCGCAGCGAGAGGTCCAGCTGCTTGGAGTTGAGCGAACGGATTTCGACCGTGATTTTTTTATTTTGGAGTGTGGCCTCGCCTTTGCCGAAGCCGGTCATTGATTTTACCATGATGCGGATGGGAACTTATATTTCCGGCAAAGATAATGCAAGGCGCGGGCAAATGCAAACGGAGTTTGCGGTTTTGCCGGGCCGCCGCCTGTCTGAACCGGGGTTTATTTTCGGTAAAATTAGTAAAAACTATCCAAAAAGAGGTGCGATCCGCTTACGGAATGAAATTTATTTGGCTATTTTTGTATTTATTAAATTTTATTTATTTATATTTGTGTTAGCAAACTAACAGCCAAGTATCAGACCATTCAAATCACATACGAAATCATTATGAAAAAGCACAATTTCAATGCGGGACCTTCCATTCTGGCGGATGAGGTCATCGAAAATGCAGCCAAGGCAATTCTCGACTTCAACGGATCGGGGCTTTCGTTGCTTTCGATCTCCCACCGGACGAAAGATTTCGACGCCGTGATGGAGGAAGCCGACCAGCTTTTCCGGGAGTTGCTCCATATTCCGGACAACTACAAAATCATCTACCTGGGCGGCGGTGCAAGTACCTTTTTTTATGAAATTCCCGCGAACTTCCTGGGCAAAAAAGCCGGCTATGTGAATACGGGTGTGTGGGCGAAGAAGGCTATTAAAGAGGCCAAGCGTTACGGCGAAGTCGAGGTGCTGGCGTCGTCCGAGGACAAAAATTTCACCTACATCCCGAAGGGCTTCGCCATTCCGGCCGACCTGGACTATGTGCATATCACCTCTAATAATACGATCTACGGTACGGAGTACCACGAGGACCTCTCGTCGCCCGTGCCCCTGATCGCCGACATGTCGTCGGACATCCTCTCCCGTCCGGTCGACGTCTCGAAATACGCCATGATCTACGGCGGAGCGCAGAAAAATCTGGCTCCCGCGGGCGTGGCTTTCGCCATCATCCGCGAGGACATGTTGGACAAGGTCGTCCGCGACCTGCCGTCGATGGTGTCGTTCCGCACCCATGTCGAGAACAACTCGATGTTCAACACGCCGCCCGTCTTCCCGATCTACGTGCTGAAAGAGACCCTCCGGTGGCTCAAATCAATCGGCGGCGTTCCCGAAATCTACCGCCGCAATCAGGAGAAGGCCGCCCTGCTCTACGACGAGATCGACCGCAACCCGCTGTTCCGCGGCACGGCCGCCAAGGAGGACCGTTCGCTGATGAACATTTGCTTCGTGATGGCCGAGGGCCGCGAAGACCTCGCCGACGAGTTCATGGCTCTCGCCAAGGAGCGCGGCATGGTCGGCATCAAAGGCCACCGGCTGGTGGGCGGTTTCCGCGCATCGTGCTACAACGCCCTGCCCAAGTCGAGTGTCGAGGCGCTGGTGGCCTGCATGCAGGAGTTCGCCGAAAAACACGCGAAATAGGCCATGTGCCCCACGATTGTCCCGTATACTTACGAGGCTAAGAAAGAAAAACAAGTTTATTTTACCTCATTGCTGAAAAACATGAAAATACTGGTTGCAACGGAGAAGCCTTTTGCCAAGAAGGCCGTGGACGGAATCCGTAAGATCGTCGAGGAGGCCGGCTATGAACTGGCGCTGCTCGAGAAATACACCGACAAGGGTCAGCTGCTGGAGGCCGTGGCCGACGCGGATGCGCTGATTATCCGCAGCGACAAGGTGACCGCCGAGGTTATCGCTGCGGCGAAAAACCTGAAAATCGTGGTCCGCGCCGGTGCGGGTTACGACAATGTGGACCTCGAAGCCGCTTCGGCGCGGGGCATCGTGGTGATGAACACTCCGGGCCAGAATTCCAACGCCGTGGCCGAGTTGGCGCTGGCCATGATGATCTACATGTCGCGGAACCGCTTTACCCCGGGGACGGGCACGGAAATCCAGGGCAAGACCCTCGGCATCCACGCTTACGGCAACGTCGGCAAACTGGTGGGCCGCAAGGGAAAGGCGTTAGGCATGAATGTTGTCGCATTCGATCCGTTCATCACCGACGAGGCGGTCTTCGCCGCCGACGGCGTGAAGAAGGTGGCGTCGGTCGAGGAGCTTTACAAGACGTCCGACTTCCTCTCGCTGCACATTCCCGCTACGGCCGAGACCAGGGGTTCGATCGGTTACGACCTGCTGATGTCGATGCCCAAGGGTGCGACGCTGGTCAACACCGCCCGCAAGGAGGTGATCGATGAGGCCGGCGTGGTACGTGCCCTGACCGAGCGCGAGGACCTGAAATACATCACCGACATCGCCGCCGGCAACCAGGCCGAGCTGGACGAGAAGTTCGGCAAGCGGGTTTTCGCCACGGCGAAGAAGATGGGCGCCGAGACTGCCGAGGCCAACATCAACGCCGGTTTGGCGGCAGCCAGCCAGATTGTGGATTTCCTGAAGAACGGCAACACCCGTTTCCAGGTCAATAAATAGACGATAAATGTATCGAGAGAGGCGGGTGCGGAAACGCCCGCCTTTTTCGCCTAAAACAAGAACTTTATGGTACGAGTAAAACCTTTCCGTGCGGTCCGTCCGCCGAAAGAACATGCCGCCGAGGTGGCGTCGCGTCCCTACGACGTGTTGAATTCCGCCGAGGCGAAAACCGAGGCTACGGAGCGTTCGCTGCTGCACATCATCAAACCCGAGATCGATTTCGAGCCCATCGCCGACGAACATTCCGAGCCGGTTTACGACAAGGCGGTGGAGAATTTCCGCAAGTGGCAGTCCGAGGGATGGCTCCGGCAGGACCCCGAGGAGTATTATTATATCTATGCGCAGACGATGGAGGGCCGCACGCAGTACGGACTGGCCATGTGCTGCCATTTCGAGGATTACCTCTCGGGGGCGATCAAAAAGCACGAGCTGACACGCCCCGACAAGGAGGAGGACCGCATGATCCACGTCCGCAACCAGAAAGCCAATATCGAGCCGGTATTTTTCGCCTACCCCGACAATGCCGAGATTGACGCCATCGTCGCCGACGTGGTGAAGAACAACGCCCCGGAGTATGATTTCACGGCAGACGACGGCTTCGGACACCAGCTGTGGGTGATCCGCGACCGGAAGACCAACGACCGCATCACGGAGATTTTCGCCGGCATCCCGGCGCTGTATGTCGCCGACGGGCACCACCGCACGGCTGCCGCCGCCCGCGTGGGCCAGGAGTGCCGCGCGAAGAACCCGAACCACTCGGGCTGCGAGGAGTACTGCTATTTCCTGGCCGTGACGTTCCCGGCCAACCAGCTGCGCATCATCGACTACAACCGCGTGGTGAAGGACCTGAACGGCCTGACGCCCGTCGGGCTCCTCGAAAAACTGAAGGAGTCGTTCACGGTCGAAGACAAAGGCGCGGAGGAGTACCGCCCCACGGCCCTGCACAACTTTGCGATGTACCTCGACGGTCGCTGGTACAGTCTGACGGCCAAGCCGGGCACTTACGACGACAACGATCCGATCGGGGTGCTGGATGTCACGGTGCTGTCGAATCTGGTGCTGGACAAGATTCTGGACATTAAGGACCTGCGCACGTCGAAACGAATCGATTTCGTGGGCGGCATCCGCGGTCTGGGTGAGTTGAAGCGGCGCGTGGACAGCGGGGAGATGAAGGCGGCTTTCGCCCTCTACCCCGTCTCGATGCAGCAGCTCATCAACATCGCCGACACGGGCAACATCATGCCGCCGAAGACGACGTGGTTCGAACCCAAGCTCCGCTCGGGGGTGGTGATTCACTCGTTCGAAGAGAAATAATTGAAAAAGAGCTGCCCGAAAAGGCAGCTCTTTTTTTGCAGGGTGTTCCAGTACTATTTCCGGGTGTTGTTGGCGATCGATGCCAGGGCGCGGTAGAGTTCCGCGAAAACGCGTGCGACGACCACGATCAGGAATCCGTAGATCGGGAAGAGCAGGCACGACCAGATGCTTCCGCCGACGAGGTTGCCGATTCCGAGGGCGCGGCCCATCATTCCGGAGCTGTCGCCCAGGAAGAGGGCGGCCACCAGCGACAGGACGAATCCGCCGACGCCGACGTACATGCCCAGCCATTCGCCGCAGGTCTGGAGGAAATGCGAGAAAACGGGAATGGCGACGAATTCGTCACCGTCCTGCGACGATGCGTTGACCTTGTCGCGGCGGTTCCACCAGATCTGGAATCCGAACCACGAAAGTCCGCAGATGATGAGGAAGAGCACGATGAACGCCACGACGAACTTGCCACCGGCATTGAAGATGCGGTTGTCGATGGCTGCTACGAGCACTCCGATGGGAACCAGCAGGTTGAGTGCCGCCAGGAGCATGTAGAGCCAGCGGAACGGTTTGCGGAAGAACGCTCCGTCGTCGATGAGTTTGAGCATGGGGTCCAGGAAAGTGAAGAATTTGTTTTCCATAAGGCGTTGGGTTTTGGTAGTTGGTTGCCCGGAAAAATGACCGGATGCTTTAAAATTAATATTTTTTTCGTTAAATCGGGACTCTTCGGGCGCTAAATTTTCTGAAACAGGGACAGTTGACCCTTTCCCGCCGGAAAGGGGATTTTTCCGGAGGCGTTGTTTTATCACGGATCGGCGATTTTTTATAACGAAAAACAAGCTAAGACATGGAATTTTTTGTATATTTGTAAGCAACTAACAATACTATGGCGTTATGGCTAAAATCAAAGGAACAATCGTTGTCGACAAAGAGCGCTGCAAGGGGTGCGGAGTCTGTGCCTCGGCCTGCCCGTGCGACGTGCTCGCCCTGTCGGCAGAGGTAAACAGCAAGGGCTACCCCGTGGCGTGGATGGCGAATCCCGATGCCTGCACGGGTTGTGCCTCGTGTGCGGTGATCTGTCCCGACAGCGTCATCACGGTTTATCGTCAAAAATTCGAATAGGCTATGGCAGAGAAGGAAGTAAAACTGATGAAAGGCAACGAGGTGATCGCCCATGCGGCGATCCGCTACGGTTGCGACGGATATTTCGGATATCCCATTACCCCGCAGTCGGAGGTGATGGAGACCCTGATGGAGCTCAAACCGTGGGAGACCACGGGCATGGTGGTGCTGCAGGCCGAGTCGGAGATCTCTTCGATCAACATGGTCTACGGCGGCGCCTCGACCGGCAAGCGGGTGATGACCTCGTCGTCGAGCCCCGGCGTCAGCTTGATGTCCGAGGGGCTGAGCTATCTGGCCGGCGCCGAACTCCCCTGTCTGATAATCAACTGCCAGCGCGGCGGTCCGGGCCTGGGTACGATCCAGCCCTCGCAGGGCGACTATTTCCAGGCCTGCAAGGGCGGCGGCCACGGCGATTTCCACCTGATCGTGCTGGCTCCGAACTCCGTGCAGGAGATGCACGACCATGTGGCCGAGGCTTTCGACCTGGCGTTCAAATACCGCAATCCGGCGCTGATCCTCGCCGACGGCGCCATCGGTCAGATGATGGAGAAAGTCGTGCTGGCGCCCCAGCGTCCGCGCAAGACCGACGAAGAACTGAAGGCCGAGTGCGGTTCGTGGGCCACGCAGGGAAAACCCGCCTCCCGGCCGCGCAACATCGTGACCTCGCTCGAATTGCAGTCCGAGAAGATGGAGGTCATCAACAAGCGCCTGCAGGAGAAATACAAGGCCCTCGAGGAGAACGAGGTGCGCTACGAAGCCATCGAGTGCGACGATGCCGACTACGTCATCGTGGCGTTCGGATCGTCGGCCCGCATCTGCTCGGCGACGGTCGAAATGGCCCGCGCCGAGGGTTTGAAGGTCGGCCTGCTGCGCCCTATTACACTTTACCCGTTCCCGACGAAGCAGATCGCCGACTTGGCTGCGCGCGGTGTCAAAGGATTCCTCTCGGCCGAGCTGAATGCCGGCCAGATGGTTCAGGACGTGCGGCTGGCTGTGAACGGCAAAGCCCCCGTCGAGCATTACGGGCGTCAGGGCGGCATGATGTTCAATCCCGGCGAAGTGCTCGACGCGCTTAAGGAAAAACTGATTAAAAAGTAAAAGACGATGGCAGAGGTTGAAATCAAAAAGGAGAATCTGGTTTATACGAAACCAGCGCTCATCACCGATAATGTCATGCACTACTGCCCCGGCTGCAGCCACGGTACGGTGCATAAGCTCATCGCCGAGGTCGTCGAGGAGATGGGCCTCGCGGAGAAGACCGTGGGCGTTTCGCCCGTGGGTTGCTCGGTGTTCGCCTACAACTATATCGACATCGACTGGATCGAAGCGGCGCACGGACGCGCGCTGGCCGTTGCGACGGCCGTGAAGCGGCTTTATCCGCAGAACATGGTCTTCACCTACCAGGGCGACGGCGACCTGTCGGCTATCGGCACGGCGGAGTCGATCCATGCGGCGGCGCGCGGCGAGAACGTCGTGGCGATCTATATCAACAATGCGATTTACGGCATGACCGGCGGCCAGATGGCCCCGACCACCCTCTTGGGCATGAAGACCGCGACGACTCCCTACGGGCGCGATCCGCGGCTGAACGGCTATCCCTACAAGATCGCCGAGATGATGGCCCATCTGGACGGCGCCACCTACATCACGCGCCAGAGCGTGCATACGGCGGCCAATGTGCGCAAGTGCAAGAAAGCGATCCGCAAGGCGTTCGAGAACTCGATGGCCGGAAACGGCTTCTCGCTGGTCGAGGTCGTTTCGACCTGCAACAGCGGCTGGAAACTCTCGCCCGTGGCTTCGAACCAGTGGATGGCGGAGAACATGCTGCCCTTCTATCCGCTGGGCGATATCAAAGACGTTAAAAAAGAGTAAGGCTATGAAAGAGACGTTGATAATTGCAGGATTCGGAGGACAGGGCGTCCTCTCGATGGGTAAGATTCTGGCTTACTCGGGCGTGATGCAGGATTTCGAGGTTACGTGGATGCCCTCCTATGGTCCCGAGATGCGCGGCGGCACGGCCAACGTGACGGTGATCCTTTCGGATCGGAAAATCTCCTCGCCCATCGCCCACGAGTTCGACACGGCGATCATCCTGAACCAGCAGTCGATGGAGAAGTTCGAGCCGATGGTCAAACCGGGCGGCGTACTGATTTACGATACGAACGGCATCACGCGGCATCCGGTGCGCAAGGACATCGAAGTCTACGCGATCGACGCCACGGCCGAATGCGCGAAGATGGGCCAGGCCAAGCTGTTCAACACGATGATCCTGGGCGGTTACCTGAAAGTACGTCCCGTGGTCGAGATGGAGAATGTGATGGTCGGGTTGAAAAAGTCGCTTCCCGAACGTGCGTGGAAGATGCTCCCGGCCAACGAGGAGGCCATCCGCCACGGCGGTGAGATCATCCGCAAACGCGAGTAAAATCGACCGTTCATATTGACAGAAAAGAGGCGCCCATCAGAGGGCGCCTCTTTTTCACATATCCCCGCCTGAACGTTTTTGTTGTTTTTAGCGGACGTAACCGATTCCGTTGTTTGTGTAGACCGATCCGTGCAGGACGGCAAATCGGTGAATAACATAGCATTAAAAGTATTATCTTAGCAGGTGAACAGATAATTGCAGTATGCGGGGCATTGATTTTGCGTACTCTCATTAACTTTAAAAATTCAGACTATGGAAAAGAACGAACAGCAGATGCCGCGTCTGGGCGAACCGGTTCCGGCATTCGAGGCTATGACCACGCGGGGCAAGATCAGCTTCCCGGGCGATTACAAAGGCAAATGGGTGATCCTGTTCAGCCATCCCGCCGACTTTACCCCGATCTGCACCACCGAGATACTTACGTTCGGAGCCCGCACCGCGGAGTTCCGGGCGCTGAACTGCGAATTGGTCGGCCTCTCCGTGGACAGCCGCAACAGCCATATCGCGTGGTTGAAGACCATCCGCGAGAAGATCGAGTACAAAGGCATGAAGGACATAAAGGTCGAGTTCCCGATCATCGACGACGTTGCGATGAAAGTGGCGTCGCTCTACGGCATGATCCAGCCCGGCGAGAGCCAGACGGCTGCCGTGCGGGCTGTCTTCTTCATCGATCCGAAAGGCGTGCTGCGGGCGATGATCTACTATCCGCTGGCGCTGGGCCGCAATTTCGACGAGATCAAACGGGTCCTGATCGGCCTGCAGACCATCGATGCTTTCGGCATTGCGCTGCCTGCCGACTGGCGTCCGGGCGACGAGGTGATCGTGCCGATGAAGGGCGACGACCAGGAGAAGATTCCCGAAGGGGCCAAGTGCTACGACTGGTTCTTCTGCACCAAACCGCTCCCGAAGGAGGAGATCGAGCAAAAGATCGGCAAGTAGGCCGGACAAACAGATGAGGCGTCCCGTTCGGGGCGCCTCGCTTGTTTCAGAGCCGGGATTTGAAATAGTCGGTTCGCAGCAGGATGTCCGAGACCCGCCACAACTCTTTCCGGTACTGTCGGACCGAATCGCACCGGTTGCCGCCCACCCAGCCCTTGGTGTGGTCGGCGGCGCAGTCGCTCTGGTGGCGGAAAACGCTTTCGCCCAGCCCGTGAAAATCGTAATCCTGCGCGTGCATCAGGTCCAGCAGGCTGGGATAGATGTCGATCTGTGCGATGACGTTCCCCGTTTCGGCTTTCAGCGGCGCATTGAGGATGAAGAGCGGGATGTAGCGGTCGCTCAACTCCCGTTTTTTGCGCCCTTCGTACTGATTGCGGGTGACGGAATCGTGGTCGCCCGTGATGACGATGATGCTCCTGTCGTAAAGTCCGCACACTTTGAGCGAGTCGATGAACCCGCCGAGGCAACGGTCCACATACTGCGAGGCGACCAGGTAGTATTTGGCTTCCTCATCGGGGATGTTGGCGTCGTTCAGCGGGCTCTCGAGTTCGGTCTTTATATAAGGTTCGTGCCCCGACATGGTGACTAACTGGGCATAGAACGGCTGCGGGAGTTCCTCCAGAATTTCGAGCCCGTATTTATAGAGGTTCTCGTCGGCCCGGAGCATCGGTCCGTGGGCAAGGTCATAGTGGAATCTTTCGAACCCGTAGCTCTTCGAGGTGGCTTCCTGGTTCCAGTAGGAACGGAAGTCGCAGGCCAGCGATGCGGAGGCATACCCTCTCCGGGCCAGCGCTTTGGGCAGGGAGGGATAGGTGTTGCAGCAGCCGTAGAGGCTTGCGGCGGCCCCGGTCGACAGTGGCAGCAGCCCGGTGTTGAGCATCAGCTGGGCGTCGGACGACCGCCCGTCTTTCACCTGCGGCAGCACCCGCGGGAAATAGAGTACGCTGGTGTCCCGGGCCAGCGAATTCAGGAAAGGCGTCGCCTCTGTGCCGTCGATTTCCAGTCCAATTGGCCAGCTGGCCAGCGATTCGGCCAGCACGACGATCAGGTTTTTGCGGTGGTCTTCCGTGAGCGGTTCCCGGGAAGCGCGTCGCTCTGCGGCTTGGACGAACCGTGCGGCGTATTCGGCCTCCTCGGACGGGCAGCCGTGCAGGTAGGCGATCTGATAGGACCAGTAGCCGATCAGTCCGAATTCGTGGACGGCTGTCATGACCTCGTTCCGGAAGCAGGGCCAGGGATGCGTGAACTTATTGGAGTCGTGGAAATACGGCGGGATAACGGTGGCGACGATCAGCAGCAGGCTGACGGCGAAACCCGACAGGCGCAGGCGTTTCCCCGACGTCCGGCGGGCGAAGCGAAAATATCCGGCGGCGAAGCAGAGCGACGGAAGCACGATCCACAAATCGGAGGCCCTCATTGCACCGTAGATGCTCGGACCGAGCCCCCGGAGGTTGTTCACCATCAGGTAGGAGCTCAGGGGCATGATACTGCAGTAGCTGCGGTAATACCAGACGTTCGACAGCAGGTAGAGGTTGACCAGCACGATCCAGGGAAACAGCCAGCGTTTCCGGTGCAGGAACCAGACGGGGAGCGCCAGCAGCATGGCGTCGGCGGCACGCCGGGCATAGATGGCGAAAAAATGAGGATGGGGAATGATCCATATCCCGTCGACGATCGTCAGGGAGACGTAGAAAGCCAGCGTCAACAGCAGGTAGATTGCAACCCGTTCATAACGGGCCAACTGGCCGGTGGGTAAGTTCGGCCATTCGGAAATTTGCATACGAAGTTTCATTTGACTGTTTTTCCATACCGGAGACCGTGATGGGACGATTTCCGGTATAAGATGGTTTTGCAGCCGGGAATCGGGTTATTTCCGGAAGCTGTATTGGTTCACGTCTCGCCAGCCCAACAGCAGGTCGCGCACCGGGAGCCGTTTCTTGCCGGCTATCTGCAACTCCCCGGGGACGATCCATCCGTCGGCGCACGCCACGCGGATGAAAGTCCGGCCGTCGCTCTCGACCGTGCCGCATGGCTGGCCGTGGGCCGCGGCTTCGAATGCCGCCGAGAACAGTTTGGCGCTCTGCGGCTCCTCGTCGCCCTCGCGAAACATCTCGGTCCATGCTGCCGGGTACGGCGACAAACCGCGGATGAAATCCGCGATGCGCCGGCCCGGGAGCGTCCAGTCGATCCGGCAGTCCTCTTTGAATATCTTGGGGGCGGGCCGCAGCGTCGACTCGTCGATGTGTTGCTGCTCGATGGGCCGGATGTCCCCCGCGGCAATGCGGTCCACCGTTGCGGTGACCAATGCGGTTCCGGTGGTCATCAGCTTGTCGTAGAGCGTCCCGACGTTGTCTTCCGGGAGGATCGGCACCCGGACCTGTCCGATGATGCCGCCTTTGTCGATCTCGTGGTTCAGCAGGAATGTGGTGACGCCCGTTTCGGTCTCGCCGTTGATGATCGCCCAGTTGATCGGCGCCGCCCCGCGGTACTGGGGCAGCAGCGAGGCGTGGAGGTTGAAGGTCCCCAGCCGCGGCATGGCCCAAATTACCTCGGGAAGCATCCGGAAAGCGATCACAATGCCCAGGTCGGGCCGCAATGCCTGCATTGCCCCGACGAACTCCGGGGCTTTCAGTTTCTCGGGCTGCAGGACCGGCAACCCCAGCTCCAATGCGGCGATTTTGACCTCGCTCTGGTGGAGTTTCTGTCCCCGTCCTGCGGGTTTGTCGGGCGTGGTCACCACGCCCACGACGTTGTAGCCGTCGGCAACGAGCGCCCGCAGCGAAGGCACGGCGAATTCGGGCGTGCCCATGAATACGATGCGAAGTTCTTTCGGATTCATCTCCTATTTTTTCTCCAGGCCCAGCGTGTGGTGCATGCGCTCCTGCTTGGTCTCCAGATAGTGTTCGTTGTAGGGATTCGGGGCGATCACGATGGGCACGATCTCGTCGATGCAGAGGCCGTAGCCCTCCAGTCCGGCCCGTTTGAGCGGGTTGTTGGTCATCAGGCGCATGTGGCGGATGCCCAGTTCGCGGATGATGCTTGCTCCCACGCCGTAGTCGCGCTCGTCGGCTTTGAAGCCCAGCTGAAGGTTGGCGTCGACGGTGTCGAGCCCCTCGTCCTGCAGCTTGTAGGCGTGGATCTTGTTGCAGAGTCCGATGCCGCGTCCCTCCTGATTGAGGTAGATGACGGCGCCTTTGCCCTCCTTTTCGATCATCTGCATCGCACGATGTAACTGTTCGCCGCAGTCGCAGCGGTACGAACCGAAGATGTCGCCCGTGACGCACGACGAGTGTACGCGCACCAACACGGGTTCATCCTCCGTCCACTCCCCTTTCGTCAGGGCCGCATGCTCCACGCCGTTCGATTTCTGGCGGAACGGCGTAATGCGGAATTCGCCCCACTCTGTCGGCAGGGGCACCGTCACACCCTTCTCGATAATCGACTCCTCTTTGAGCCGGTAAGCGATCAGCGCAGCGATCGAGATGATTTTGAGGTCGAATTTTTTGGCGATCTCCACCAACTGCGGCAGGCGAGCCATCGTGCCGTCCTCGTTCATGATCTCGATCAGTGCGCCTGCGGGCTGCAGTCCGGCCAGACGGGCCAGGTCGATGGCCGCCTCGGTATGTCCCGGACGGCGCAGCACGCCTTTGTCGCGGGCTCGCAGGGGGTTGATGTGCCCCGGGCGGCCCAGGTCGGTGGGCTTCGTCTCGGGATCGGCCAGTGCGCGGATCGTTGCCGCACGGTCGTGGATCGAGACGCCCGTGGTGCAGTCGTTGCCCAGCAGGTCGACCGTCACGGTGAAAGGCGTGCCCAGCAGCGAGGTGTTGTTCTCCTCCATCATATTGAGCCCCAGTTCGGCGCAGCGTTTCTCCGACAGCGGAGCGCACAGCACGCCGCGGCCCTCTTTGAGCATGAAATTCACGATCTCGGGGGTGATCTTCTCCGCGGCGACGATGAAATCGCCCTCGTTTTCGCGGTCCTCGTCGTCGACGACGATCACCGGCTTGCCGTTGCGGAAGTCTTCGATAACCTCCTCTACACTATTCAGAATCGTGTTTCTTTCCATTTCGTTTGAATTTTATCGCGTTCATCGTTTTTTTGATTCCCGGGGTC
>ERZ1673699.633-NODE-633-length-37058-cov-7.042888_pt1 | contig 37058 bp, 26 predicted proteins | sample MGYA00580229_ERZ1673699 | MGnify/ENA primary metagenome ERZ1673699 (study PRJEB41218, sample SAMN15661785) | gut metagenome | host: Homo sapiens | place: Canada: London | collected 2015-08-20/2019-03-30 | study: EMG produced TPA metagenomics assembly of... | reverse complement strand
CGCCACGGCTGCCCCAACTGCCGCCGTTGTTCAGACCACCGCCACCCCCGCCCCAACAGATACCACCGTGCCCACCATTCTGCCGCAGACAGCAGATGCCGGGCGCAGTTATGTGGACGACACCCTGTTCATTGGGGATTCCAACACCGTGCGCTACACCATGTACGCCGATGACACCGGAACGGCGTTTTCCACGCTGAAAAACAACATTTGCGTGGTCAGCATGGGGGCCGGTTCCATCACCACCCTGAAATGCGAAAAGTTCAAGGGGGACAGCACCCTGTACACCATTCCGGATGCCGTTGCCAAGTTGCAGCCCAAACGCATTATCATTGGTTTCGGCTCCAACAACCTTGGTGGCAGCTCCACGGATGCCACCAAGTTCATCGCGCAGTACCGGGAGGGGCTGGCCGCCATCACCAAAGCATGGCCCTATGCGGATATTATCGTCAGCGCCATTCCCCCGCTGGACCAGCAGCGGGACAACACCAACCTGACCATGACCCAGGTAGATGCCTACAACGCCGCTCTTGTGACAATGTGCGAGGAGGACGGCTACAAATTTTTGAACACCGCCGAAGTGCTGCGGGATGATGCCACCGGCTGGGCCAAAAAGGACTATACACTTTCGGACGGGGTGCATCTTTCCAAAGAGGCTGTCACTGCCTATTTTACTTATGTGCGCACCCACGCTTATGTCACGCAGGACCGCCGCCCCGAAAGCACAGCCGCCATCCCGGAGCCGGACGGCGTACCGCTGGGGTTAATCTCCTCGGATCCGATCGCCGTGCGCGGCGCTAAAGTACCGGTAGAATTTGTGGCCACATCCGGCGGCAGCATCAGCGGTTCTACCAGCCAGAAAGTGAAAAAGGGCGGCACCTGCTCCACCGTGAAAGCCGTACCCGATGCAGGCTGGAAGTTTGCCGGGTGGACGGCGTCGCTGGGGGCGGCCTCCAGCAGTTCTTCCCTGAGCTTTACCGTGCCCAGCAATGCGGACGCCAACGGCGTGATTGTGACAGCACACTTTGAGCCGGACGAACACGAACATGAATTTGTGGAAGTAAAGGATACCCGCATTGAGCCCACCTGTTTGGAATACGGCACCGTAAAAGTTAAATGCACCATCTGCGGCGAGGTAAAAGAAAAAGAACTGCCCGCCCTGGGGCATGACTATGACAAGGGCGTTATCGCCTTGCAGCCCCAACCCGGTGTGGCCGGGGTGATGACCTATACCTGCCAGCGCTGCGGCTACATCAAAACAGCGCCCATTGAACCGCTGCCCACCGCAACGCCGACAGCTTCGCCCACGTCACCCCCTTCACCGACACCGGCAGTTACCCAGACGCCGGAACCTGTTGTCACACCAGAGCCGATAACCACCCCGGAGCCTACGCAGGAACCTGTCATTACGCCGGAGCCCGAACCGACGGGCGCACCGGAGCCGGTAATTACTGCGGAACCGGCCCCTGACCCGGAGCCGCCGCAGGAAACCGAGCCTGCCAGCGAAGCCCCCACCGAGGTTCCTGCACAGGAACCGGAAGCTCCGCAGGAATAACCCTGATTTTTTGATTGCATTTATTTTTGATTTTTTTGAAAAGAAGAGGAACTTAATCTTATGAACGACCCCAGCCAGCAGCACATCGGCACCCCGGCGCTGATCCGCCGGTTTGCCCCTTACCTGATGCGATACAAACGCATTTTGATTTTTGATTTGTTCTGTGCCGCACTGACCACTTTGTGTGATATCGTGCTGCCTAAAATCATGAGCTACCTGACCAACGCCGCCACCGATCCCGGCATTGTGCTGACGGTTGATGCGGTGTTAAAACTCGCCCTGCTGTATCTCATTTTGCGGCTGATTGATGGTGCCGCACAGTATTTTATGTCCGGCACCGGCCACATTATGGGCGTTTACATTGAGACCGATATGCGGCGGGATGCCTTTGCCCACCTGCAGCGGTTGAGCCACACCTATTATTCCAACACCAAAGTTGGGCAGATCATGGGCCGCATTACCAACGACCTGTTTGATGTGACCGAATTTGCCCACCACTGCCCGGAAGAATTTTTTATTGCGGGCATCAAAATTACGGCTTCGTTCATCATCCTGTGCGGAGCCAGCGTACCGCTGACTTTGGTGGTGTTTGCCTGCGTGCCCTTGATGGCGGTTGTATCCATCAAGCTGAACCTGAAGCTGCGCGCCGCGTTCCGCCGCCAGCGGTTCCAGATTGGCGAGCTGAACGCTTCGATTGAGGACAGCCTGCTGGGCCAGCGGGTTGTGAAGGCGTTCGCCGCGCAAGAGGAAGAAAACAAAAAGTTCGAGCAGGGCAACACCGCGTTCCAGACCATCAAGAAGAAAACCTACCATGCCATGGCCGCGTTCAACACCTCCACCCGGCTGTTTGACGGGTTGATGTATCTGGTGGTCATTGTGGCAGGCGGCCTTTCGCTGGTATATGGCACCATCAGCGCTGGCGATTTGGTTGCCTATGTGCTGTATGTTTCCACTCTGATTGCCACCATCCGCCGCATTGTGGAGTTTGCCGAGCAGTTCCAGCGCGGCGTGACCGGCATTGAGCGCTTTTTTGACATTATCGATACCCCCGTTGAGATCACTGACGACCCCGACGCCAAACCGCTGCAGGTGGAAAAAGGCGGCATTGAGTTCCGCGATGTGAGCTTTGAATACCCGGACGACCACAACAAGGTGCTGCGTCATGTAAACCTGAACATCCGCCCCGGCGAGAATCTGGCGCTGGTTGGGCCTTCCGGCGGCGGCAAAACCACCCTGTGCAACCTGATTCCTCGCTTTTATGATGTGACCGGCGGCGAAATTTTGATTGACGGGCAGGACATCCGCCATGTTACCCTGAGCAGCCTGCGCAATGCCGTTGGCGTGGTGCAGCAGGATGTTTACCTGTTCAGCGGCACGGTGGCCGAAAACATCGCTTACGGCAAGCCGGGTGCCACGCGGGAGGAGATCATTGCCGCCGCCAGGCTGGCCGGTGCTGATGGCTTTGTGCGGGAGCTGAAAGACGGGTATGACACCTATGTGGGCGAACGCGGGGTCAAGCTTTCCGGCGGGCAGAAACAGCGCATCAGCATTGCGCGGGTATTTTTGAAGAACCCGCCCATCCTGCTGCTGGACGAAGCCACAAGCGCGCTGGACAACGAGAGTGAGATTCTGGTTGGGCAAAGCCTGGATAAGCTGGCCAAGGGCCGCACCACCCTGACGATTGCCCACCGCCTGACCACCATCAAAAACGCTGACCGCATTTTGGTGCTGGGCAAATCCGGCATTGAGGAAGAGGGCCGCCACGAGGAGCTGCTGGCGAAGGAAGGCATTTATTACCGCCTGTGGAACGGACTGGTCAGCGGGCAGACGCTGTGATGGAAAAGCGGACACTATGCCGCTTTGTTCCGGTATAATATATATTGCAGAGCCACCCCGCCGTTGGGACAGAAGTTTCCCGCGGCGGGGTGATTTTTGTGATTTTATAGGGAACGGTTTTGAGCGTTCCGAAATATTGCTGGATATGCCATTGTTGGATTTGGCGTAAAACTTGCCTCGTTTGCAAAGCAAAGCCGCTCCTATTGCCAACAAAAGAGTCGTGATTTTCAGGCCCGTCAGCGGGACGTCGAGGACGCCGTCCCCTACAGATTGTTTGGTGGTTTGGAGCATCCTTTTTCATGGGTAATATAGCAAGGTTTCGGCATGATTTTTGTGGGTTACCAAGTGGCATGGCCCGTCATACGGGACGATGCAAGCATCGTCCCCTACAGATTGTTTTTTAGGTTTGCGGCAAATGTTTTATGTTTCTCCCCGGTGGATGAAGGCATCCTGCCCTACAGAATACTCTCCAGAGCGTTCTATTATCTGCCGCCTATCTCCAACACATAACAAACCTAATATTTTCTGAGCGGCGCCCCGCGCCGCGATCCACCACCATTATTCATTATTATTTATTCTTTATTCTTTTTCCGTCTCCCCGCCGCCCAATTCCTAGTTTCTAATTTTCCTCTCAACTCCTCACTCCTAACTCCTACTTCCTAACTTCCTCACCATTCTCCCCGTATTCAGCCCGCAGGTCAGCAGGTTAGAGGCTGTCATGACCGCCAGAAAGCCCGGCATGCCGTATTGCGGCACCAGCCACAAAATGCCTGCAATGCGCAAAATGGAATCCAGCACCGAATAGCGGAAGGTTGCCAGCTGCTCCCCCATGCCTTTTAAGATCGCATCCACCATGCTTTCCAGGTACATAAAGGGTGCCACAAAGCCCAGTACCTGCACATAGCGGCCCGCCTGGGCATCGTGATAGAGCAAAATGGCGGCATCCGTGCCAAACAGCACCAGCGCGGCCCCCACCAACAGCGAGAACCCACCCGTCAACCCCATGGCAAGCCGCACAAGGCGGCGCAGGGCAGCGGTATCCCGGGCGGTGTGGGCACGGGTGATCTCCGGCATCAGCAGGCCGGAAAGTGCCGCCAGCACCGAGAACGGAAAAAAGATAAGCGGCAGTGCCATGCCTTTTAAGGAACCATACTGCGCCACGGCTTCGGCGCGGGTGCCAAGGTAAGCGGCAAGACAGGCGGGGATCAGCACGCTTTCCCCTGCCTGCAAAACGCTGGCCACCAACCGGCTGCCGGTCACGGGCAGCACAATTTCCCACAGCTCCCGGCTGGTATAACCGCGGGGCGGGTCATCGGCGCATGGGCGGAAGCTCGGTTCCTGCCGGGCAAACAGCGCCATAATACCGCAGGAGACCGCCTCGCTGACAGTATTGCCGATGAGCACCGCACAGCAAGCGTAAGCCGCGCCCCAGTGGGCCAGCTTTACCAGCGCCAATGCGGCCACGGCCATCCGCACGGTCTGCTCCACCAGTTGGGCAATGATATTCGGTTCCACCCTTCGCCGCGCCAAAAAGCACCCCCGCAGCGCCCCGGCCGCCGCAATAAACGGCAGGCTGGGGGCCAGCGTACACAGCCCCAGCTCCGCGCGGGAATCATGCAGGGCAAAGCGGGCCAAAGGGTCCGCCAGCGCCAGCTGCGCCAGCATGGCGGCGGTGCCCAACAGGGCCGCTGTTGCCGCAAGGCTGCGCAGCGCCGGGGCCATGCCGCGCTCACGGGTCAGGCACTGCGCACCCAGCCGTGTGGACGCCACATTGATGCCCGCCGAAGCCAGCGAAACAAACACCATATAGACGGATAAGATCAGCTGGTACAGGCCCATACCCTCCGGCCCCAGGCGCGCAGCCACAAACACCCGGAACACCATGCCCAGCGCCCGCAGCGCAAAGCCCGCCACTGTCAGCAGTGCTGCATTTTTCAGATAGGTTTTTCCCCGCAGTGCCGTTTTTGCCGCCCCCTTTGCCCGTATAAAGCCAGTATATTCTGCATTGCTGCGGTTTATGGCAGGGTTCTATAAAGAAGTATCACCCATACAATTCGGACATATTTGCTGGTTTGGCGTACTATTCGTTTTGATAGTACTTGCATTTTGTGCTCTGACGCGGTACACTAATAAAGTGCGGCCCATGCCGCAAAACGGAGAACGGTGCCGAAGCGGGGCAGTTGCAGCGCCCCGCCCGGCACAGATAAAAGGAGCTATACCCACATGAGTGAAGCATGTACCCACGATTGCAGCAACTGCCACGCTGACTGTTCCAGCCGTGCGCCGCAGCATGAACCGCCGCACGCAAAAAGCCACATCAAAAAAGTGATCGGCGTTGTTTCCGGCAAGGGCGGCGTTGGCAAAAGCATGACCAGCGCCATGATGGCTGTTTCCATGCGCCGCAAAGGCTACAAGGTCGGCGTGCTGGATGCTGACATTACCGGCCCTTCCATCCCCAAATTGTTCGGCATTCATGGCCCGGCCATGGGCACCGAGGACGGCATCAACCCGGTGGAAAGCCACACCGGCATCAAGATCATGTCCATCAACCTGCTGCTGGAAGATGAGGAAGCCCCCGTTGTGTGGCGCGGCCCCGTGATTGCCGGTGCGGTCAAGCAGTTCTGGCAGGAAGTAATCTGGGACGACGTTGACTTTTTGTTTGTCGATATGCCTCCGGGAACCGGCGATGTGCCGCTGACCGTGTTCCAGACCCTGCCGGTAGACGGCATCATTATTGTATCCAGTCCGCAGGAGCTGGTCGGCATGATCGTTGGCAAGGCTGTGCAGATGGCCGAAATGATGAAGGTTCCCATCCTTGGCATTGTGGAAAACATGAGCTATGTGCTCTGCCCGGACTGCGGCAAGCATATCAACGTGTTTGGCGACAGCCATGTGGACGAGACCGGCAAGAAGTACCACCTGCCCGTGCTGGCCAAAATGCCGCTGAACCCCGAATTTGCCAAAGAGGCGGACGCCGGCATGATTGAAACCTTTGCCGGGGATTATCTGGACGGCGCAGCAGACGCTGTGGCCAAGCTGCTGAAGTAACTTTTTGTTTTGGAATCCGGGCCCATTGCCCCGTTTGCAGCCTGTGTGGGGCATGGCCCTGAAAAATTTATCCATACAGGAGGAAACACATTATGAAAAAGTTCCTGGAAGAGTTCAAAGCTTTTGCCCTGAAAGGCAACATGATGGACATGGCTATCGGTGTTCTCATCGGCGGCGCATTCTCCACGCTGGTCACTTCTTTGACGGACAACATCATCAACCCCATCATTGGTATTTTGTTCCAGACAGATTTCAGTGATGTTGTGCTGCACCTGCCGTTTGATATCAACCTGGGCATCGGTGCATTCATCTCTGCCGTCATTAACTTTATCATTCTGGCATTCGTTCTGTTCTGTATGCTGAAAGCCATGAACAAGCTCATGGACCTGGGCAAGCATGAAGAAGAAAAGCCCGCCGAGCCGGAAGCCCCTAAGGCCCCGACGCAGGAGGAGCTGCTGACCGAGATCCTGGCTGTTTTGAAAGAGCAGCAGGCTGCAAACGGCAAATAACACACCATTTTGCCCGGCGGTTATTGCCGTAGCTTAATTTTATTAAGTTTGGCCCTTGTAAAACAAAGCAAATAAGGTTTTTGCGTTAATTTCATAAAAATCTTTTGTTTGATGATTGCCATTTCCCTATTGGTGTGGTATAGTATCGCTAAGAACAAAGACGTTCCCACAAACGGGTTAGTGTACCCGTTGGGGAACGTCTTTTTTCGTATCTATGCCAGGTTGGGAAATGTGCGTTCCCGCCCGGCCCCGCAGGGAATTACGGGAAGGAGCAAAAAACGGATGGAAAACTTTACAGAGCGCAAGACCCCCGCCGGGCTGTATGATCCGCGGTTTGAACATGACAACTGCGGCATTGGTGCAGTTGTGGATATCAAGGGCCGCAAAACCCACAAAACGATCGACGATGCTTTGCAGATCGTGGAGCACCTGGAACACCGTGCCGGTAAGGATGCCGAAGGCAAAACCGGCGATGGTGTCGGTATCCTGCTGCAGATCGGCCACAAGTTCTTCAAAAAAGCTGCCGAAGAAGCCGGCATTACGCTGGGCAACGAGCGTGATTACGGCATTGGCATGTTCTTTTTCCCACAGGAAGAGCTGAACCGCAACCAGGACAAAAAGCTGTTTGAGATCATCTGCAAAAAAGAGGGGCTCAACTTCCTTGGCTGGCGCGAAGTGCCCACCTGCCCGGAAATTTTGGGCCACAAGGCACGTTCCTGCATGCCCAGCATCTGGCAGGCATTTGTGGAACGCCCGGCCCGCGTAAAGCCCGGCATTGACTTTGACCGCAAGCTTTATGTTGCCCGCCGCGTGTTTGAACAGTCCAGCCAGGATACTTATGTGTGCAGCCTTTCCAGCCGCACCATTGTGTACAAGGGCATGTTCCTGGTTAAAGAACTGCGCCTGTTCTATCCCGATTTGCAGAGCGAAGATTATGAATCGGCCATCGGCATGGTGCACAGCCGTTTTTCTACCAACACGGCACCCAGCTGGAACCGCGCCCACCCCAACCGCTTTATCCTGCATAACGGCGAGATCAACACCATCCGCGGCAACGTGGATACCATGCTGGCCCGCGAGGAAACCATTGGTTCCAACTACCTGAAAGAGGATATGACCAAGGTACTGCCCATTGTGAACCAGGGTGGCTCCGACTCCGCCATGCTGGATAACACGCTGGAGTTTATGGTCATGAACGGCATGGAGCTGCCGCTGGCTGTTATGGTCACTATCCCCGAACCGTGGGAAAACAACCATAGTATGGACCCCAAAAAGCGTGCGTTCTATCAGTATTACGCCACCATGCTGGAACCGTGGGACGGCCCCGCTTCCATCCTGTTCAGTGACGGCGATGTGATGGGCGCTGTGCTGGACCGCAACGGTCTGCGCCCCAGCCGCTACTATATCACCAAAGATGGCCGCCTGATCCTTTCCAGTGAGGTCGGCGTGCTGGATATTCCCGCCGAAGAAATCGTGCGCAAGGACCGCCTGCGCCCCGGCAAAATGCTGTTGGTGGATACCGCCAGGGGTGAGCTGGTGGACGACGAAAGCCTGAAAGCCGATTATGCCAGCCGCGAGCCTTACGGCGAATGGCTGGACCGCAACCTGGTCAGCCTGGCCGACCTGAAGATCCCCAACGAGCGCGTACCCAGCCACGAGCATGACGAGCTGGTGCGGCTGCAGAAAGCATTCGGCTACCAGTACGAGGATGTTTCCACCATGATCCTGCCGATGGCAAAGAACGGCTCCGAGCCCGCCGGTGCCATGGGCAGCGATACCCCGCTGGCCGTTTTGAGCCACACCCATCCCCCGCTGTTTGAGTATTTTAAGCAGATGTTTGCCCAGGTCACCAACCCGCCCATCGACGCCCTGCGCGAGAAAGTCGTGACCTCCACCACCGTATACGTTGGCGCACAGGGCAACCTGCTGGAAGAGGACGCCGAGAACTGCAAGGTGCTGAAAATCACCAACCCCATTTTGACCGAAACCGACCTGATGAAAATCAAGGCCATGAAGGTTCCCGGCTTTAAGGTGGAAACCATCTCCATCTGCTACTATAAGAACACCGACCTGGAAAAGGCCATTGACCGCCTGTTCGTTGATGTGGACCGCGCCTACCGCGATGGTGCCAACATCCTGATTTTGTCTGACCGCGAAATTGATGAGTACCATGTCGCCATCCCCAGCCTTCTGGCTGTGGGCGCAGTTTCCAAGTATCTGGTTCGTACCCGCAAGCGCACCGCCATGGCCCTGATCCTGGAAAGCGGTGAGCCCCGCAAGGTTCATGATTTTGCCACCCTGCTGGGCTACGGTGCCTGCGCCATCAACCCCTATCTGGCACAGGAGACCATCGGCGAGCTGATCAATGAGGGCCTGCTGGACAAAGATTACTATGCCGCCGTGAACGACTACAATAAAGCCGTTCTGGCCGGCATCGTCAAGATTGCCTCCAAGATGGGCATTTCCACCATCCAGTCCTACCAGGGCAGCCAGATTTTTGAAGCGCTGGGTCTGAGCAACGAGGTAGTGGATAAGTACTTTACCAACACCGTCAGCCGTGTGGGCGGCATTACCATCCGCGACATCCAGAACGACCTGGAAGCTCGCCACAAACAGGCATTCGACCCTCTGGGCCTGGATATCAACATGGAGCTGAGCAGCCTGGGCGAGCACAAGTTCCGCAGCAGCAAGCAGGCGGAAGAGCACCTGTACAACCCGCTGACCATCCACCTGCTGCAGCAGGCCTGCTGGACCGGCGATTACAACAAGTTCAAGGCTTACACCGATGCCGTGAACGCCGAGGGCGGCGATGCCATGCACCTGCGCAGCCTGCTGGACTTCAACTATCCCGATGCCGGTATCCCGCTGGACGAAGTGGAAAGCGTGGATTCCATCGTACACCGCTTCAAGACCGCTGCCATGAGCTATGGCGCCCTTTCTGAGGAAGCCCACGAGTGCATGGCCGTTGCCATGAACCGCATCGGCGGCAAGAGCAACACCGGCGAAGGCGGCGAAGCCGAAGACCGTTTTGGCACCGAGCGCAACAGCGCCATCAAACAGGTGGCATCCGCCCGTTTTGGCGTAACCAGCAAGTATCTGGTTTCCGCCAGCGAGATCCAGATCAAAATGGCACAGGGCGCAAAGCCCGGCGAGGGCGGCCAGCTGCCTGGCGGCAAGGTTTACCCCTGGGTTGCCAAAACCCGCCACTCCACCACCGGCGTGGGCCTGATCTCTCCCCCGCCGCACCACGATATCTACTCCATTGAGGACCTGGCCCAGCTGATCTATGACCTGAAATGCTCCAACCGCAAGGCTGCCATCAACGTCAAGCTGGTCAGCGAAGCCGGTGTTGGCACCATTGCCGCCGGCGTTGCCAAGGCCGGTGCCGAAGTGATTTTGATTTCCGGCTTTGACGGCGGCACCGGCGCTGCACCGCGCAACTCCATCCACAATGCCGGCCTGCCGTGGGAGCTGGGCATTGCCGAAGCGCACCAGAGCCTGATCATGAACGGCCTGCGTTCCCGCGTGCGCATTGAAGCCGACAGCAAGCTGATGAGCGGCCGCGATGTGGCCATTGCCGCCATGCTGGGCGCTGAAGAATTCGGCTTTGGCACCGGCCCGCTGGTTGCCATGGGCTGCGTGATGATGCGTGTGTGCAACCTGGATACCTGCCCCATGGGTATCTGCACCCAGAACCCCGAGCTGCGCAAGCGCTTTAAGGGCAAGCCGGAATACATCATCAACTTTATGCGCTTTATGGCCGAGGATCTGCGCGAATACATGGCCCGCCTGGGCGTGCATACCGTGGATGAACTGGTTGGCCGCACCGACCTGCTGAAAGTCAAAGATGCCCCGGCTGGTTCCCGCGCAAGCGAGATGGACCTGACTGCCCTGTTGAAAAACCCGCTGGTGGAAAACAGCAGCGTACACTTCAACGCCAAGGATGTCTACAACTTCGGCCTGGAAAAAACACCGGATATGCGCGTGCTGATGAAGAAGTTCAAGAAGAGCTTTGACATGGCAGAGCCCAAGCCGATGACCGTTGAACTGGAAGTTGGCAACACTGACCGCGCGTTCGGCACGATTTTTGGCAGCGAGATCACCCGCAAGTTTGGCAACACCCTGCCGGAAGATACCTTCCATGTGATCTGCAACGGGTACGGCGGCCAGAGCTTTGGTGCCTTTATCCCCGCCGGCCTGACCTTGGAACTGGTTGGCGATTCCAACGACTATATGGGCAAGGGCCTTTCCGGCGGCAAGCTGATCGTTTACCCGCCCAAGGATGTCACCTATGACCGCAGCGAGAACATTGTCATTGGCAACGTTGCCCTGTACGGTGCAACCGCTGGTAAAGCGTTCATCAACGGTGTGGCTGGCGAGCGTTTCTGCGTGCGCAACTCCGGCGCTACCGCTGTTGTGGAGGGCGTCGGCGACCACGGCTGCGAATACATGACCGGCGGCACCGTGGTGGTGTTGGGCAAGACCGGCAAAAACTTTGCAGCCGGCATGAGCGGCGGCATCGCCTATGTGCTGGATGAGGACTGGGATTTCTACACCCGCGTCAACAAGGACATGGTCAGCCTGGAGCCGGTGGAACACAAGTATGATGTTTCGCTGCTGAAGGATTTGATCCGTGAACATGTGGAAGCCACCGGCTCCCCCCGCGGCAAGGAAATCCTGGACAACTTTGGCGAGTATCTGCCCAAGTTCAAAAAGGTCCTGCCCCATGACTATGACAAGATGCTGCGCCTGATTGCCCAGATGGAAGAAAAGGGCGAGGACAGTGAGCAGGCACAGATCGAAGCGTTCTATGCAATGAAGAATGCTTCTAACAAATAAGGGAGGCGCAAACGATGGGAAAACCGACAGGATTTATGGAAATTGCCCGGCAGACCAGCACGGAGCTGCCGCCCGAAGAACGCATTCAGAACTTTAACGAATTTCACATCCCGCTGCCGCAGGATGAACAGCAGGCGCAGGGTGCCCGCTGCATGGATTGCGGCGTACCGTTCTGCCAGGCCGGCATGATGATTGGCGGCATGGCAAGCGGCTGTCCGCTGAACAACCTGATCCCCGAATGGAACGACCTGGTCTACCAGGGCAAGTGGGATCTGGCTGTACATCGCCTGCGCGCCACCAACCGCTTCCCGGAGTTTACCAGCCGGGTATGCCCCGCTCTGTGCGAAGCTGCCTGCACCTGCGGCTACACCACCGGCAGCCCTGTTACCGTGAAGGAGAACGAGCACGCCATTGTAGAATATGGCTATGAATCCGGCCTGCTGACCGCCTGCCCGCCCCCGACCCGCACCGGCAAAACCGTTGCCGTGGTAGGCGCCGGCCCTGCCGGCCTTGCGGTTGCCGATTACCTGAACAAGCGCGGCCACAAAGTGACCGTGTACGAGCGCGAGGACCGCGTGGGCGGCCTGCTGATGTACGGCATCCCCAACATGAAGCTGGAAAAGCAGGTCATCGACCGCCGCGTGAACATCATGAAGGCCGAGGGCATTGACTTTGTGACCTGCGCCGATGTTGGCGGCAGCACCCCTGCCCAGGATGTGCTGGATGCACACGATGCCGTTGTGCTGGCCTGCGGCGCCAAGCAGGCGCGCGACATCAACGCACCGGGGCGCGATGCACAGGGGATCTACTTTGCCGTAGATTACCTGACCAGCGTGACCCGCAGCCTGCTGGATTCCGGCTTTTCCGATGGCAAGGCCGTGAGTGCCAAGGACAAAAAGGTGTTGGTCATCGGCGGCGGCGATACCGGCAACGACTGTGTCGGCACCGCCATCCGCCAGGGCTGCGCAAGTGTGACCCAGCTGGAAATGATGCCCTGCCCGCCCACAGCACGCACCGCCGCCAACGCCTGGCCCGAATGGCCCAAGGTGCTGAAAACCGATTACGGCCAGCAGGAAGCCATTGCCGTGTTTGGCAGCGACCCGCGCATTTACCAGACCACGGTCAAAGAGTTCTATAAGAACGAAGCCGGTCAGGTTTGCGGTGCGCTGATTGCCAAGCTGGAAAGCAAAGTGGTGGATGAAGCCACCGGCCGCCGCGCCATGGTGCCCACCGGCGAAGAATTTGCCATCGAGTGCGACCTGGTGCTGATTGCCGCCGGTTTTACCGGCTGCCAGCCCTATGTGGCCGAAGCGTTTGGCGTTGACCTGACCAAGCGCGGCACCGTGGCCGATACCAAGTACGCCACCAACGTGCCCCATGTATTTACCTGCGGCGATATGCGCCGCGGCCAGAGCCTTGTTGTTTGGGCCCTGCGCGAAGGCCGCGACGCCGCCGCCGAGGTGGATAAGAGCCTGATGGGCTACACCAACCTGTAACAAGCCATTTTCTTAACATCCGTTTTATAATAGACAGCAGCCCCCGTACCGATGTGCGCACAAAATCATCGGTGCGGGGGCTGCTGCTTTATGATTTTATTATGGCTTCAGGTTATTTATCCTTATTGTCCTTGTGGAACGCCACATAGAAGCAGAGGATGAGCCCCGCGCACATGGCCGCTGTGGAGATGATGAACGGCACCAGCGTTTGGGTACCCAAAAAGCTGCCCAGCAGGCCGTTAATGCCATTATAGTTCCAGGGGTTCATGACAGCATAGATAAAGCAGAACGAAGAAAACACAAGGCCAACCAGAGTCAGCAGCAGGCCGCATAACAGTTTGGGTGCCATGGTTTTCCCTCCTCTTCATAATACGCCGTCATATTTTCTGTTCTTGCAACCATCAATGTCTCGCTTACCGAGCCGCTGATGGTTGATCTCACAGCATTTTATCCAGCAGCGGCCAAAGGGCCTGGGTGTTGGCGTTGAACTGGGGGTAGAAATCATCCTGGATGGAATAATCAAAATACAGGGCGCGTGCAATACGGCGGGCGGCGGGCAGGTAGCGCGGGTTTTCGCGTCCGCCTGCCTGCTGCAGCCTGTCCGAAAGCTGGGTACACACCACAGCCCAGCGGGCGTCAATCCCGGCGCGGGCGGTGATGGCGGCATCGTCCAGGTAATTTTGCAGGGTGCGCTGTTCCTGCGCGGGCACACGGGCGCCGCACAAAGGCAGCTGCACATAGTATTCCATGGCGGCTGTTGCCGGGTCAATGGCCTGGCCCAGCGGGTAAAGAGCGCAGGCCAGCGGGCGGGCAGCGTGGATGGTGCAGGCATCGGCCTCAAAAAAGGGGCAGTTGCCTGTGCGGGCATTGGGGCGCAGCACCACGGCGGGCAAAAGGGTCTGCGGGGCAAACTCCTGCTTGCAAAAGGCATCCGCCGTCAAGCGTGGGGGCAGGCCCAGGCGGCGGGCAATGCGATACAGGTCATAACCGGAAAGCACCAGGTCCCGCCGGTTACGGCAGCAGTCCCCGCAGCCTGCACAGACAAAGTCAAATGGCTCCCCTGCCGCCAGCCGCGGGCACTGGGCCAGCGCAGCGGCAGATTCGGCACGGCCCGGTTCTGTCACAGGCGCACCTCCAGCGGGGTCTGTTCGCCATCCGCCATGGCGCGCACAGCCTTAAAGGCGCTTTCCACCATGCTGGCCACGTTCACATCGGTATAAAACGCGGTGTGCGGGGTAAAGATCACATTCGGGAAGCTGCGCAGCATGGCAAGTTCGCGGTTCTGCAACGCATCGCCCATATGGTTAAAGTAGAACAGGCCGTTCTCGTTTTCCACAACGTCCAGGCCGGCTGCGCCGATCTTGCCGCTTTCCAGCCCGTTTACCAGCGCTTCCGGGTCAATCAGGGTGCCGCGGGCTGTGTTGATCAGCACAACGCCGTTTTTCATCTTGGCAATCGCGTCGGCATCGATCATATGGCGGTTAGCGGCGGTGGCGTTGGTGTGCAGGGTGATGATATCGCAGCTCTTGTACAGGGTATTCAGGTCCACATACTCGGCATACTGGCGGGCTTCATCGTTGGGGTACAGGTCGTAAGCCAGCAGCTTGCAGCCAAAGCCGCTTAAGTGGCGCAGCACAGTGCGGCCAATGTTGCCGGTGCCGATCACACCCACCGTCATACGGGTGATATCGCGGCCCATCTTGCCGCTTAAGGAATAATCCTGGGCATCGGCACGGCACAAAATCTGGCCCACTTTGCGGTTGCACATCAGCATCAGCATAATGGCATAATCGGCCACACCTGCCGGCGGATACCAGGAATGGGAGATGCGCATGCCAAGCTCCTTGGCTTTCTGCTGCGGGATATGGTCATAGCCAATGCTGCGGCAGGGCAGGAATTTGACCCCCATCGCGGCCCAGGCTTCCAGATATTCCGGCGTGATCAGGCAGGGGTTGGTGCTGACGGCATCGCAGCCTTTGGCAAGTTCCAGGTTATCCGGCGTGGGGACCTCTGCGGTATAGGCATAATCAATGCCGTACTGTTTGCTGTATGGCTCACAATAGGCTTGCTCGTCGAAAGGACGGAGGGCATAAAACATGATCTTCATGGTATAACCTCCTTAATAATAGGGTTACAAAAACGGCTTCTTCATTGGGCTGCTTAAATCACAGGGTAAAATCCAGGGTCTCCCCCAGCCAGCCCATGCACAGGGGCAGCCAGGCATTGTTATGCTTGTTAGGGGTGTTGACCTCGTTGGTGCAGGTGCTGGAGCCATGGCCGCCATGAGTGAACAGGTGCAGCTCAAACGGCACGTTGTTCTCTTTCAGGGCGCCTGCCAGCAGCAGGCTGTTTTCCACGGGTACAGCCTGATCTTCCACGGTGTGCCAGATGAAGAAAGGCGGCACATCGGGGCGCACCTGGTTTTCCAGGCTCATGGTCTGCAGCAGGGCTTCATCCGCGCCGCACAGGTTCTCAAAAGAGCCGCGGTGGGCAAACTTGCCGCTGGTGATAACGGGGTACCCCAGCACCACCGCATTGGGGCGGGCTTCGGTACCGGTAATGCCAAGGGCCTGCTGCACGGGAGCTGCATCCCACAGCAGGGCGGTGGAAGCCGCCAGGTGGGCACCAGCAGAAAAGCCAACGATGGTGATCTTATCCGCCGCAATGCGCAGGTCCGCCGCATTCCGGCGCAGGTACAGGATGGCGGACGCGGCTTCGGTCAGCGGCTGCCACAGCAGCGGGGCGTGGTCGGTGGAATAAATCAGGGTGAACACATGGTAGCCGGCCTGCAAAAACTGGACGGCAACAGGGTCCGCTTCGCGCGGGGAGCAGTAGCGGTAGCCGCCGCCGGGCAGGATCAGCACCGCCGGGCGGGTGTTGTAGCTGGGCATTTCGGCGGTTTCGTCACGCAGGTAGCCGGTCAGCATGGCGCCGGTGGCAAGTTTATGTTCTACAAATTTCATAACATCAGGCTCCTAATAATAAATATGAAGATACAGTTATTAGGATAGCGCAAAAAATGTGCTTTGAAAAGCCTTTTTCTGTATTTTACATACAGTTTTTTAACTTTTTGTAAAAAGGGCAATCAGGGCTTGCACTTTGCGGGTAAGAGTGCTAATATATGCTTAGCACTTAAAGCACGCGAGTGCTAAACCACAAAATATATAAAAGTGAGGTCATTGTAACTATGGCAATGCGTCAGTTTAAGGCCGAGAGCAAAAAGCTGCTTGACCTGATGATCAATTCTATTTATACCAACCGCGAGATCTTCCTGCGCGAGTTGATCTCCAACGCATCGGATGCCTGCGACAAGCTGTATTTCAAGAGCCTGACGGACACCTCCATCAACGTAAAAAAAGAAGACCTGCACATTCATATTGCAGCCGATAAAGAGAACCGCACCCTGACCATCAGCGATAACGGCATTGGCATGACTAAGGATGAGCTGGAAAAGAACCTTGGCACCATTGCCCGCTCCGGCAGCCAGGACTTTAAGGTAAACAATCAGAACGAGAATATTGACATCATCGGTCAGTTCGGCGTTGGCTTCTACTCCGCTTTCATGGTTGCCAGCAAGGTGACCGTTGTTTCCCGCGCGGAGGGCAGCGAGGAAGCCTGGCAGTGGTCGTCCTCCGGCGTGGAGGGCTACACCCTGACCGAAGCCGAAAAGCCGGAAGTTGGCACCGAGATCACCCTGGTGCTGAAAGAGGACACCGAAACCGACAAATACAGCGAATATCTGGACGAGTACACCATCTCCGGCCTGGTCAAGAAGTACAGCGATTACATCCGCTACCCCATTACCATGTACCGCGAGAAGAGCCGCCAGAAGCCGAAGCCGGAGGACGCCGGTGACGACTATAAGCCGGAGTACGAAACCTACACCGAGCTGGAGACCCTGAACAGCATGGTGCCCATCTGGAAGCGCGACAAGAAAGATGTAAAGCCGGAAGAATACAACGAGTTCTACAAGAGCAAGTTCATGGATTATTCCGACCCGCTGCGCGTGATTACCAGCCGCACCGAGGGCACCGCAACCTACACCGCCCTGCTGTTTGTGCCCGGCCAGACGCCGTATGATTACTACACCAAGGAGTACGAAAAGGGTCTGGCCCTGTATGCTTCCGGCGTTATGATCATGGAAAAATGCGCTGACCTGCTGCCGGATTACTTCAGCTTTATCAAGGGCGTTGTGGACAGCGAGGACCTGAGCCTGAACATCAGCCGTGAAACGCTGCAGAAGGACGGCCAGGTAAAGCTGATCCGCAACAGCCTGGAAAAGAAGATCAAGAACGAGCTGCACGCCATGCTGGTGAACGACCGCGAAAAGTACGAAACCTTCTGGAAAGCATTTGGCCGCCAGATCAAGTTTGGTATTTACGGCGATTATGGCATGCACAAGGACCTGCTTTCCGACCTGCTGATGTTCTACTCTGCCAAGGAGCAGAAGCTCATCACGCTGGATGAATACATTGAGAAGATGCCGGAAGGCCAGAAGGCCATTTACTTCGCCGCTGGTGACGAGGCGGCCCGCCTGGGCAAACTGCCCAACGCACAGCTGGTGCTGAGCAAGGGTTACGACCTGCTGCTGTGCAGCGAGGATGTGGATGAATTCTGCCTGCAGATCATGCACGACTATAAGGAAAAGGAATTCAAGAACATCAACTCCGGCGATCTGGGCCTGGAAACCGAGGAAGAAAAGAAGGCTGCCGAGGAGACCGCAACTGAGAACAAAGACCTGTTTGAGGAGATCAAGAAGGCCCTGAACGGCAAGATCAAGGATGTTAAGGTCAACCCGACTTTGCAGGATCACCCGGTATCGCTTTCCAGCGAGGGCGGTATTTCCATGGAGATGGAAAAGATTCTGCGCAAGATGCCTGCCGGCGGCGAGGGCATGGAGAGCACCAAGGTGCTGGAGCTGAACCCCAACCACGCCGTGTTCGGTGCCCTGAAAGCCGCCCATGAGGCCAGTGACACCGACAAGATCAACAAGTACGCTGAGCTGCTGTACGACCAGGCCCTGCTGATTGAGGGCCTGCCGCTGGAAGACCCCGTTGCCTACGCACAGCTGGTCTGCGACCTGATGAAGTAATGGCAGCCAGGCTTTACGCCAGACAATTTAACATAGCATAACAATCCCCCGCTGGGCGGTGCTGCAAAGTGCTTTGCCCGGCGGGGGATTTGTTTTTTTGTGTATTATTTTTCGTTTTCGTCTTTGGCCAGCGGCAGCTGCATCATCACTTTGGCACCGTGGGGGTCCCGGTTGACAAACTGCACGCTGCCGCCGTGGGCGTTTATGATTTGCTCCACCACATGCAGGCCCAGAATATGCGGAGCGTTCTCCCCTTCCGGTTCGCCGTTCAGCACGGCCAGCACGCTTTGCGGGTAGCCGGTGCCGTCATCCTGTATGGTCAGGTGCAGCGTTGTTTCGTCGGCATCCGCGTGGAAAGCCAGCGTGATCGGCCCCGCATTATGGCGCACGGCGTTTTGCAGCACATTTTCCAGCGCACGGGTCAGCAGAGCGGCATCAGCGTGCAGGATGGCGGTTTCCGCCGCCGGGGTAATGCTGCAATCCAGTGTGCAGCGGGCGGCCAGGGGGTTCTCACAAAAAGCTGCCACCACCCGGCGCAAAAACGGTCCCGCCTGGGTGGGCCGGCGGCGCAGGGGCTGGGCGCCGTATTGCAGCTTGCTGGTCAGGTTCAGGTCCTCAATCAGGCTGCGGATTTTTTCGCACTGGGTGCAGATGCCGCCCGCTTTCTGTCTGGTTGCTGCGGGCAGGGCGGCATCCCGCTGCAGCTGTTCCGCCCAGCCCAGGATCAACGCCAGCGGGGTGCGGATATCATGGCTGACCCCGGCGATCCACTCGGTCCGGGCGGTATCCCGCCGGGCAATGATCTCATTGCGGCGGCGCAGCTGCTCGCTGGTTTCGTTCAGCTTTTGGGCAAGCTCCCCCGCAAAGCCGGCGGCAGGCAGGCTGACCGTACCGCCCTGCGCCAGGGTATCCAGCCCGGCTGTTACGGTTTGCAGGCTTTTGCTCCCGCGCCAGCTGAAGAACAGGCAGCACCCCAGCACCACCAGCAGGAGCTCCACCATGGTGGGCTGAATGCTTTTGGCCAGCATCATTATCATTTTTTGGTTCATGTTGATGTTATACTTCCAGCAGGTGCCAACCGGTTCCGCCACAACAAACAGCCCGTAATCCGCCGCCCAGCATTGCACCGGGTAATCGGCCAGATACCAGTGGGAGAACACGGCGATTTCCGATGCCGTGTACCGGTGGTTCAGCTTTTGCGGCAGGTTTTGCTGCCAGATGACATTGCCGTCATCATCCAAAACCATAGCCCACGCATAGCCCTGCATCCATTCTTCCGGGGTATGTTCCCGACCCCATTGCAGGCCGGTTTCGGTTTGTTTTAGGGCATCAGCCAAGGCGCCGACCCGGTAGCCTGTTGCATCCACCGCGTTGGACTTGAACCCCACATAAAAAATCTGCCCCACCAGCAAACCGCCCACCAACAGCACAATAGCGGCTGTGGCCAGCACATAGCGGCGGATCAGGGCCGCAAAAGTTTTCATTGTGCGTTCTCCTCTGCCAATTTATAGCCAATGCCCCGCACCGTTAAAAGGTACTGCGGCTTGCTGGGGTTGGGTTCCAGCTTTTCCCGCAGGTGGCGGATGTGAACATTCAGGCTGTTCTCGTACCCGTAATAGTCTGCCCCCCACACGGCTTCGCACACCGCGTCATAAGTAACGATATGGCCGCGGTTTTCGGCCAGCTTTTGCAGCAGAGCGCGCTCGGTGGCCGTCAGGGGCTGGGCGGTGCCATCCGGCAGGCGGACCAAAGCATCGGCCAGATACACCGTGCGCTGGCCCAGCTGGAGCGGTTTTGCAGCAGTCCGCCACAGTTCGCCCCGATAGCAGCGCTGCAAAATGCGCTGGATGCGCAGCAAAAGTTCCTGCGTTAAAAATGGCTTGGTCAGGTAGTCGTCCGCGCCCAGGCCCAGACCAAACAGCCGGTCGGCGTCAGCATCGCGGGCAGAAAGAAAAAGCGCCGGGATATCCGCCATGCTGTGCAGCGTGCGGAACAGGGTAAAGCCGTCCCCATCCGGCAGGTTGATGTCCAAAATCATCAGGTCCGGGCGGTTGGCGGCAAATGCTGCTTGGGCCGCTGCGCAGCCGGTGCAGGCGGTCAGCTGGTTGTAGCCGGTGCTGCGCAGCGCCGTGGTAACAAGGTTCAGCAGATCCTGGTTGTCATCCACAATCAAAATTTTAGCATCATAAATGGTTTGCATGGGTGCGCCCCCCTTTGTGCTTTTATTATAATACGAGCACCGGGCTGCCGATAGAGTCGCCGGGCAGAATTAAGCTAAACTTAAGCTGGGCTTTGTGGCAGGTTAAGGTCGGCGTGTTACCATGCCTTTGTTCCCAAAAGATGAACAAAGGAGTGTTAGCCATGCAATATGTAATTGAAACAAAACGGCTGTGCAAAACCTATGGTGGCCGCACCGTGGTTCACAATCTGGACCTGCATGTTCCGCAGGGGTGTGTGTACGGGTTTATTGGGCCAAATGGCGCGGGTAAATCTACCAGCATGAAAATGCTGCTGGGGCTGGTTCACCCCACGGCGGGCAGCGTGGCTCTGCTGGGCCGCACATTGACGGAGCGTACCCGGCTGGAGCTGCTGCGCCAGACCGGCAGTTTGATTGAATCGCCATCCGGCTACCTGCACCTTACTGCGCAGGAAAACCTTGAAATTGTAGCCGACCTGAAAGGCGTGCCCTACAAAGACATCGACCGCGTGCTGGAAATTGTACACCTGCAGGCAGACCGAAAGCGCAAGGTGGGGCAGTATTCCCTTGGCATGAAACAGCGCCTGGGCATTGCCATGGCTCTGCTGGGCAGCCCCAGGCTATTGATCCTGGATGAACCCACCAACGGCCTTGACCCGGCTGGCATCCAGGAAATGCGTGCATTGATCCACGATATGCCGGATGCCTGCGGTGCCACGGTGCTGATTTCCAGCCATTTGCTGGGCGAGATGGAGCAGATGGTGAGCCAGGTGGGCATCATCAACCACGGCCAGCTGCTGTTTGAAGGCCCGCTGGCGGAATTGCAGCGCCACAGCCGCGGCAATGTTGTTTTGCGCCTGCTGGCTCCGGACCGCGGGGCCGCCGTGCTGCGCCGCTACGGCCTGACCCCGCAGCCTGCGGACAACGGCTGCCTGCTGCCCACCATGGAGGATGCCCGCCTGGCCGCGCTGGTGCAGGATCTTGCCGCCGAGGGGGCCGGGGTGGTTGGCGTGGAGCGGCAGACCAAAAATCTGGAAGAAATTTTCCTGAACCTGACCAACACGCAAACCGGCAAGGAGGTGGGCTGACATGTACACAAGCATCCGCGCCGAGCTGCAAAAGGCCCGCCGCCGGCATGATCTGATTGTCTGCCTGCTGGTGCCGGTCATGGCGCTGCTTTGGTGCCAGTCCGCTGCGCCGACCGGTGCTGACGAGCTGGCAGCCGCTTACAGCGCCCTGTTTTACAGCCTGCCCATCATCAATACCATTTTAATGCCGTTGGCCATGGCGATTCTGGCAAGCAGGCTTTGGGATGTGGAAGTCAAAGGCTGCACGCCCAAACTGCTGTATACCCTGCAAAGCCGCCGCAGCCTGTTTGCCGCAAAGGCAGCGCTGGGGTTGGCGGAGATCTTTTTGATCGTCGTGCTGGAAGCCGTGGGCAGCCTGCTGATCGGGCACTTGCAGCATTACATGCAGCCCTACCCCGCCGCAGGCCAGGCTGTCTATCTCTGGGGCTGCACCTTTGCCGTGGACTGCATGATCTTTTTCTCTGAGCTGCTTTTGACAGTGCTGCTGGCCAATCCCCTGCCAGCTTTGTGTGTGGGCATTCTTGGCACGCTGCTGGGACTGTTTAGTGCCTTTATGCCGGCATGGGTCGGCTATTTTGTGCCGTGGGGGTATTTTATCCCTCTGAACACCTACCGGATTGCGGACTGGGACCAGGCCAGCAAAGTAGTCACCTACATGATTGTGCCGTTCCAGTGGCCGTTGCTGGTTGCCACGGTGGTTTTGGCCGGTATTTTGTTTTTTGCCGCGTGGTATGCCATGCGGAACAAGGAGGTGTGACCCATGCTGCTGCGTTGTATCCGTGCAGAAAACCGCAAACTGCACGCTTCGCCCATCTGGTTTATGTTTTTTATTCTGCCCATCATTTCCGCCGGGTACGGGACCTTCAACTACCTGCAAAACCTTGAAATTTTGCGGGACGGCTGGTACAGTCTGTGGACCCAGCACACACTATTTTACTCGCTGTTTTTCTTCCCCTGCATGGTGGCGGTATACGCGGCCTACCTGTGGCGGCTGGAGCACATGGGCCACAACTGGAACCTGATTATGGCGGAGCCGGTGCCGCCCATTTACCTGTTCCTTGCCAAGTTGCTTGTGGTGACAAAGCTGGTACTGCTGACCCAGGCATTTGTGTTTGTATTGTACTGGTTCTGCGGCCGGGTGTTCGCCGGGTTCACAGCGCCCCCGCCGGCCATTACCATCTTTTACCTGGTGCGCAGTGTACTGGGCGGGCTGGCCGTGGTGGCGGCGCAGCTGCTATTTTCCATGGTGATCCGCAACTTTGCCTTGCCGGTGTTTTTGGGGCTGGCCGGGGGTGTTTCCGGCATGCTGCTGGCCAGCCGGGGCTACTGGTACGCCTGGCCCTATTGCCTGATGCAGCGCGGCATGAACGCTAACCAGAGCAGTGATATGCTGGCGGACAGCTACCTGGGCTTCGCTTTGGCCTGTGTTGGCTGGCTGGCGCTGATTTTGCTTGCGGTCCAGCTGCTGTTGAGCCACCAGGATGTAAAGGTCCGGTAAAGGCTGCACCGGCTTTGCCGCGCATTTTGACCGCTTTTGTAAAATTGCCTCAAAAAAAGCGGACGTTTTTGGGGGTTAATGGGTTTTATTTGCCGGGCAGGTATGATATAATAAGCCAGGTTTGCGGCCAGCTTTGCCGCACTGCCAGTTTGAACGTATTTCCCGAACGTGTGCCTGCCCCGCGCATGGCACCGTTTGACCAAGGTGTATCTGAAAAGTCGAAAATATCGTCTATTTCTACAAACACAGCGGGATTTTGCGTTAAAAAGCCTTGGAATCCACAAAGGATTCCTGCGGCTCTTTGCCTTAAATCCTGCTTGTGTTTGCGAAATATCCGTCATTTTCTTTGTTTTCAGATACACCCTAAGGAAAGGATGGCTGTTGATGAGACATTTGATTGATCCCCTTGACTTTACAAAGGAAGAAACCCAAAAGCTGCTGGACCTTGCGGACCGCATCCATGATGACCCCGAAGCATACCAGGATGTAGCTGACCGCAAGCGCCTGGCCACGCTGTTCTATGAGCCTTCCACCCGCACCCGCCTTTCGTTTGAATCGGCGATGCTGCGTTTGGGCGGCAAGGTGTTAGGTTTCCCGGATGCCGGTGTTTCCAGCGCTTCCAAGGGCGAAACCGTTGCGGATACCATCCGTATTATCAGCTGCTATGCGGATATTGCCGCCATGCGCCACCCCAAAGAGGGGGCCCCGCTGCGCGCTTCCCTTTACAGCAAGATCCCGGTGATCAATGCCGGTGACGGCGGCCACAGCCACCCCACCCAGACCCTGTTGGACATGATGACCATCCGCCGCCGCAAGGGCCGTTTGGACAACCTGACCATTGGTTTCTGCGGCGACCTGAAGTTTGGCCGCACGGTACATTCCCTCATCAAGAGCCTGGCCCGCTATGACAACGTAAAGTTTGTCCTGATCAGCCCCGAAGAACTGCGCGTGCCGGATTACATCATCAATGAAGTACTGGAGCCCCGCGGCATCCCCTACATTGAGACCCGCAACCTGGAAGGTGCTCTGCCGGACCTCGATATTTTGTACATGACCCGTGTGCAGCGCGAGCGCTTTTTCAATGAGGAAGATTACATCCGCCTGCGTGACAGCTACATCCTGACCGCCGAAAAGCTGAGCCTTGCCCCGGCGGACATGGCGGTGCTGCATCCCCTGCCGCGTGTGAACGAAATTACGCTGGATGTGGACGATGACCCGCGCGCCGCCTACTTTGAGCAGGCACAGAACGGCGTGTATGTGCGCATGGCTTTGATTATGACGCTGCTGGGGCTGAAAGACCCCAAAACCGGGGAGGTGGCTTTTGAATGCTGAACGTTGATGAAATTATGAACGGCGTGGTCATTGACCACATTACCGCCGGGACCGGGCTTTCGCTGTATCACCTGCTGGAGCTGGAAAAGCTGAGCGAAGCCAGCGTGGCCCTGCTGCAGAACGTGCGCAGCCAGAAAAGCGGCAAAAAGGATATTATTAAAATCGAGGGCGATATTTCCGGCTTGAATTTTGATGTGCTGGGTTATGTGGACCCGCAGATCAGCCTGACCTTTATTGAGAGCGGTCATGTGACCCGCAAGGTGCGCCCGGACCAGCCCAAGCGCCTGGTGAACGTGATCAAGTGCACCAACCCCCGCTGCATTACCTCCCTGGAGACCGGCTGCGACCACATCTTTGCCCTGACCCCCAGCGGACGCTACCGCTGCGTTTACTGTGAGCAGGAGTTCAAGGTACGCCCGTAAGGCAGTGCCGCATTTTCCTGTTCTGTCCCCATAATAAGTTCAGACCCGGCATGATGGAACGGATTTTGCTGTTCCCCTGCCGGGTCTGTTTTTTCTTGCTGTTTTGCGCGTGTTTCCTTGCCGCAATTTCCTGCTTGTGGTACGATGTGCACAAAGAACCCTTGTTAATGGGAGGTAATTTTATGAATTGGGGAATTTTAGCTACCGGCACCATTGCCAACAAATTTGCCACAACAGTCAATGCGATGGCTGCCGAGGGCGAGCGGCTTGCCGCAGTCGGCTCCCGCCGGGCCGAAAGTGCCAAAGCCTTTGCAGCGCAGTACAACATCCCGCACTGGTACGCCAGCTATGAAGAGCTTGCCGCCGATCCCGCCGTAGATGCCATCTACATTGCTACGCCCAACGCCCTGCATTACGAAAACTGCAAGCTCTGCCTGGAGCACGGCAAGCATGTTCTGTGCGAAAAGCCGTTCACCATCAATGCAGAGCAGGCCAAAGAGCTGTATGCCTTGGCGGAAAAAAAGCAGCTTTTTATCATGGAAGCATTCTGGATTCGCTTTTTGCCGCTGTATGCCAAATTGCAGCAGATGCTGGCGGATGGGGTGATCGGTACGCTGCAAACCATCACCTGCCAATACGGTTTTACCACTGAAGGCGCCCGCCGCGAGCGCAAATTCAACTCTGCTTTGGGCGGTGGCGCTTTGCTGGATATTGGCATTTATAACCTTGGCTTTTTGCAGATGGTCACCGGCCAGCAGCCCCAGAACGTGCAGACAGAAGAGCTGCGCCTGACAGAATACGGCACTGATGAATACAGCAAACTGCGGCTTGCCTACCCCAGCGGCTGCACGGCGGAATCGGTGCAAACCATCGGCCAGCGCCTTACCCGCATGGCCTGCATTGTGGGCACCAAGGGCCGCATTACCCTGCCGGACTTCCAGTACGCCGAACATATGACGCTGGAACTGGACGGCCAGCCACCGCAGGAACTGGATTTTCCCTTTGATGTGAACGGTTTTGAATACCAGATTCGGGAAGTAAGCCGTTGTGCTGCCACTGGCAGACACCACAGCAGCATTTACACCCCGCAGCAAAGCATTGCCCTGACCCAACTGATGTATAACATCCGCATGGCCTGGGGCATGAAATTTGAGGGCGAGGAATAAGCAGCTTTTGGTAAAGCTTTGTCCCCCTTTTATATTTTCCACACAGACAAAAACAGCCCCAGGCAGCACCTTTTATGGGTACTGCCCGGGGCTGTTGCTTTTCAGAACCGGGCGTACAAAAAGCCCGTATTGGAATAAAAGCTTGCCATCAGCAAAAAGGCAAAAATGGCAAATTCGTACACAGCCCAGCGCACCGGGCGCGGCGCGGCGTTGACCCAGGCGCGCAGATGCAGGCCGCATTCATGCAGCACATCCACCAGCACCAGCAGCGCAATGCCCAACAACAGCAAGAGCAGTTCCAGCTTGCTGGTCAGGCCTAGCAGCCAGTACTGGGCAAACACCTCGTGCCCGGGGTTATGCAGGATACCGGCAAAGTATGCCGCCGCATTGCCCAAACTGCTGGCGCGGAAGATGGTAAAGGTTGTAACAAAGATGGCAAATGTCAGCGGCACGCCCACGATGCGCAGCGGCAGAGATTTGCGCTTGCGCAGCGGAGCGGGCATGTGGTCCTCCGCCACCTGGCACAGGCCGTGCAGCCCACCCCAGACAAGGAAGGTCCAGTTGGCGCCGTGCCACAGCCCGCTGACCAAAAAGGTCAGCAGCAGGTTGGCATCCCGCCGGGCAATGCCCTTGCGGTTGCCGCCCAGTGGGATATACACATAATCCCGGAACCACTGCGAAAGGCTGATATGCCACCGGGCCCACAGCTCCTTGACGCTGGCAGAAAAAAACGGCTGGCGGAAGTTTTCCGGCAGGTGCAGGCCCAGGATCTCGCCCATGCCCAGCACAATATCCGTGTAGCCGGAAAAATCGGCATACAGCTGGAAAGAATACATGACCGTGGCAAAAATCAGCTGGCTGCGGTCAAAGGATGCCGGATCCGTAAAGGCGGCGCTGACCACAATAGCCGCGCGGTCCGCAATGGCAAACTTTTTGAAATAACCCCACGCACTGCGCTGCAAACCGCTGACCAAACGCTGGGTTTCAAACGTTTTGGGGGCAGCTTCCAGCTGGGGCATCAGGGTATTATAGCGGTTGAACGGGCCCTGAGTGAGCGAGAGGAAAAAGCCCGCATAGCACCACAGCCGTGCATAGCTGGGTGTTGGCACCGTGCGGCCATGCCACACATCCAACAGGTAGCCCGCCAGCTGCAAGCTGTAATACGCAAGACCAAAGGGCTTATACAAATCCCGCAGGCCCGGCACCAGCATGCCGCTGTATTTGAGCACCAGCAGCGGCAGCAGGGCTACGGCCAGCCCCAGTGCCAGCCACCCGCGGCGGCTGAGCTGCTCTGGCTGCGCATGCTGCGCGGCCTGCCACACCACTGCCGTGGCAAGGGCTACCGCAAAAAACGCGCCGATATCAATGGAAAGGCAGAACACTGCGTTGGCTGCCAGAACCAGCTTCCAGCGGGAAGGCTGGGGCACGCGGTACCACAGGCAGACAAGCAGCGCCATAAACGGCAAAAAGCTAAGGGATGTAACAGAAAACATCAGTTGCCCTCCCCCTGCTGCACGGTGCTGTCCGGTGATGTGGCCAGCTTTTCGGCAACCGTATCATAGAACAGGCCGCTTACATCCTCGCCCGCCGCGCTGCGGGCGGCCACCGTGGCGAACGCCTTGCTAAACGTTTCCGCCCCCTGCCCGTTCAGGTGGTGCATATCTGAAAAATCGTCAAAGCCAATGGGCAGCAGGTCGGTATCCTTAAAAAGTGAAAAATCCCAATACTGGGTGCCGTTGGCCGCGGCAAAGCTGCGCATGGCATCCACATAGGCCTGGTAGTTCTGGGTATCCTGCACATAAGCGCTGGGCAGCGGGGCGGTGACCAGCACCAGGCGGATGTTCTGCTTTTTGCAGAACTCGGCAATGCGGGTCAGGTTCGCCCGACCAAACGGTGAGATCGGCGCGCTGGCATCCACGTGCATCAGGGTGCCGAAGCCCCAGATGCTGGTACCCTCGGTATAGACAAAACCGCGGTCCCGGTAGGCTTCGCCCTCGTCCGGGTAGGTGACCCAGTCATAGTTCCCCGCGTTATAGCCGCCGGTCAGCTTGCCGCGCCAAAGGGCCGGCAGCTCACCGGGGTCAGCAATAGCATGGCGCGCCGGGAACACCAAATCCGCAAATGCCGCAGCACCGCCCATCTCCCACAGGTACTGGTAACGATAGGGCGAGGACGCGCGCATGTAATCGGTGATCAGGTAGCAGGCCAGCGGAACATTGCTGGATTTTTGCTGATTATAGCCGGTATAGAAGGTTTCCAGATAGACGGTTTTCAGCGGGCTGTTGGCGGCGGCTTCCCGAATAAGCCAATAGGAGCCATCCGGCTGCTGCTGGCTGGTGCCAAGGTTAAAGCTGTGGCTGCCCAGAATGGGGTCAATGGTATCCGGGTCAAAGCTGCGGTAGCTGTGGGAGGAACCCACAAACACAGTATCCACCGCATCCGCCTGGGCGTAATACTCCCTCAGCGTCACACGGGAATAGGCGTGCAGATCATCCACCAGCAAAAAGTTCAGCAGCAGGCAGAGCGCCGCCGTGATGGCCGCAAACAACACAAACAGGCCCGCCTTGTGCAGCGGGCCGGGAATGCGGCTGGGTTTTGGGGTTGTATGGGGCATGTAGCTTCCTTTACGTTTGCCATCTGCCGCGCGGTATGTGCCGCGGCTCAGGTTTCAATTTTCATGTGGGGGCAGCGGGGTTTGTAAGCGGCAAGGTCCAGGCGCCAGGTGATGTTGCCATCGGCATCCTCGGCCGTTTTTTCAAAGCCGTACCCAGCATAAAATTCCCGCACCATAGCGTTTTTGGCGGTGGGGTAATAATAGCCCTCCAGCGCAGTATACCCTGCAGCGGCAGCTTTGGCGGCAAGGGTGTCCATCATGGCGTCTTCCATGCCGCGCTTGAGCACACGGCAGCTCATCAGCCACAGGCGCAGGCAGAGCGTTTGGCCCTGGGCCTGCCCTGCCACAACGGTAACAACGCCGTTATCGGCAAATTTATCCACCAGCTTGCCGTACAGGGTAATCCAGTCCGGCTTTTCTGCCATGGAACGGATGTCATCCTCGGTGCAGCGCAGGGTGGTCAGGTTGAACTGGTTACTCTTGTTGGTCAGCTGAGCAATGCGCTGCATATACACCGCCTCAAAGGGGCGAATGGTCGCCGTCATTTCCAGGCTGTCCAGGTACTGGCCGTAATCGGCAAAAGCTGCCTGGGCCTGGGCGGCCTGGGCGCGGGCATGGTACTGCGCGGTCTTTTTCAGGTCGTCGCCGGAAAGGATCGTCGTTTCAAAGTACCCGCCGTGGTCCAGCATCTTGATGTAGTTTTCGGCACCATCCAGCACCGGGGTGGCCACGCCGGGCAACTGGGCGGCCACAATGGCACGCTCCGCCGGGTTGTCATCGGCAAACACAAAGCTGTCGGCGCCAAGGCTGAGCTCTGCGGCGATGGCTTTCAGGTTCTGATCTTTGGGATCCCAGTTGGCCTTGATGCAGACAAAATCATCCGGGTGCAGCACGCTGTCCGGGTGGTTCAGGCCGGCCAGGGCGTTGGCTTCATCATTTTTGGAATCCACCGCCAGCACCACGCCGATGGTCTGCAGGGCTTTGCAGTAGCTCTGGAACTCAGCGTACACCTGGCCTTCCGGCACTTCGGGGCCAATGGCAATGCCGTCCACACCGTCATCGCCCACAATGCCGCCCCAGAGAGTGTTATCCAGATCCAGCACCAGGGCTTTTTTGTTGCGGCCATACAGGGATTTGATGATGTTTGCCACGCTGTTTGCCAAAGACGGAATCGCATCCAGGCACATGGCGTACTTGTACATATGCCAGAAGAACGCATCCCCCCAGGCAGTCAGGCCGTAATCTGCGCTGAGATAGTCAATATCATTGATATAAAAATCCTCATGCACGGCGGCATAGGCGTAAAAGCGCTGGTTCAGGCAGCTGAGATAGTTGGAACGGCCATGCGGGTCCCAGATATCGCGGTTGCCCATCAGGCGGTAGTTGGGGCGGTCAAAGTTATTCTGGATGACGGGGCAGTGGAATTTGGCTTCCAGCGCCTGCCACATCTGCTCAAAGCGGCTGTACTCGGCATTCAGCATGGCGTCAATTTCCGCCTGCGGGGTGGCCGTTGTAGGGAAATTGATGATGTTGCGCCAGTTGGTGTGGATATAAATGACATCGGGGTGGAACCCATCCAGCTCCGGCGTGCCGAACATGGCGTCCTGCCAATATTGGCCATACTCGCTCTGGTAGAACTCCGCCTGAATGCCGTATTGCAGCAAAAACAGGCCCAGCTGGTCTGCCACCTCATTGGTGGTGGAACCGCCCAGAATGGCGATGCGCTTTTGCAGCGGGTGCGGGTTTTGGGCCAGCAGTTCCTTGCGCAGGCGGCGCTTTTTGCGCAGCAGCGTTTCGGTATCCAGCGGGTAGTTAAAACAATCCATATCGGCGCTTCCTTACAAATAATATTCAGGGCTTACAGCTTCTGCAGGGCCTCTTCCAGCGTAATGGCGATCTGATCCGGGCAGCTGGTGGGCTTGGAGCCGCACAAGGTGCCTTTCATGCGCTCAATGGCGTCCTCAGCTTTCATGCCTTTCAGCAGCTGGCAGATGCCTTTCAGGTTGCCGTTGCAGCCCCCCAGCACCTCAACAGATTCAATGGTATGGTCAGGGTTCAGTTCTACTTTGGTCATCACCGAGCAGGTGCCCTTATTGCGGCGTTCGTAAGTCATAATCGTTTGCTCCTTTTTATTTTCTTGCTCCGTTTTGTTTTTTGCTGTTGGTGGCTTTAGGCAATACCGCATAATTCTAAGTGCCGATACGGCGAGCGAGGTGCGGCAGCTGCTAAGCCAAAAGCGCAGATAATACTGGATGTCTTATCGAGCATTTTGGCAACGCAGATGCCGTGCCGCAGCCGCCGGAGCGGTGCTTGAGCCGTTAGGCGGGAATTGTGCGGTATTGCCTTTACTTTTTGCGCGCTTCGGCCAGCGCACGGATGCGGGCGATCTGTTCGTCCGCGGTGGTGCAGGTACCAACCGGGTGCGGGGTGTTGGTGTTCATGCCGTGGTAGTCAGTGCCGCCGGTCACGATCAGGCCGTACTCCGCGGCCAGCTGTTCCAGCTCGGCCTTATCCTCTGCCGTGTTGCGGGGGTGGTCGATCTCCACGCCGTCCAGCCGCCCGGCTGCAATCAGCTCCCGCGCCAAAGGCATGCTGTGGTAAACGCTGGGGTGGGCCAGTACCGCCACGCCGCGGCATTCTTGGATGAGGTTCAGGATGGTATCCACGGTTTCGTACACCGGCGTGTGCAGGATCTTGCCGCGCACCGGGCGCAGGCCGAACAGGCTGCGGTACACCGTGTTGTACATTCCATCCGAAAGCCCATACTGCCACAATACACGCATGACATGGGCCTTGTACAGCGTGCCGCTGTCCTTGGCAAATTCCAGTGCTTCCTCGGTTTTGAACTGGGGGCAGATCTCCTCCAGCTCCTTGCAGGACTGATACACCGCATCGTAACGGCGTTTGTCCATGACTGCGGTATGGCGGGCCAGAGCTTCGCAATCGTCTGGGTAATAGCACAGGATGTGCACGCGGTGTTCCCGCCCATAATCGTAAGCGGTCAGCTCCACTGTGGGGATCAGCTTTACGCCGTTTTGCTCCGGGTGGGCGTAAGCATAACGCACAGAGCGGTTGGTATCATGGTCGCTGATGGCAAGCCAATCCAACCCCGCGCAGGCCGCCAGCCAAGGCAGCTTTTCGATGGGGGTAGAACCGTCCGAACAGGACGAATGGGTATGCAGATCACCGGGCATAGGCCGAGCTCCTCCTTTCCTGCTGAAGCTTTATTATATACCTTTTTTATATTTTTGAAAAGAGGGATATGACATTGCCAAGTCAGCACAAGTCCGTCTTCCCCGCCCCGCCGCTCACTTTTGCCGCAGGCTGGCGGCGTAAGCGCGGGCGCGGGCGGCAAACTGGCGTGCAGCCGGGGAAAGCGCCCCCCGCGCCAGGCAGGCCAGCCCAATGCTGCGCGTTGCAGCGGGTTCCAGCCGCAGCACCTGGCAGCCGTGGGGGTCGGTTCCGGTTTTGAACATCAGCTCCGGCATAATGGCAAAGCCGCGGCCACAAGCCACCATAGCGATCATGGATTGGTCATCCACGATATAGCAGCGGCTGTCCACCCGCAGATCGTTGGTTTTGAAGTAGCTCTGGATATCGGCATCCACGTCCGCCAGCTGGCTGACGAACGGCTGGCCGCGCAGTTCCTCGGCGCTGACGCAGCCGGGCCGGGCCGGGCGGTAGGACGCGGGTGCGATGCAGACCAGCTCGTCATCATATAGCGGTTCAAAATCCAAATCCAGCGCGCTGGAATTGGAAAGGAAGCCGATTTCCGCCGTGCCGTTTTTGACCCAGGCGCAGATATCCGCATAGCTGCCCTGATAGATCTGCACATCAATACCGGGGAAATCCAGCTGGAACTGCGGCACCAGCTGCGGCAGCCAGGTCACGCAGGCAGAGTTGAACACCCCCAGGCGCAGCACGCCTTTGTGCATGCCGTTGATCTGGGCGATGGACTGATCCAGGGATTCGCTGGAAGCCAGCAGCCGCTGGATGGCGGGCAGCAGGTTTTCGGCGGCGGCAGTCATGGTAACGCCGCTTTTGGTGCGGGTAAACAGTGGGAAACCGCATTCCGCCTCCATGGTAGAAACCGCATGACTGATGGCGGAGGGGGTCAGGTGCAGTTGCTCCGCGGTGCGGGCAAAGCTGCCCTCGTGCGCAATGGTGGAAAAAATCTGGCAGGCTAACAGGGTCATGATGAACCGGATGCTCCTTTTATGATTGGGAAGTAAACTTTACTTCCTTTGTTTTCTGATGCGTCTTGATGAATCTCGTTCACTTTTCATGTGAACTTTTTGAACTTTACTTCACACAAATACTGTACTATTATAATAGCATAAAGTCAAGGCCCGCACAGCCTTGATGGATTTTCTCTGTATAGAAAACATTCCTTCCTCTATTTTCCTCTCCTACCCGCCGGTCCGCACAACCGGTGGGTTTTTGTTTTGCCGTTTTTCCGTGGGCCGGGCTGCGCCGCGTTGTAAAAGTGCCGCAAACGTGTTATTATTGTTACTGGTATCATCTGCCGCGTTTTGTGCCGGAATTATATGGAACGTATCTTTATATAGTACAGTGAAAAGAAAGAGGAAGTATTTTGCCAAAATCAACACTCTCCAATCCCCGCGGTGTACGGGGGGCGGCATCGCTGTGCGCGGTGGCCGCGCTGGCTTATCTGTTTGTACAGGATCTATTGACTATTTTTGTTTCCGCCCTGATGGGTATGCGGGTGCAGGGTGCCAGCCTGAGTGACCCGGTCGGATTCAGCGTGGCCGCGCAGGGGCTGCTGGGCATTGTGGTGGCAGCGGGTTCTATTGTGCTGCCGCTGTGGTGGCTGCTGCGCGCCACCCGGCTGCAAACGCAGGATCTGCGCATTCTGCTGCCCGCCCCCTGGAGCCCGGCGTTCTGCCTGGTGGTGTTTTTGGGGCTGGCCAACGCGGGCAACCTGTTCGGCGGGCTGCTGGCCCGTGGGCTGGGCGTTACCACCAGCAGCACCGCGCTGCCCGCCGGTGGCCTGGATCTGTTCATTCGTTATTTCAGTCTGTGTGTAGTGCCCGCTGTGCTGGAGGAAATTTATTTCCGCGGGGCGCTGCAGGGCATTATGCGCCCCAGCGGCAGCAGCGTGGCGATTTTTGCCCCTGCCCTGCTGTTTGCGTTGCTGCACCTGGATCTGGCACAAAGCATTACCGCGCTGGTGTGCGGCATCTTTTTGGGCTGGCTGGTTGAGCGCAGCGGCAGTGTTCTGCCCGGCATGCTGCTGCATTTCATCAACAATACCTTGGCGTTTCTCAGCCTATATCTGCGCCAATATGCGCCGGAGCAGCTTGCCGTGGTGTATGAGCTGATTTTGCTGGTGGCCCTGCCGCTGGCGGCGCTCTTTCTGGTATGGCGGGTCAAAGTGCAGGGGTTCAGCTTTTCTGCCGGGCTGCGCGGCGGCATGGAGCCGCTGGCCGTTTTTACCAGCCTGCCGTATACCGTATGTGTTCTGTTTTTGATGGGCCTTACGGTGTACCTGTACCGTGTGGGGTAACGCAATGACCGATGAACAACTGATGCAGGCCGCGCTGGAAGAAGCCCGCGCCGCTGCCGCTTTGGGTGAAGTGCCCGTTGGCGCGGTGGTTGCCAAGGATGGCGAGATCATTGCCCGTGCCCACAATCTGCGAGAGAGCGGCAAAAATGCCATCTACCACGCCGAACTGCTTGCCATCGACGCAGCCTGCAAAGCCCTTGGCGGGTGGCGGCTGTGGCAATGTGAGCTGTTTGTTACGCTGGAGCCCTGCCCCATGTGCAGCGGGGCCATCATCAACAGCCGGTTAAAGCGGGTGGTCTATGGTGCCCGCGACCCCAAGGCCGGGTGCTGCGGCTCTTTGACGGATCTGTTTGCTTTACCATTTAACCACCACCCTGTTATGGAGCACGGCCTGTTGGAAGAGGAAGCCCAAGCACTTTTACAAGAGTTTTTTGCCGGACTGCGAGCCAAACGGCTGAAACTGAAAGCCGAAAAGCGCGCCCAGCAGGCAGCCCAGCTGCAAAATGAGGAGAACCCCCATGAATGACCATGTATTGATTACCGGCGGCAGCCGCGGCATTGGTGCCGCCACCGTTTTGGAGTTTGCCCGCGCCGGGTACGATGTTGCCTTTACCTGGAACAGCCGCGAAGATGCTGCCCTGGATGTTGTGCAGCAGGCACAGACGCTGAACCCCGGCGGGCGTTTTGTGGCTCTGCACGCCGATGTGAGCGATTCCGCCCAGGTGAATGCCGCGGTACAGGAAGCACTGCAGCAGTTCGGCAGCCTGCAGGCGCTGATGTGCTGTGCGGGGATTGCCCAGCAAAAGCTCTTCACTGACCTGACCGATGAGGACTGGCACCGCATGATGGGGGTAGATTTGGACGGCGTGTTTTATGCATGCCGCGCCGTGCTGCCCGGCATGATCCGCCAAAAATACGGCCGCATTCTGCTGGTAAGCAGCATGTGGGGCCAGACCGGCGGCAGCTGCGAAGTACACTATTCCGCCGCAAAGGCCGGTGTGATCGGCCTGACCAAGGCGCTCGCCAAAGAGGAAGGTCCTTCCGGCATTACGGTGAACTGCGTGGCCCCCGGTGTGATTGAAACCGACATGATGGCCAGCTTTACCGCAGAGGACAAAGCTGCCCTGGCGGAAGAGACCCCCGTGGAGCGGCTTGGCACCCCGGAAGAAGTTGCCCGCACGCTGGTATTTTTGGCCGGGCGCGGGGCCGGGTTCATCACCGGGCAGGTGCTCGGCGTAAACGGCGGCATTGTGATTTAACGCGTCTCTGCTTATTCAGCGCCGCCGCATGAATGCGCCGGCAGCAATTTCATAGGATTCACTTCCCTCTCCTTTCCAGCATAACATGCTGTAGGATACACCTGCACGGCAGGCAATCCTGGGAGGGGGATTTTTGTATGGCTTTGTTTCAGGTGGGGATCGATGTTTCCCGGTATCAGGGCAGCATCAACTGGAGCGCCGTTGCCGCGGCGGGCAAACAGTTTGCCATTGTACGCATTGGATCCAGCAACAACAACGGCGTGTATGTGGACCCCTATTTTCTGCAAAACGTGAACGGCGCCCATGCCGCCGGGCTGCGGGTTGGGGCTTATTATTACACCTATGCCCGCACCGAAAGCGCCGTTACCAGGGAGCTGAGCACCTTTTTGAATGTACTGGATGGCTTACAGCTGGAATACCCTGTGTTTGTAGATGTGGAGGCCAGCAGCCTGACCAACCTGGGCAAGCCACAGCTGACGAACCTGGTCAAATACGCCATGGATATTTTAAACCAGCGCAAATGGTATGCGGGCTGGTACAGCTACACCAACTACATCAACTCGTATATGAATGCTTCCGCGCTGGCAAACTATCCGCTTTGGGTGGCGGATTACCGCTCCAGCCTGGGGTACACCGGACAATACGGCATGTGGCAGTATTCCGGTTCCGGCACCGTCAGCGGCATTACCGGCGCGGTAGATCTGGATTACAGCTATCAGGACTATCTGCCCACGATACGCGCCGGGAATTTTAACGGATATGGCAGCGATGGGCCGGACATGACAGCCGTGAGCGGATATAAGCTCACGGTTTTTGGTTCCAACACAGAATATTTTTATACCGCCAATCTGAACGATGTGGTGGGCTACCTGCCGCTGGGCAACTACCCGGTCACCCAGATCACCAAAGAAAAATACAACGGGTACGATTGGGTCGTGTTTGAATATAACGGTGGCCAGTATTGGACCGCCCTGATTGGGGACCGCAACCGCCTGGAGCGTGATGACACCACAGACGATTGTTCCCGCCAGCTGGCTGAAGCCAACGCCAAAATTGCCGCCGCAAAGGCAGCGCTGGAATAAGCGATGCGGATTTTCCAGTAGGGTTCCCTGGGTTGCCCTGCTTTTCACTTCTCGTTATATCCATGTAGAGTTTCTTTACACTTAAAATGATGCACTCCACCGCACCGCGCATCATCCAAACTTTTATTGAAAGCAACGACATGACCGGGAAAACGTGTACCTGTTCTGCACCTCCGGCAGCAGCGGTAATGACAAAAGCCTGCGGAACCTGCAACCCCTGTACCCGTATATCAATTTTACCGCCGAAAGCATCGCCGCATGGCTGGACGGTCTTGCCTGAGTGCTCCCCTTTTCCGTATAGCCTAAACGCAACGCCGCCCACACAATTTTGCTGTGCGGGCGGCTTTGTATTATGTCTTGCTTTTTTGCAGGGTTGCGTTTATAATAATAGGGCAGTTGTACTCCTGCATCGCGCACAGCTGCCTGATTCAAATTGTCTCAGTAGCTCAGTTGGATAGAGCACACGCCTCCTAAGCGGCAGATTGTTCGATTCCTTCG
>ERZ1673699.628-NODE-628-length-37217-cov-7.717077_pt1 | contig 37217 bp, 27 predicted proteins | sample MGYA00580229_ERZ1673699 | MGnify/ENA primary metagenome ERZ1673699 (study PRJEB41218, sample SAMN15661785) | gut metagenome | host: Homo sapiens | place: Canada: London | collected 2015-08-20/2019-03-30 | study: EMG produced TPA metagenomics assembly of... | reverse complement strand
GCGTTACAGGTCGGAAAAACTCGGTAACATCAACGTGCCGCTCCGCGCCTGTTCGATGCGCTCCGGGGCCTGCGACAACTGCCTGGCGGAGGAAACCGAGGCCCGGTCGGAGGCTGAATCCGTGATGCCGTGACAATCGGCTGTCCGGTACGCTGCAGGCATGGATCGACGTCCTGGGGGAGCGGGTGAAGCCAATGCCCTATAGTGTTCGATAAAGCGCAAATGCCAGATTAGCAGCTGTTTGCGAATGGCTGTGCGAGTGCGAAAACGCCGCCTGACCGATCGGTCAGGCGGCGTTTTTCAGGGTGGCCGGATTCCGGAATCACAGGAATCCGCCGGGGAGGGCCGAACGGACTTCGGGTGCGTTCCGTATCGCTTCGGGGATCGTGACCCTCGTATAGACGCCCACTTCGGCGATGCCGGTGTCGCTGGTCATCGTCAGCGTTTTTCCGTCGCCGCTCAGTTCGAAAGCGTAGTCGCACTTCCAGGGCTTGCCGCTGCTGTAACGGCCCGAAAGGCGTGTGCCGTCGACCGTGAAATTCCCCGGGCGCCTTACATAGACCGAGGTTTCCACTTTCTCGTAGCTGTTGAATTTGCCGTCGGACAGAAATTCGATATAAATGTCGAAATCCGAGTGGGTTTCGTCGATCCACTCTGTCAGGCGCCACTCGCCGACGACTCCCGAATCGATGGTTCCCGGGCCGTCGTCATCCTTCGAACAACCGGCCGTGAGTGCGAGCAATGCGGTCGTGAACAGGAAATAAATGTATTTTCTCATTGTTTTTCAGTGCTATCGTTTATAACCAACCTCCGTTTTCCGAGCCCGCTTCACGGGCGATGACGGCGAACTCCTTGGAGATTTCGATGCCGCCCATTATCGCACCCGATCCGGGTCTGGTGCCGCCGCCCACCGCCTTTACGGTGATGTGTGCGACGCCCGGTTTGGTGCATTTGATCATCAGCTGGCCGTTGTACATCTTCGGCGCTGCGGTCATGCCGAGCTTCTGCATATCCTTCGCCGAGATTTCGACGCCCGTGTAGGTGAGGTTCTGGGCCGAACCGCCGAAATGTTTCGTGAGGGTGACCAGTTCCAGCTTGTCGACCGCGACTTTCAGGCAGGGAGTCCCTTCGATCTGCATCAGCAGCTGGTAAGCGTCGACCAGTCCCGTGCCCATCTTACCGCGGTAGTTCTCCAGGTTGAGTTTGCCGCCGGAGGTTTTTGCCCCTTCGAGCCGCGCGTCGATGTCGTTCACCGACGTGAGCAGCATCGAGACGAACTCTTCGCGCGTATAGCGCTTGCCTTTGGCCAGCGCATAGGAGAGACCCAGCGCCGCTACGCCCGAGACATGCGGACAGGCCATCGAGGTTCCCTGCATGTATCCGTAGTCCGTGTCGCTCACCTCCGAGACGAGCGTCGAGAGCACGCCGGCCTTCTCGCCGCCGCTCAGGCCGCTCGTCTCCCCGCCGGGAGCCGCGATGTTGCAGCCGGGTCCGTAGCAGGTGTAGGGAGCCGGCAGTCCGTCGGGGGAGATTGCGGTGACCGAGATGCACTCGCGGTAGCCGGCCGGGTAGCTGGAATAGGGCAGGCCCTCGTTGCCTGCGGCGAAGATCGCCAGGCCTCCTTCCAGCGCGGGGCAGTTGTTCTGCGAGACGAAGTAGCGGATGGCCTCGGACTCCATCGGAGCCACGCTTTCATAGTACCGGTCCGAGTTGATGCCCGATGTTCCGTAACCGTAGGAACATTGGATAATGGCGGCACCGTGGTCTGCGGCGTATTTGATGGCGCGGCTTGCGATCAGGTCGGTCGAGGCTGTCTTGCCCGATAAGATCTGGCACGACATCAGGCGCACGCCGTCGTTGTTGCCCGTGCCGCCAGCTACGCCCGCCACGCCGAGGCCGTTGTTGTTGACGGCGGCGACGGTGCCTGCGACGTGCGTTCCGTGGCCGCTGTCGCCCTCTTTCTTACCGCCGGCTCCCACTTCGACCTTGTCCCAGGAGATCGGGCAGTTTTCTGCGAAGTTCCAGCCGTGGATGTCCTTGTTGTCGTACTCGGGGGAGGGACTGGGATTGACCCACATGTTGGCCGCCAGGTCGGGGTGGGTGTATTTCACCCCTTCGTCCACGATGGCCACGATGACCCGCGGATCGCCGCCGGTGAGTTTCCACGCCTCGGCCACGTTGACGTCGGCGCCGGCGAGCGCGGTGGTGGCGACCGCCTGGTCGGCGTTGTTGATGTAGTGCCACTGCCAGAAGAGGTTGGGATCGTTGAAATCCGAACGGACCAGCGAGCGGGTTTCGCCGCGGGGACTCTCCCGGAACGGATAGGCCTGGTTGTCGAACGTCATCCGGCGCAGGGCGCTGAACTGGATGGTCTGTATCTCGGCCACGGCGGCGAGCCTCCGGGCGGCTTCATCGAGGTCCTGCGCCTCGTCGAAGCGGAGCACGTACCATTTGTGCAGTCCCGCTTCGCGCGTGCGGGCTTCGTGCTCCCCGGCATCGGGGAATACGCGTTCGAGTGCGGTGACGTGCAGGTCGGCGAGTATTTCGTCCACGGACTCGATCCCCGAGCGGGTCATTGCCGAACGGGTTCCCCCGGCGCGGGTCGCGGCGTATTTCGCGGCGGCCTGCTCGAGGGCGGGGATGGCGTCGTCTTCGAATTTGGCGATCAGCGTCCCTGCGACGGCGTCGTCGGAGGTGTTGCGGATTTTGACTGCGGGCGTCTCTTCCCGGGTGCCCCCGGTCGCATCCGGCGACTCCTGCAGGGGGTCTGCCGAGCAGGCCGCGAGCAGGACGGCTGCAAGGATCAGGAATTTATTTTTGTTCCTCATATTGGTTGTCGTGTTGAATGGTCGGCATGTCCTTGTTGTCTGAAAAAGAGGGAAGCCGGCGTCATGCCGAACTGCCGGCTTCCCTCCGGTCGTCTATTTTTCGATCTTCCGTAATCCGGTGTTCCGGGACCACGCTGCCGTTGCCGTTGCCGCTGCGGCCGGAGCCGTCGGTACGACGGAGATCCGGGCGTCGGCGCGCTTCACGGTCGGTGCCGAAGCCTGCATCGGTGTCGTGACGAGGTTGGGTGGCAGTGTGGGCTTTACCGCCGGTGCGTGGCCGGCCGGGATGCCGAATTCGGGCAGTTCGACGTAATTGCGGGGAGTGAACGCCTTGAGGGCCTGTTTGCGCAGGTCCGCGATGCGTTCCAATGCCGCACCCGAGAGCCCTCCGAGGTCCTTGGCGGGGTCTACGAGCATCATTTCGCCCATCAGGCTGTACAGGGTGGAGGCGGAGGTGGTTCCCGTAAATAAGAGGCTGAACGTGAAACCTTGTTCTACGCCTTCGGGCGACGGTACGCAGTAGAGGTATCCGTCGGCCACGGCTCCCATGAACATACAGTAACCGGAGTAAACGGCCACATTCTCTTCCGGAATAAACCCGAGCAGAACCTCCTGGCCGTCATAGATGCCTGAAGTTCCTTGCTTGGCGAAGAGCGCCAATGCGCCGTTGTACTCCGCGAAGGCGCTGACGCCGGGCATGTACATGCCTAAGAGTGCGCCGCCTTCTTCGAATTCGATGCCTGAAAGTCCTTTGATGTCCAGGACCGTATAGCCGAGTTCACTTTGTTCGGAGTTCTTATTCATCATTACCTGGCCGATCTTCCGGCGAACCGGGTGCTCGTCCATGTAGTTGACCGCGTAGTAATTCCAGACTGTCGCCTGCAGGTAATCGGCCGATGGCTGTTGTGCCGCGGGCAGGAAGTCCGTGTAGGTGAAGGAGTCCAGTGCCGGGTTGTACGTGCCGGTGGTCCGATAGGTGGCCTGCATGGTTTTGCGGATGTAGCCGTTTCCGGCGCGCAGCAGGAGCGTATAGTCGCTGCCGCCGTTCAGCCCCGTGAGCATCGTGCTGAAATGCCCGGCGTTGAGCGCTGCGAGCTGCTCGGCCGTGAATTTGATGCCCTGTGCATCCAGCAGTTTGTCCGGGTCCGCGTCCCCGAGGCGGTCGGTGCGGAAGAGTCCGTAGACTGCCGATTCGATCCCTTCGCCGAAAGCGTAGAATTTCGCCGAGTTGTCCGGGGTGATGCCCTGTCCGGCGAACTCCTGGGTGGCTTCGAGTCCCATGGTCAGGATCACGGGTTTCTCGTCGCCCTTGGCGATGTAGCCGAAGTTGACCGAGGCGTAGTCGCGCATGACGCCCTCTTCATCGTAGATGCAGCCCACGAGCGTGTATTTCCCGGTGGCCTTGTTCTCGATCCGGATGGTGCCCGAGGTTTTGATCTCCCCGTCGAACGTCTTTCCGGCGTCCATCTCCTGGGCGGTCAGGCTGGCCTGGCCGCTGTCGAGCGCGCCTTCGAATACCGCGAACTTCATCGTTTCGACGTCCTTCGCGAGCGTCGCCGCGATCTCCACGACGCCGTCTGCGGGTTCGCCCTTTGCGAGCTTCACCGTGTAGTCGGGAACCACGACGCCCGGAAGCAGGATGCGCAGCAGGCCGTTGGCGTTGACGCGGTAGAACGATCCGGCCTTTTTCTCCAGTTCGATCAGGATGCTCTGCGCCGGGAAAGTGATGATGCCGTCTTTCAGCGTTCCGTACTGCCCGGTCGATTCGTCCATCATGAAGTTTTCCGCGACGTCGGAGGCGATTTTGAGTTCGCCGTCGCCGCTCACCAGCGTCAGCCCGGTGGACTGGTAGGGGATAAATACCTTGTCGGGATCACGGGCGTCGACGATCGTGTTGAGATACCTGCACTGGTAGTTCGTCTTTCCGCCGACCAGCGCCTCCATGAACGCGTCGCCGTAGACCTTCATGCGGTAGTAGCCCTCGATGTCCCTGCGCTGGTAGATCTCCACCTCGATTTCCGGATTGGGGTTGAAGGTCGCGCTCGAACTCGAATAGAGGTTGCCGATCATGTCGTCGCGCCATTTGCCTTTGGTCGCGGTGCCGTCGGCGTTCGTCACGAGCTCCCAGCCCGCGCGGATGGCCGAGAATGAGAGCGCGGTTGCGCGGGGACCGTACAGCGAGATGTAACGGGGGTCCTCGATGCGGATGTCGCACGTATATTTCTCTCCTTCCACGGCCTTCGGAAAGGATACCGTAAATTCGGTCTCCTGTTCGCCCGGGCCGAACGTGATGGGCTCGATCTCGAAGATGCCCTCTTTGCTGGTCGTGACCGTCACGGGAACCGTGATCGCGTCGAGGTATTTGGCGCGCCGGACCTTATAAGTCACCTGCGCCTCCTCCGCGGGGTCGCGCTCCACTTCCGTCGGCGAGGTCTGTTGCGGGAAGTAGACGCCGTAGTTGTCGGGGTCGTCCTGGGCGCCGGACGTATAGGTCGGATCGTCCGAACAACCGGCGAATACGGCTGTCGCCAGAAATGCCCACAAGATATTTTTGAATGTCTTCACTGTGCTCTGATTTAGATGTTTACACATAATTCGGCTTCAGGCTACCCCTTCCACGGTTCCACTTTGCCCGAGGGATCGGGGTTGTTCTGGCCGGCGATGACGGGATTGTTCTGGGTCTCGCCGCGGGTGATTACGAAGTTCCAGTACGGGGCGCGTCCTTCGACGTTGAGCCGGTACGACGCCGGGGCGTTGGTGCCGACGAATCCGCGTTTGCTGGACATGTCGAGACGCTTCATGTCGAACATGACGATGCCTTCGCCCCAGAACTCGATGCGCTTCTGGAGCATCAGCTCGTTGACGAAACTTTTGAGCGTCGATCTGGACGAACAGTCGTAGACGGCGCCGTTCATCATCCGGTACGAGGTCATGAACTCGTTGAGCAGCCGGATGCCCCCGGCGACGTCCCCGGCCTGCGCCGTGGCCTCGGCCTCGATGAAGTACATCTCCTCGACGCGCATGCAGCAGTGGTCCGCCGCGCCGCCGGCCTTGTAATCCTTGTAGGCGCCCTGCGCCGGCCGGAATTTGATGTTGGCGTACTCTTTGAGCGACTCGGCGAAATACTCCCTGCTGTCCGGGCGGCAGCTCTTGTAGGCATAGGAGCTGCGGTCGGGGTCGAGCCACGAGTGGCGGCGGAAGTCGCGCGTGTCGATGCTGTTGTAGAGGTTGCGGTTGATGCCGCGGCCTGCGTGGTATCCCGACCAGTCGTTTTCGTTACTCATGTGCGCCGTGAAGCAGTAGAGGTTGGCGACGCTCTCGCTCGGGAGCGCGAGGCCCCAGATCCAGGCGTTGTTCGACCCGGCGCTGTTGAAACCGTTGGTCGGGTCCTCCCACTGCTCCTGCGTCAGCGGCGTGCAGCCGCTCGCCGTGATGGCTTTGCGGGCGTATTCCGCGGCCGACTTGTAGGCCGCGGGGTCGTTCTTGGCCGTGCCCCGCTCGAGGTACGCACGGGCTTTGAGTCCGTAGACCAGCGCCGCACTGATGGTGTACTTGTCAGGCGCCGAGTAGTTTTCGAGCAGCGTCTCGGCCTTTTTCAGGTCGGGGAAGATCACCGTATCGTAAATGTCGTCGACCTTTGCGCGGGGATTGTTCTTGGCTTCGGCCTCCGAGGTCCCGGGCAGGACGATCGGGACGCCCAGTCCCAGCACGTCGTTGCCCTCGGTGACGGTGTTCTCCTTAAACTCGTACAGGCGCACCAGATCGAGGTAGAACATCGCCCGGTAGGCGTAGGCGAAACCCAGGTAGGAACGCTCCGTGGCGCCCAGCGCCGCGAGGTTCGTTTCGTCGATCAGGCTGATTACGTTGTTCGCCATCATGATCCACGTGTAGTAGTTGTCCCACGTGAGGGCGCCTACGGCGTAGTCCGCACCGAGCGCGTCGTTGGTCCCGAACTGCTGGAACCAGTCGTAACTGATGTTGCCCGTGACGACCAGGTCGCCCGTCATGGACTCCGTGGCGATGTGGATGGCCGGAAGCGCGAAGTCCCAGGCCTGACCGTCCTTTGCATAGCCGGCCGAACCGGCCTGCACGAGCGCTGCCGGGATACCGCGGACCATCGTTTCGAGGGTCGCCTGCTCTTCGGGGGCTATCTCCGTGGGGGTGGCGTCTTTGATGCAGCTGCCCAGCAGAAGGCCGAGCGCGGCTGCCGATATTTTGAGGATGTTTTTCATGGTGTCGTTAGAATTGGAGATTGATACCGCCCGAGATCGTGCGCACGGGCGAATACGAGGCTTGGGAGGTCGATCCCGAGTAGGAGTAGCGGGGGTCGAAGCCCTGGCGCTTGGACCAGTACCAGACGTTTTCGCAGCTCAGGTAGACGCGCACCCGGTCGACGCCGCATTTCTTCGTGATCCTCGACGGCAGCGTGTACCCGAAATTGATGTTCTGCAGGTTGAGGTAGCTGGCGTTCATCAGGAAGCGGTCCGACATGGCGTTCTGGTTCTGGTCCTCGTACTGCAGGCGCGGGATGTCCGATGCCGCGTTCTCCGGATTCCAGGCTTTCAGGATGTCCTTGTGCCAGTTCTGGCCCGTGGATTTGTTGGCCGGGGAGTACATCGCGGCGGCATATCCCGAATCGTAGGCCACGCCGCCGATCTGGTAGGTGAAGGCGACGCTCAGGTCGAAGCCGTAGACGTTGAGGCTCGTGCCGAAGCCGCCGTAGAGGTCGGGGATCGGATCGCCGCAGAGGTAATCCGTGGCGTCGGCGTATTCGGTCGTCGTGATGCGGCGTCCCGTGGGGTTCTGCTTCTTGTCCACCTCGTTCATGTACCACATGGACTTTCCTTCGTCCGAGACCCCGGCGTATTTCTTCGTGTAGAACGTGTACATCGGAAGTCCTTCGCCGTAGAAGGAGGTCCCGTTGACGTAGCCGTAATACCCGTCGACCTCCTTGTTGCGGCGTTCGGGCGGCAGCATGGTGATCTTGTTCCGCAGGTGGGTCATGTTGACGTTGATGTCCCACTGCACGTGCTCGCGGTTGACCGGCGTGAAGTTCAGGTCGATCTCGACGCCGCTGTTGCGCATGTCGCCGACGTTGGCGTAGTACGACGAGTAGCCCATCGACGGGGGCGTGGGGAACGAAAGCAGCATGTCGGTCGTGCGGCGCAGGAAGTATTCGATGCCGCCGGAGACCAGCCCGCGGCGGAGGCTGAACTCCACACCGACGTTGAAGTTGGAGTTGGTTTCCCAGGTGATGTCCTCGGAACCCTTGTTTTTGAAGACGGTCGACACCTCGCCGTTGGCGTTTTCGATGGTGTAGGTGTTCGTGTAGCGGAAGTCGCCGATGTTGTCGTTGCCCTGCGAACCGATCGAGGCTTTCAGTTTGAGGTTGTCGAGCCATCCTTCGGTTCCGGCCATGAAATGCTCGCGCGTGATGATCCACGCGCCGCCCAGCGACCAGAAATTACCCCAGCGGTGGTCGGAGGAGAAGCGCGACGAGGCGTCGCGGCGGAACGATGCCGAGAAGAAATAGCGGCTGGCGTAGTCGTACATCACGCGGGCGAAATAACCCTCGTTGTTGTATTCCCGGCGGTAGGAGTTGCCGGTCTGCTTGTCGATGATGGCGCCTGCCAGCTCGTCGTTGTCCTCGGTGAGCATGTGGCTTTTGGCGGCTGCGAGCGCGTAGCGGGTGGAGTTGTAGTATTCGTGGCCGATCATCGCGCTGACGTTGTGTTCGCCGATCTGCTTCGTGTAGTTGAGGATCTGCTGCGAGTTGTATTCCAGCTGGCGATCGTGTCCTTTCGAGATGAGTCCCTCTTCACCGGCGAACTGCCCGAAGTAGGGGTTTTTGATGCTCGTCGCGCGGGTTTCGTCGAGGGTGACGCCGGCGTTGAACGTGAATTTGAAGTCTTTGAGGAACGAGATGTCGAAATAGCCCGTGCCGTTGAAGGCGTTTCCTTCCGACGCCTGCGTATTGAGCCGCGATTCCGAGAGGGCGTTGCTGTTGGGGAAGATCGAACGCTCCATGCCGGCGTTCTCGCCGTAGTCGTAACGTTTGATGCCCTCTTTGGTGTAGAGCACTCGGCCGTCGCCGCCGCGGATGTAGAGCGGATAGATCGGGCCGACGGTCGTGGTGTAGGCGAATACGTTGCCCGAGCTGTTGCCTGCGCCGCTGTCGTCGATCTGGTTGTAGTGGAATCGGGCGTAGTTGGCGTTGATGCCCATTTTGAGCCACTTTTTGGCCTGGTAATCCAGTTTCACGCGGCCCGTGAAGCGGTCCATGTCCGAATTGTAGGCGATACCCTCGTTGTTGAGGTAGCCGAACGAGGCGTAAACCGAGGTCTTGTCGCCCGTGCCGGCTATGCTGACGTTGTATTCCTGCCGGAGCGACGTGCGGAATGCGGCGTCGGTCCAGTCGTCGGGACGGACGTAATACTCCTCGCCCTGGTAGACGAGGCGCCGTCCCAGCGTGGCCTGCGGATTGACCTTGCCGTTGGCGCCGATGAACTCCTGCCCTTCGGGAACCGTGTAGACCATGTAACCCAGACCGCCGTCACTGGCCGATGCCGTGAGGTTCCGGCTGGCTTTGGCATGGGCTTCGGCGGCGGTCATGTCCGAGTCGAGGTAGTAGTTCCTCAGCGCGTTGTAATGCGTTTCGTAGAACTGCGCCGGGTTGGTGATGTACTCGTAATCCTTCACGGCGCGCGAGTTGACGCCCCATTTGGCGTCCACGGTGATGACCGCCTCTTTCGACTTGGCTTTCTTGGTGGTTATCATCACCACGCCGTTGGCGCCGCGGGCGCCGTACAGCGAGTTCGACGCGGCGTCTTTGAGCACGGTCATCGACTCGACGTCGTTCGGGTTCAGGTTGTTGAGGTCGCCCGAATAGGGCATGCCGTCGACGATCCACAGGGGGCTGTTCCCGGCGTTGAGCGAGCTGAAACCGCGGATGCGGATTTCGGGGCTTTTGCCCGGCTGTCCCGAGGTGTTGGTCAGCTGCACGCCTGCGACCTTACCGGCCAGCGCCTGCGCCACGTTGGACTGCTGCGACTTGGCGATGTCGTCCGATTTGATGACTTTCGCGGAGCCCGTGAAAGCCTCTTTCTTGGCCGTACCGAACGCCACGACGATCACGTCGTCGATAGCCTGCGTATCCTCTTTGAGGACGATGTCGATGCGGGTCTTGCCGCCGACGGCGATCTGCTGCGGCTGGTAGCCGATGAACGATACGAGCAGCGTGTCGTTCGCGGGGACCGCGACGGTGTAGCTGCCGACCCCGTTCGAGGTGGTGCCTGCGGACGAGCTCCGGACCAGGATCGTCGCGCCTGCGATGGGCTTTCCGGCCTGGTCTTTGACCGTGCCGGTCACCTGGTGCTGTTGGGCAAGGGATGAAAGAGACGTTCCCAGCGCAACCAATAGGGTTACAAGTAGTTTTCTGATCATAAAAGAATGGAGTTAAACGCTTTAAATGTATTTTGACGACGCTCCGGCCCGGCCCGGTCCTTTCCGGAAAGGCCGAAAAGGTCCCTTTCACCCCCGTTTTCCGACCCCGGCATACCGTGATGCCGGGATCGGAAACGAAGGTGTCGGCGGCTTTCGCCGGCCGCCCTCGGGATCAATAGTCTGCGTCGGTGAGGTCGTTCTTTTTCGTGCCCGAATACTTGGTTGCGGGACCTTCCCACTCCACGACGAGCTTGTTCTTGGAGCCCCACGCCTGGGGATCGCCTTTGTAGTCGGGAAGCGATCCGGACTCCGTCATGGTGAAAGTGATCTTCCATGTTTTGTCCGCATTCCGGACCACGGTGACCATCGCATCATCAGGACAGTATCCCGATGTCGAACTGAACATCGTGTATTTCTCAGAGTATCCGGTGCTGGCATTCTGGAGCAGATTTTCGTTGTTCATGAACTGGAAATTCCAGTGCAGGCCGTCCCCTCCTTCGATGAGTTTGAGGTCCGTGGAGGGAATGTACGAGGCGGGAATCATCAGGATCGGATATACATAGGTGCCGAATTTATCGTCGATGGGTTCGTCCGATCCGTCGACGCGGAGGTAGAAGAAATAGGCATCGAACGTGGCTCCGCCGTATTGCGGATCGCCGCCGCGCAGCCTGTAATTGTTCTCCTTGCGCATCTCCATCGAGAGTATGGGTTTTTCCATCTTCACCTCGCCGTCAGCCTTGGTGATCGTGATGTGGGGCGAGAACGGTTTTACGGGCGTCAGGTCGACGGCCTCCGCGGCGGTTACGTCGCCGAACCATTCGCCCTCGACCGTCGGGCCGTCGGGGAACGCCACCGAGAAACGCAGGTACAGCCGCTGGGCCGTTCCGGACGTGGTGACCGTACCCGTGACGCCCGCAATCTTGGCGATGTCGTAGGTCGTGTAGGTCGTGTAGTCGTAAAGCGCGAACGTACACTTGCTGCCTTCCGTCGCCAGGTCGATCGTCGTGCCGATGACGCCGTTGCTTAAGCCCAGCAAGGCGGCGTAATGTCCCTCCATGAGCCCGGCGGGTGCCTCCGCATCCGCAAGTCCGAATGCAAAGTTGTTCATGATCGACTCTTTGTAGCCGAACACCCGTTTCAGGCCGGCCTCTTCCGGCGTTCCGGCTTCGGTCACTTTGATCGTATTGCTGCTCGCAGTGCCCGTGGCGAACGCTCCGGCGTAGGCCGCGCGCAGGCGGCTGCCACCTTTCAGGGCGTCGATCGTGACGGTCAGTTCCGTTCCGTCGGCGTTCTTCGAAAGGCCGAGCGTGCCGGTCGCACCTTCGCCGGTCTGGAACTCCCCGCAGATCACTTTGACCTTTTCGGGATCGGCTTTCGAGAGGTCGACAGCCGCGGTTTCGGTCCCGTCGGCGACGGTGATCCGCATGTCTGCGGGCGTTGCTGCCGAAGGAGCCGTCACGCCGCTCTGCGTGTAGAAGTAGTAGGTCGTGTAACCCTCGGCGGGGTTGTACCACTCCACGACGCTGCCGATGGCGGTGATGGCCTTGTCGAGCTCGAACTGGTTGTCGAGCTTCTGCGGCACGGCCTCGGTGCAGGTGTTGGCATAGCGCGCCAGCAGCGTCTTGCCCGATTTGAGCGTCACCTCGACATAGAGGTTGAGCCGCTGCGTCTCTTTCACGAGGTCGGCCGAAAGCTGCACTTTCTCGACGTCGGTCATGGTCTGCTTCTTCACCGAAATATCCTTGTAGGAGATTTCGAACGTGTCGGACGCCGTGTTGACCGTGCCCTTGGGGTTGCGGACGGTCACACGGAGGTAGTCTTTCGCGGCGCTCATGCCCGCGAGGTCGGTGACGCCGGCCGTGGGCGAGAGGTAGAACGTGTAGAGATCGGTGTCCTCCACGTCGAAGATCGCCGATTTGACGTCGGCGGGCTCTCCGTCGCCGTACCTGATTTGATCTTTCAGCTCGACAGGGGGAGGAGGAGTCGGGTCCTTCTCGTCGTCGTCGGAACAGGAGGCGAAACCGCCGGCTGTGAATAAAACTGCCCATGTCAGGACACGTAGTCTCGACCAGTAACACTTTTTCATTTGCTTGGGATTTTAAGGGTGAGAAAAGGGCGCAGGTGCGAACACACCCGCGCCCTCGGTCGGTTTATTGTTTGTACGGATGACGGAACGGCCTGTTGCGCAGCTGCTCCCGGATGGCGGGGACGGCTTCGCGGTACGACGGAGCGTTTTGTTTTGCAGCCGTCTGCATGGCCGTTGCGGGCTGTACGACGGGCGTGTCCGTGCCTCCGAGGTAGACCGGACCGGTCCACGTACCCGTGATGGTGTGTTTGAGCACATCCTGGCCGTTCACGGAGATCGTGTACCAGTTGTCGCCGCCGTCGGCTTTCTGGACGGTGATCGAACCCGCGTAGATCGAGGCGAACTCGCCGTAAGTGGGCACGTTGAGCCATCCTTCCACCACCTTGTATTCCGGGTCGTAATATCCGTCAGGATAGCCCCAGCCGATGGCGCTGGTCGTGAATGTCATGGAGGTGCCGTAGTAGCAGTTCCAGCCGCGGACGCAGACGCCGGGATAGAAATAGCCCGGATAGCGTTCGGCCGTGATCTGGTAGACGCCCGGGGCGAGTTTATCCTCGTCGCCTTTCTTGGTCAGCAGGTCGATCCCGAGGATGTCGCTCTCGACGAGTTTGCCCTTGCCCTTGTCGGCCGGATATTCGTCCGTATATTCATAGGTCTCCCGGCCTATCACGATGTGCTGGAACCCGTATTCGCGGCCGTCGGAGTAGGCCCAGGCCGTGGAGAGGGGCACGGTGCCCAGCCCCCGGACATAGATTTCGCTCTGCGGATAGCATTCGGCGCGGTTTACGCCGTGCTTGGTGAGATAATCGAAATTCAGTTCGTAGTCGTCCGTGAGGCTCGACGTGCCGTCGTCCTTGTCGTCTTTGGACTGGTCTTCGAGGTAGACTTCGCCCGTGTACGACCCGCGGATCGCATAGCCGGCGATGGACTGGATTTCGAATTCGATCGTGTAGTTGTTTTTGCCGCTGCCAGCCCGGATAACGATGTCGCCCGATTCGGCATAGGCGTACGGGGTGTTCTTGGTGCCGTCGTCGTAGGCGGCATAGGTTCCCATCGGGACGATCATGCCCATATAGTTCATCTCTACCGTCGGCATCCAGGTGAATTGTTTGTAGGTCGTGGCGCCCGTATAAGTGCCGGGGATCAGGCGGCGGTCCACTTTCGGATTGGTGAATTTTTCGGCGAACACGGCGATTTTCATGGCGCTGCCGTTGGGTTCGTTGTTCTCCGCTTTCTGGTCGTAGATGGTGATTTCCGTAAGGCCGGTGCCGTTATCCATCACGTCACCGCTGTACACGCCCTCGGCATAGACGCCCTCGATGATGAAGTCGCGGTCGAGCTGCGGCTGGTTGACGCCGAGCGTGGCGTTGGCCATCTTCAATGCGCCCGTGTAGATGAGCTTGTGCTCTCCGTAATTTTCGTCGAGGTACGTGGCGGTGACGGTCCCGTTGCCCGCTTCGTCCCGCTCGATCTTCACGGCGTCGGCGAGCTGGTAGTCCGTCCGCTGGCCGTCGGCATTGTAATAGGAGAGGAAGCTGTAAGAACTGTAATAGGTATGGTCTTCGAATCCTGCGCTCTCAGTAAAGGCTCCCGTGGGCACATCCCTCCAGGTTTCGCCCGGGGTGCCGTAGAAGTCCAGCATCAGCACGAAACCCTCCGATTTGACGGTGAACTGCGTACCGCCCGGCAGCTCCCACTGGGCGTTGGTCAGGGCCATATAGTATTCGTTGGTGCCTGCCTCCTTCTTGGGGCCCATGTAGTAGCCGAAAATCTGGTCGGTGAGCGTCACTTCATAGGTGGGGACCTCCGAGCCTCCTCCCTGTTTGATGCAGAGGCCGTTGTACTCGGCCCGGAGCGTTTCGCCGTCTTTCGTGGCGGCGTCGAGGCTCATCTTCGCGGTGGTGAGGGAGGTCAGCTGCAGCGACAGCGTGGCTTTCCGGACATTGTCGCTGGTCGCGGAGGAGATGTTCAGCTTTTTGTAAATCAGCTGGTTGCCGCCCGACAGCAGGTCGATATCGCCGGTCGGGGTGTTCGTGACGATCTTCACATAGTCGTCGGCGATCAGCATCGCATCGAGGTCGACGAGCCCCGGGGTGGGCGAGAAGTAGAAGGAGTAGATTTTCCCCGTTTCATCGACCGCGTAGACCACGGATTCGATTTTGCGCTCCGTATCGCCGTAAACGAACGAGTTGCCCGGCAGTGCGGGAGGCGTGTCGCCCTCGTCGTCCGAAGTGCACGACGACATCAGGCAGCTGCTTGCTCCTATGACACAGAGCAGTACGCACAGTGAATAGAATTTTTTCATGGAGGTGGTTTTTAAAGCGGCAGGAACATGTCCGGCCGGGGTTTTCGCATCAACTCCCGTCGTCGCCGTTGTCCGGAACGACGGGTAATCATTGCTTACCGCACCTCGAAAGCAGGGTTAATAAATAAGAAAGCGTGGTGCCGAAGATTATTTTAACAGTGAGGTTCTGGAATACCTTGGAGATAAAATAAGCAACAGCCCCACGCCTATACCCAATAAGATATGGATATGACGCAAGAAGATAACCACTTATTCTCTCTCCAATTGAATTTTCCAGATTCCACTGTGAGAATAAACTTACACTTCCCGTGTTTAATATGACGCCCAAATATAAATAATATATTCGGACTGTGCAAGAATTATCTTCTAATTCGGAGCCGTTGCCGCTGTAAATTTCGACAAAAAGTTTGTGAAAACCAATATTGACTATTAAATATGTAATCTCTAAACTGGGATTATTTGTTTTTTGTAACTTGTGCCGAATCTCTTTTTGGCGGGCTGTTTTTCCGGCTTTTCCGACCGACAGGCGTCCGGGCATGCGATTCTGCGTCCGGGGGAGCGGACGCCGGAAGGGCGATCGGGCGCCTGACAGGCGCACCTTATTATTATAGGTAAAGCGACTTTTTCGACGCTGAAAAGCCCCGATTGCGATATGCGGGAAGAAAAAGTGAAAAAAAGTGGTATGATTGTCGCGGATTTGTATTAATTTTAAGTAATAAATAAAAAGTTATAATCCTAAACCCGGATACGATGAAGAACCGCTGGATCGTTGCGACCTGCGCCGTCGTTTGCTGGACGGCGTCGGCACAGCCGGTTGCGCCCTATGTCCCGGCCCCCGAGAACCTGCATGCCCGGACGGAGTTCCAGGATGCGAAATTCGGCATTTTCCTCCATTGGGGGCTCTACTCGCTGCTCGGCACGGGCGAATGGACGATGACCAACCGCGACATCGATTACCGGGAGTACGCCAAGCTGGCCAATGCGTTCTATCCGCACGATTTCGATGCCGCGGAGTGGGTCTCGGCCATCAAATCCTCGGGTGCGGGGTACGTCTGCTTCACGACGCGCCACCACGACGGCTTTTCGATGTGGGACACCGCGCAGACGGACTACGACATCGTGGACGCCACGCCGTATAAACAGGATGTCGTGAAAGCGCTCTCCGACGAGTGCTCCCGTCAGGGCATCCGCCTGCACCTCTATTATTCGCTGATCGACTGGTACCGCGACGACTGCCCGCGCGGGCGGACGGGGCTTGGGACGGGGCGTCCCGGCACGGCGATCAGCTACGAGCGTTACTACGATTTTATGAAACGCCAGCTCACGGAACTGCTGACGGGTTACGGTTCGGTGGGCGCCGTGTGGTTCGACGGGGTGTGGGATCAGGATCAGAACCCGGATTTCGACTGGAAACTCCGCGGGCTGTACGACCATATCCATGCCATCAGGCCGGCCTGTCTGGTGGGTAACAACCACCACCTGGTTCCGTTCGAAGGCGAGGACATCCAGATTTTCGAACGCGACCTTCCGGGCGAGAACACCGCCGGACTTTCGGGGCAGGAGATCGGCCGCCTGCCGCTCGAAACGTGCCAGACGATGAACGGCATGTGGGGCTACAAGATCACCGACCTCGACTACAAATCGTCGAAGACGCTGATCCACTACCTCGTGCGGGCTGCGGGCCGCAACGGAAACCTGCTGCTCAACATCGGTCCCCAACCCGACGGAAAACTGCCTGCGACGGCCGTCGAACGGCTGCGGGAGATGGGCGAATGGCTCGCCCGGTACGGCGAAAGCATCTACGGAACCCGCGGCGGCGACATCCCGCCCCACGACTGGGGCGTGACGACGCGCAAGGGCGACAAACTTTACGTGCATGTGCTCGATTTGCAGGACGATGCGCTGTACCTGCCGCTTGCGGAAAAAGTCGGGGAAGCCCGGTGCCTGAACAACGGCGAGCGGGTGAAGTTCGACACGCTCCGGGGAAAAGGGATCGTCCTGAATCTGGAGCATGTTCCCGAGGATACCGACCGAATCATAGAACTCACTTTACGATGAAAAAAACGACACAGCTATTCGCCGGCCTGCTTATGCTCACGGGCGTGTTGTCGGCGTGCTCCCCGGCCGGCAACGAGGGTTTCATGCGGCGCGTGGAGACCGATTTCCGGCACAAACAGGAGCTGCTCCCCCGGGGCGATCTGTTCGGGATATTCGACGAACCGATGACGCCGCAGGAACGCGATGCAATGACGTTTCTCTATGCCTATATGCCCGTGGGGGACATTACCGACTATCTGGGCGATTTTTATCTGGAAAACGTGCGCTGTGCGCTGTCTGTCCGGCAGGAGATGCCTTGGGGCAGGAGCGTCTCCGACGAGTTGTTCCGGCATTTCGTGCTGCCCGTGCGGGTCAACAACGAGTGTCTCGATGATTCGCGCCGGGTATTTCACGATGAACTCAAACCCCGCGTCGAGGGGCTGTCGATGTATGACGCCATCCTCGAAGTGAACCACTGGTGTCACGAGAAGGCCAACTACCAGCCGTCGGATGCGCGAACTAGTTCGCCGCTGGCCACCGTGCGCACGGCTTACGGCCGCTGCGGCGAGGAGTCCACGCTGCTCGTTGCGGCCCTGCGGTCGGTGGGCATCCCGGCCCGGCAGGTCTACACGCCCCGCTGGGCGCACACCGACGACAACCACGCCTGGGTAGAGGCCTGGGCCGACGGACGGTGGCATTTCCTCGGGGCCTGCGAGCCGGAACCGGTGCTCGACCTGGGGTGGTTCAACGCCCCGGCCAGCCGCGGGATGCTGATGCACACCAAGGTCTTCGGCTATTACGACGGTCCGGAGGAGGCGATGAAGACCACGGCCAACTATACCGAGATCAACGTGATCTCGAACTATGCCGCTTGCGCCCCGCTCACCGTGACGGTCACCGACGCTGCGGGCAGCCCCGTGGAGGGTGCGGCGGTGGAGTTCAAATTGTACAACTACGCCGAGTTCTACACCGTGTCGCGCAAGACGACCGATGCCCGGGGGCGGGCGTCGCTGTCGGCGGGCCTGGGCGACATGCTCGTCATGGCCGTCCGCGACGGCCGGTTCGGGGTCCGGAAGGTCTCTTTCGGCCGGGAGCCGGAGGCGACGGTGGCGCTGGATCATGCGATTGGCGATGAATTTTCCTTCCCCGTCGACATCGTTCCCCCGGCCGAGCATGCGAACCTGCCGGAGGTGACGGCGGCCCAGCGGGCGGAGAACGACCGCCGTTTCAACCGCGAAGACTCCATCCGCAACGCCTATGTCGCCACATTCCCCGCGAAGCCCGTCGTGGAGGAGTTTGCACGGTCCGTCGGCCTGAAGCCGGACGATGCGGCCGGATTTATCGCCGCTTCGCGCGGCAATCACGCCGAAGTCATGGAGTTCCTGCGCGAAGCAAGCCGGAAAGGGTGCGCCGGGCGTGCCCTGCAACTGCTCGCCACGCTGTCGGAAAAGGACCTGCGCGACGCTCCGGCAGCGGTGCTCGACGACCATCTTTACAACACGGATAACGCCGCCGATGCCGCGACTGTACTGGCCCCGCGTGTGGCCGACGAGATGCTCACGCCCTACCGGTCGTTCCTGCAGCGGGAAATTCCGGCCGCCGAGGCCGCCGCTTTCCGCCGTGATCCGCAGCGTCTTGCGGCGTGGTGCTGCGACAGCCTGACCCTGCGTCCGGAACTTTGCACCGTCTCCACGACCATCTCGCCCGAAGGCGTGTGGCGCAGCCGGACGGCCGACAAACCCTCGCGGGCGATCTTCTTCGTCGCCGCGGCCCGTTCGCTCGGCATCCCGGCGTGGATCGACGGCGTGACGGGCAACCTCTTCTACCGCCATGCCGGAAAGGACGTGCCCGTTGATTTCGACGCGGCCGGAAGCCGGGAGCTGGAGACCGGGCGGTTGCAATTGAACTATGCGCCGATTCCGCGTCTCGACGATCCGGAGTATTTCCGCCACTTCTCCCTCTCGCGCTTCGACGGGCAGTCGTTCTCCCTGCTGAACTATCCCGATTTCGAGCGGTGGAGCGGGCTGTTCCGCACTCCCGCCGGGCTGGAAACCGGTTATTATATGCTCGTGACGGGCAGCCGGCTCGCCAGCGGCAATGTGCTGGGAAACGTGTCGTTCTTCAACGTCCGTCCGGACAGCGCGACCGAAACGGACCTGACGATGCGCGACAATTCGGAAGCGGTCCGCGTGATCGGGAGCTTCGACTCGGAGTCGAAATTCACCGACGCCGCGACGGGGGCCGAAACGTCGGTCCTCACGACCGCGGGGCGCGGTTATTATGTGATTGGATTGCTGGGCGTCGGACAGGAGCCTACGGACCATGCGCTGAAGGACATCGCCGCCAAAGCCGCGGAACTGGAGACGTGGGGACGCTCGCTGATCCTGTTCTTCCCCGACGATCACGCCTACCGGAAATACACGGCGTCGCCCGCGGCGGCGTTGCCGGCAACCGTCACTTTCGGCATCGACCGCGACGGCTCGGTCCGCAGGCGGATTCTCGAAGCGATGCAGCTGCCGGGAAACGTTCCGCTTCCGGTCTTCATCGTCGGCGACACGTTCAACCGCGTCGTGTTCGAATCCCACGGCTATACGATCGGCCTGGGCGACCGGCTGCTGCACACGGTCCATCAATTGTGAGGAAGCTATGACGACGGAACTTTGCGCCTATACCTGCGAAGCGTGCGACGTGGCCCGGCGGACGGGCGTCACGCGCATCGAGCTTTGCGCCGCGCCCCTCGAAGGGGGCACGACCCCATCCGCCGGACTGATCCGCTATGCCCGGAGCCTGCCGGGCCTGCGGCTGAGCGTGATGATACGCCCCCGGGGCGGGGATTTCTGCTATACGGACGCCGAAGTGGCGCTGATGGCCGAAGAGATCCGCTTTGCCCGCACCTGCGGAGCCGACGGGGTGGTCCTCGGATTGCTGACACCCGACGGGGAGGTGGACGAAACGCGCACGGCGCAACTCGTCCGCGAGGCGGAGGGGATGGAGGTGACGTTCCACCGCGCGTTCGACATGACGCGCGATCCCCGGCAGGCGCTCGAAGCGGTCATCCGCACCGGATGCCGCCGGGTGCTCACCTCCGGAGGCCGCAATACGGCGCAGGAGGGCATCGAAACGCTGCGCGCATTGGCGGCGCAGGCGGCCGGACGCATCGAGGTCATGGCGGGGAGCGGTGTCAATCCGTCGAACGCCCGCCTGCTGGCCGCCGCGGGGGTCGATGCCCTGCATTTCAGCGCCCGCCGGGAACGCGAGGGCGCGATGCGCTTCCGCAATCCGCAGGTCTCGATGGGCGGGTGCGCCGGCGTCCCGGAATACACCGTGACCGATGCCGACGAAACCCTCGTCCGGCAGATACTCGATGAACTCGCCCGGGCATAGCGGGTAAATCCTTTCTCCCGTCGGCCGGCGGTGTCAGCCGGCCAGTTCCATCGCCTTGCGGACCCGTTCCGTCTCCTGCCAGCCCTGCTCGGTCGCGGAGCCCCGCACCACGGTGAAGAGTACGCGCAGGGTGATTTCGCGGTAGCAGTTTCCGGCCGTGACGTTCTGCCAGAAAAGCTGTTCGAGCAGTTCGAAATAGGCTTCGCCGAGCAGGTAGCCCTGTTCGACCCCCTGCAGGAAGATCGTGTGCTGCTGTTCCTGCAGTTTTTGCCGTTCGAGGTCGATGGCGTCGACCACGGCGGGATAATAGGGGGCGTCCTCGGAGAACATCCAGCCGATCTCCCCGAAGGCGTCGCAGGCCGTGACGGCCGTGCGGATCAGTGCTTCGACGGGATTCGCGGACGAAGCCTCCACGGCTTTCAGCGTTTCGTCGAGTTGTTGCAGGCCGTATTCGACGCTCTGTTCGGCCAGTTCCCGCTTGTCGCCGACGGCGGCGTGCAGTTCGTGGCGGGTGACGCCGATCTTTTCGGCGATCCTGTTGAGGCTCAGGTCCCGGATTCCTTCGCGCAGGAAAATCCCGTAAGCGGCTTTCAGCATTTCTTCTCGGTTCATAGTCGTATGGTTTTAAGGTGTCGTTTTAACTCGGTTTATGCCTGCTTGCGGTAGGTCACGGCGGCCAGCGTGTTGAAAGCGGCGGCGAAGACAGCCAGCAGGATGTAGTCGGACCACAGGTCGCCGATCAGCGAGCCTTTGAGGTAGACGGCGCGCATGATCTCGACGAAGTAGCGGGGCGGCAGCAGGCGGGTGATCCATTGCGCCCACGCGGGCATCGACTCGACGGGGGTGATCAGGCCGCTCATCAGGATGAAGATCATCACGAAAAAGAACATCACGAACATCGTCTGCTGCATGGTTTCCGAGCGGTTGGCGATCGCCACGCCCAGTCCCGACATGGTGAGGATGAAGAGCCCCGCGGCCAGGAAGATCGCCCCGACGCTTCCGGCCGGGGCGAGCCCGTAGACGATCCATGCCAGCAGCATGGCCGCGCCCAGCACGGCCGTCCCGATCACCCAGTAGGGGATCAGCTTGGCCAGCGTGAAGGTCAGCCGGCTGACGGGCGTGACGTTGATCTGTTCGATGGTCCCGGTCTCTTTTTCGCCCACGAGGTTCAGCGCCGGCAGGAATCCGCAGAGCATCACCAGCAGCATGATCATCAGCGCCGGGATCATGTAGTGGCGGTAGTCGAGCGTCGGGTTGTAGCGGTTCTCGATGACGACGGGATCGGCCGCGGGCGGCTGTCCCTGCTCGCTACGCAGTTCCGCGAGGGTCTGCGTGACGGTCTGCACGAGATACTGCATTCCGAGGCTGCCTTTCACGGCGTTCACGCCGTTGGCCGCGATGTCGACCTTTTCGGGCCTCCCGGCGGCCAGCGAACGCTCGAAGTCGGCGGGTATTTCGACGATGACGTCCGCATCGCCCGCTTCGAGGGCTTCGAGCGCAGCGTCGTAATGTTCCGAGATGCGTTGGAGGGTGAAGTAGTCCGAGGCGCCGATCTTCCGGATCAGCCGCTGCGAAGCGGGCGAACGGTCGCCGTCGACCACCGCGACGTTGACGTGGCGCACGTCCATCGTCGTCACCCACGGAATGACGAGCATCACCATCAGCGGGAACATCACGGCCATCTTCGGCAGGAACGGGTTGCGGAGGAACTGCCGCCATTCCTTATCTAATAAGTAACAGAGCGTACGCATCGTCATTCGAGTTTGTCGTTGAACTTGCGGAGCGCCGCGGCGATCAGCAGGGCGGTCATCGCCGCGAGGATCGAGAACTCCCGGAGCACGGCCCCGAACGGCAGTCCCTCGATCATCAGCTTCCGCACGGCGTCGATGTACCAGCGGGTCGGGATGATGCAGGAGATCGGCTGCAGGACTTTGGGCATGTTCTCGACCGGGAACGCCAGTCCCGAGAACATGATGATCGGGAGCAGGATCAGCATGCCCGAGATAATCAGGGCCGTGGCCTGCCGGTCGGCGAAGGTGGAGATCAGCAGCCCGAAAGCCAGCGAGAGGGTGAGGTAGAGCATCGACAGCCCGATGATCGCCCCGAGGTTGCCCGACAGGGGTACGTCGAGGACGAAGCGCGCCAGGAGCAGGATCGTCGCGAGGTTGAAGCACGAGAGCGCGAAGTAGGGGATCATCTTGGCCAGCACGACCTTCAGCGGCCGCACGGGCGACACGAGCAGCACCTCCATCGTCCCGGTCTCCTTTTCGCGGACGATCGACACGGAGGTCATCATGGCGCAGATCAGGATGAAGATCATGCCCATGATGCCCGGCACGAAGTTGTACGAGCTCCTCATCTGGGGGTTGAACAGCAGCCGGGTCCCGGCGGCCTGCATGCCCGGTGCGTCGGCCAGCAGGATGCTTGTCAGGTAGCCCGCCCCGGCCGACGCCGTGTTGGTGTTCGAGGCGTCGAAGACCAGCTGCACGGCCGGTTCCGCCGCACGGCCCTGCTTCAGCGCCTCCGTCTGCCGGTCGTAATCCTCGGCGAAGACCACCACGGCGTCGGCGTCGCCCCGGCGGAGCGTGCGGTCGATCTCCGTTCCCGCGATGTAGCCCCGGAACGTGAAATAGGGGTTGGCTGCAACGCGCTCGACGGCCTGCCGGACGGCCTCGGTCGGATGCGGGGCCACCGCGGCCACGTCGATGTTGCTGACCTCGGTGTTCATGGCGAAACCGAACAGGAGCACCTGCACCACGGGCATCAGCAGGACGATCAGCATCGTCCGCGGGTCGCGCACGATGTGGAGCGCCTCTTTTTTGACGAATGACAGGAAACCTCCCATATAATCAGATATTGCAAAAAAAGTTGTAGTATTCCATCACGGTATTCCGTTGATTTACACGTAACGCCCCTGCCCATAAAAAGTGCTTGGCACTTATTCGGTTCGTTTGGCGCCGCGGGCCAGCGTGCGGAACACCTCGTCCATCGACCCTGCGGCAAATTGTTTTTTCAGTTCGGCCGGGGCGCCCAGCGCCCGCACCTGCCCGTCGACCATGATCGACACGCGCGAACAGTATTCGGCCTCGTCCATGTAGTGCGTCGTGACGAAGACGGTCGTACCTCCGGCGGCGGCTTCGTAGATCAGCTCCCAGAACTGACGGCGCGTCACGGGATCGACGCCTCCGGTCGGCTCGTCGAGGAACACCACTTCGGGACGGTGGAGCGTCGCCACCGAGAACGCCAGCTTCTGCTTCCATCCCAGCGGCAGGGAGCCTACCAGGGTGTCGGCCTCGCGGCGGAACTGCAGCCGGTCGAGCAGCGTCACGGCGCGCCGCAGCATCTCGCGGCGCGTCAGCCCGTAAATGCCGGCGTAGAGGCGGATGTTTTCGAGCACGGTCAGGTCGTCGTACAACGAGAACCGCTGGCTCATGTAGCCGATATGGCGTTTGATCTGCTCGCCCTGGCGCATCACGTCGAACCCGGCCACGGTGCCGCTGCCCGACGTGGGGTAGCTCAGTCCGCAGAGCATCCGCATCGCCGTGGTCTTTCCGGCGCCGTTCGCCCCGAGGAATCCGAAGATCTCCCCGCGGGCCACGTCGAATGTGATGCGGTCGACGGCCACGAAGTCGCCGAACCGCTTGCTCAGCTCCCGGACGGATATGATCGGGTCATTGTTCATGGTGCATCAGTTTGATAAATACATCCTCGATACCTGCCTCGGCGGGGCGGATCACGGCGTCGGGAAAACCCTGCCCGGCCAACTCACGGGCAAAGGCCGCGGCGTCGAATCCCTCGGCGGGGATCAGGTGGTGCGCCTCGCCGAAAGGGTAGCATTCGCGGACCCCGGGAGCCTGCCGGGCCGCCAGCAGCAGTCCGTACATGTTCCGTCCCGAGAGGGCGTAGAGCGGTTCGTCGAAGCGGCCGACGATCCCCTGCGGGGTGTCGATGCCGAGGATTTTCCCCGCGTTGCAGAGTGCGATGCGGTCGCAGCGGCGCGCCTCGTCCATGTAGGGCGTCGAGACGAGCATCGAAATACCCTTCGACTTCAGCTCGGAGAGCATGTCCCAGAACTCGCTGCGCGACACGGCGTCGACGCCTGTCGTGGGCTCGTCGAGCAGCAGCACCGAGGGGCGGTGGATCAGCGCGCAGCACAGCGCCAGCTTCTGCTTCATGCCGCCCGAAAGCTTCCCGGCGCGGCGTGTACGGAACGGTTCGATCTGGCGGTAGATCGGGGCGATCAGGTCGCGGTTGGCCGCGGCCCCGACGCCGAACAGCGCGGCGAAGAAGTCGAGGTTCTCCTCGACCGAGAGGTCGGGGTAGAGCGAGAACCGCCCGGGCATGTAACCCACCCGTCGGCGGATTTCGCGGTAGTCCCGCACGATGTCGAGGCCGTCGACCGACGCCGTGCCCCCGTCGGGGTTTATCAGCGTCGTGAGCAGCCGGAACAGCGTGGTCTTGCCTGCGCCGTCGGGACCGATCAGCCCGAACAACTCGCCCCGGGCGACCCCGAACGACACGCTGTCGAGCGCCGTCAGCGCGCCGTAACGCTTGGTCAGGTCTTTCGTCTCTATAGCGTTTTGTGCAGCCGCCATTTAATTCTTAATTTTTCATTTTTAATTGCGGAGCCTGACTTCGCCGTAAAGGCCGATTTTCAGCCGCCCGTCGTTCTCGACGGCGATCTTCACGGCATAGACCAGGTTGGCCCGCGAGTCGCGCGTCTGGATCGTCTTGGGGGTAAATTCGCTCTCCGAGGCGATCCACACGATGCGCCCCGGATAGTCGATGCGGCTGTCGCCGCCGAAGTCCGCCGTGACGGTCACCGCCTGCCCGAGTTTCAGCTCCGCCAGTTGGTCCGAGGTGAAATAGGCCCTCAGGTAGATGCGGTCGAGGTCGGCGACCTTCATCAGCGGGCGTCCCACCGACGCCAGTTCCCCGGCCTCGCCGTATTTGGCCAGCACCGTCCCCGTGACGGGCGACGCGATGCGGCATTTGGCCAGCTGGTCCTCGATCCGGGCGATCTGCAGGTCGATGGACGAGGAGTTCTCGTCGATCGACGCGGTGTTGTTGCGGAGCGTCGAGAGTTGGGCCTCCAGCTGTCCGTCGAGCACTTTGAGCTGGGCGTCGATGTCGTCGAGCTGTTTGGTCGTGGCGGCGCCGTCCCGCAGCAGGTTTTCGACGCGGCGACGTTCGGTCTGCTGCTTGGCGATCTGCTCGCGCAGCGATGCGACCTGCTTGGCGATGTCGGGGCGGTTGCTGACGACCGAGGCCCGCTGGCGTTCCAGCTGCAGTTTTTGGAGGTAGAGCTGCACGGTGTCGATCGCGCCGACCTGCCGGCCTGCTTCCAGCCGGTCGCCCTCTTCGGCGTCGAACCGGAGGATGCGCCCCGCGGCCTCGGCCGAGACGACCACTTCCGTGGCCTCGAAGGTTCCCGTGGCGTCGAAATCCCCGTTGCGGCCGCAGGCGGCGGCCAGGAGCGGCAGGGTGCAGTAGATGAATATGCGTTTCATAACAGATGTGATTTTTAGCGGTTTATCGTGTGTTTGAGCTCGTAGACGGTCTTCAGGAGTTCGATTTCGCGGGCCGAACGCGCCGTCGCGGCCGTCGCCTCGTCGGTGATCTTCTGCAGCAGGTCGTTGGTATCGATCACGCCGTTGCGGAGCTTCGATTCGGCGGCCTCGCGCACCGAGCGGCGCAGGGCCACGATGCGGTCGTCGTCGGCGAGGGCTTTTCGCAGGCGGGCGATGTCGCCGTTCTCCTCGGTCGTCTGCAACCGGGTGTTGAAGAGGAAGATATCCCGCTGTATCGCGACCTGCTCTTTGGCCGTGCGCAGTTTGGCCAGCGAATTTTTCCGGGTGTAGTAGGCCCCGAAATTCCACGACATCTTCACGCCCACCATCGCGTTCCACGACCAGTCGGACGACATCATGCTTTGGAAATAGTCCATCCCCGGATAACCGTAATACCCCTGCGCGAAGAGCCCGAAGCGCGGGCGGGTCGCCGATTTCACGAGCCGTTCCTGCGCCGTGAGCTTGTCGGCCGTGGCGTCGAACAGCGCCAGTTCCGGGCGTGCCGGCTCCGTCGTGCGGGGCTCCGCGGCGTCGGGACGCGCCAGCGGGTCGTCGCCCAGCGGGCGGCCGATAAAGACGGAGAGCATCCGGCGGTAGCTGTCGCGCGAAGCCTCGACCTGCGTCAGCTGCTGGTTGACGGTCAGCAGTTCGGCCTCCACGGCGTCGGCGTCGGTCTGCATCGCCACGCCGTTCCGTTGCAGGGCGCGAACCTTTTCGAGGTTACTGCGCAGCAGGTCGAGCGTCAGACGGGTCTGCGCGATCCGCTCGTCGAGGAGCAGGATGCCGAAAAAGAGGTTGTCCACACGTCCCTGCAACGCATAGAGGTCCACATCCGCCGAGCGCGCCTGCTCGTCGGCCTCGGCCCGGGCGATGCGCTTGTCGGCCCCCGATTTGCCGCCGTCCCAGAGGGTCTGGTTCAGTTCGAGGGCGACTTTGTACTGATCCTTGTTCATCCCCGGCATGTCGATCCCCTGTTGGGCGAGCATGCCCGCGAGGGCGTCCGGGAACGAGGGGACTTCGGTCTGCCAGGAGGCCTGCGCCGCCAGCGAGAGCTGCGGCAGCCAGGCCCGGCGGGCGTTCGACAGGGTGTACTCCCCGGTTTGGCGCACGAGGTCGTACTGCCGGATTTCGGGGTAGTGCTCGCGGGCCAGCCGGCGGCACTCGTCGAGTGTCACCTGTGCGCCGGCCGTGAGTCCGGCCAGTAGGCATCCGCATAAGAGGGCGATTCGTTTCATGGTCATACTTTTTTGAGTCGTCGCAGGATGATCTCCACGTTCTCGGCCCTGCGCAGTTCGAAGAAGCGTTCCCGGTTGCCCGAAAGGTCCCCGAGGATGGGTTCCACGACCGGAAGGGCGATGAACGGGAAGATGTTGAGCGAAATGATGTCTAATAGCAGCATCCGGACATCGACCCGCTCGGTCTCGCCGCGGGCGGCCGATGCGTCGAGCCCCAGCTGGATATCGCGCATCAGCGTCTCGGCGACCTCCCGGACCCGGTTGCGCATCGCCTCGTAGCGTTCGGGGCGCGAAAAGACCTCGTTGACGATGAAGCGCGGCAGGTCGGGGTTTGCCGCGATGAAGTCGAAGTGGCGTTCGATGCCGTCCCGGATGCGCTCCTGCAGCGGCAGGTCCGGCTGGCCGAAAGCGGTCAGCACCGACTGGCTCATCAGGCGCATCTTCTCGTCGAGGATGCGTTCGAACAACTGCTCCTTGGTCCGGAAATAGTAGTGCAGCATGGCGTGCGTCACACCCGCCGCTTCGGCGATCGAGGTCGTGCGCGCTCCTGCGAACCCTTTGTTGAGGAACTCCCGTTCGGCGGCTTCCAGGATCGTCAGCTCCTTGTTCTGTGCCGGTTTTGTCATGGTGTCGGCTTATGTTAACAATGTAGTTTAACAATTTTGTCAGTTGCAAATATACGATCGTTTTTTTGATCTGCAACGATTCCGGGAATTTTTTTCGGTTGGCGGGGCGGAAAGTTTTGCAGGGCGACGGCAATTCGGTTTTGCTCCTGCCCGGTTTTTTTATACCTTTGTCCGCTGGAATGAAAGCATCTTTCAAAAAAATATACGCTTCGCTGGAGGCCGATCGGCTGGTGCTCCTGTGGCTTGCCGTGTGGTGGGTGTGCAACCTCCTGCAGGCCGGGCTGACGGAACTCGCCAACGACGAAGCCTATTACCACCTGTTCGCCGAACGGCTCGCATGGGGCTATTTCGACCATCCGCCCATGACGGCCCTGCTGGTCTGGGCCGGGGAACACCTCTTCGGCGGCGAACTGGGCGTGCGGTTCTTCTTCACCGTGCTGCAGCCCCTCTACCTCTGGATTCTGTGGCGTATCGTCCGCCCTGCGGATGCGGACCGCCGGGATGCCGCGCTGTTCGTGGTCATTTCGGCCTCGACGCTGATGCTCCAGCTCTACGGCTTTATCGCCGTGCCCGACGGGCCGCTGATGCTCACCGCGGCGCTGTTCCTGCTGACATTCAAAGGATTCACCGAAGGCCGCCGCCTGGCGTGGCTCTGGATGGGCGTCGCCATGGCGCTGATGGCTTACAGCAAGTACCACGGGGCGCTGGTGGTCCTCTTCGCGCTGGCGGTGACCCCTCCCCGCCAGCTGCTGCGTCCCTCGCTATACCTGAGCGGGGCCGTGGCCCTGCTGCTGCTCGTGCCGCACCTCGTGTGGCAGTACGACCACGACTGGGCGTCGTTCGCCTACCACCTGTCGGGCCGCAATTCGGTCTTCAAACCCAACTACGTCGTCGAGTTCCTGGGCAACATGCTGGTCGTCTTCAATCCGTTCCTCGTGCCGCTGTACGTGCAGGCGTGGCGGAAAGTGAAGCCGCAGACGGCGGTCGGACGGGCCCTGAAACTGCTGCCCGTGGCCTTCATCGGCTTCTTCCTGCTCTCGTCCCTGCGGGGATACGTGCAGCCCCAGTGGGTGATCGTGGCGTGCTTCGGCCTGATTTACGTGCTGTTCGCCTATGCGCGGCGCCATCCCCGCACGCGGCGTTACGTGATGTGGGCCGGCGGCGTGACCGTCGCGCTGATCGCGCTGGTGCGGCTCGAAATGATCTTCAATCCGCTGGGCATCCGCTTCGAGGTGTTCGACAACCGCGCGAGCTACGGCGCCATCGCCGAAGCGGCCGACGGCCGGCCGGTGATCTTCCGGCAGGGCTATGCCGTGGCGGCCAAATATGCGTTCTACACGGGCGGCGAGGCCTATTGCCAGCCCAATATCCGCTACCGCACGCACCAGTGGCAGTTCCGGGACGACGATTCCCGCTTCACGGGGCGCGAAGTGCTCGTCGAATGTCCGGCCGAAATGGCCGATACGACCCGGGAGGTCCGGAGCCTTACGATGGCCAACGGCCGGCGGTTCACGTGGTTCGTCGACCGGAGTTTCCATCCGGTGCGGCTGGTGGATATTGCCGTGACGGGGCTGCCTGCCGAGGTGGCTGTGGGCGAGGAGTTGCAGCTGGAACTGACGATCACGAACCCTTATCCTTACGATATCGTGGTCGGCGGGACGGATGTGCAACTGGCGATGCTGTGGAAACACGGGCGTTTCCGGGTCGACGAGTTCCCGACCGGGGCGCAGTTCACGATTCCGGCGGACGACGTGCTGACCCGCACGGTGACCTTCTCCGTGCCGCCGCAGCTGGCCGGGGAGAAGTTCGACGTGGGGTTCGCCCTGCGCCGCGAAGGATATACGAATTGGTTTAACGGAAAATCGGTCCCGACGGAAGTGGTCGGAAACTTATGATAGAACAATTTATAAAATTCTGTGTAGTAGGCGGTTCGGGCGTCTTCGTCGATTTCGGGATCACCTATCTCTGCAAGGAGTTCCTGCGGCTGAACAAATACGTGGCCAACTCGCTGGGATTCCTCTGCGCGTCGACCACGAATTATATTCTCAACCGTATCTGGACGTTCCACAACGAAAATCCCGACATTACGGGCCAGTACCTCCGTTTCCTGGGTATCGCGATGATCGGGCTGGTCATCAACAACGCCACGATCTACGTCCTGCACAACCGTTTCCGGCTGAATTTCTACCTGGCGAAACTCTTCGCCACCGGCGTGGTGACGTTCTGGAACTTCTTCATGAACTATTTCTTCACCTTTTAGGCGGCTTCGACCCGCCGCATCGGCTCCGGAATGCGGATGAATGCCGTCCAGCACATCCGCAGCCACAGGGCCAACAACAGCCACAGGTTAAGCTGCCATCCGTAGAAGAGCTGCATCACTTTCGGCGGGCACAGTACGTCCACCGGCATCACGACCACGATTACGAAAGTCGCCCAGTAGGCGATCCGGTCGGCGAGGCGGATCGCCCCTCCCCGGCGCATCGTCCAGTACCACATCTGGTAGCCGATCAGCATGATTACATAGGTGTGTCCCTCGCTCGAATTGCTGAACAAAATGACGTAACCCATCAGTATCGCCAGGCAGGCGATCCGGAAGAAAGGCAGCCGCCAGCTGCGCCAATTCGCCAGCACGCCGACGGCCAGCAGCGCCAGTACGCCGATCTGTATGTACATCCGGTAGGGCAGCAGTCCGAGCGGCCGCAGGTAGAAGACGTTCATCCACGTCCGGGTGCCCGGGTGTTCGGTCAGGGCGCCGATCCATTGGCCGTAGTAGTCGGGCAGTTCCGCAAACGGCATGTTGACGGCCGGAGCCAGCAGGAATGCGATGCCGATCAGCACGGCGTAACCCATGTTGCGCCAGAAATGCGGATAGAACAGCAGCATCGCCAGCTGGAAGATGCCGTATATCTTCGTGAATCCCGAGATCATAATCAGCAGCACGGCCCAGAAACCCTTGTCGCGTTCCAGCAGCGAGTAGGCGAACAGGAACATATAGCCTACGGCGACGTTGTACTGGAACGACAGCTGTGTGCAGGCCAGGATCAGGAACGTGAAAAGGAACGATTTGCACTTCTCCTCGCGGGTGAATTTGCCGGGCAGGGTGAAGATCGCCGCGAACCACAGCGTGAAGTTGAAGACGTTCCATGCGATCGGTCCCAGCCATGCGGGCAGGTAGGCGAACGGTGCGAAGAGAATGTTGAAAAGCGGTCCGTAGAGGAAATAGTCGAGCCGGATGGGGAATCCCGCGGGCGGCCAGTTGGCGCCGTAGGGGGACAGCTGCTGCCAAAAGAGCTTCGTCGACTCGGCGAAGATCATGAAATTGCGGTGCTTGCCGCGCGTGACTTCCGAGATCGAGAGCGCCAGCACCAACAGCAGTCCGATGATGTAGAGGTTGCGGGGATTCAGGAAAAACGCCCCGATGCGCCGCCAGACGGAACCCTCGGTCCCCGGCCGTGTGTTCAGCATTCCCTGCTTCATGTCTGCTTACCGGCGTTTGCGGATTTTGCGGAACGGGAGTCCCAGCACGCCGAAGAACGCTTCGCGGAAGATGCCGCCGCTCATTTTCGACGTTCCCTCGCGGCGTTCGACGAAAATGATCGACACCTCTTTGAGCTTCATGCCCAGCCGCCAGGCCGTGTATTTCATCTCGATCTGGAAGCCGTAACCCTTCATCCGGATGGCGTCGAGGTCGATGGTCTCCAGCGCCCGCCGCGAGTAGCAGACGAATCCCGCCGTGGCGTCGCGCAGCGGCAGGCGCGTGACGATGCGCACGTACATCGAAGCGAAGTAGGACATCAGCAGACGCGACATCGGCCAGTTGACGACGTTGACGCCCTGCACATAGCGCGAACCCACCACCACGTCGTTGCCCTCGGCAGCCGCCTCGTACAGCCGCACCAGGTCGTCGGGATTGTGCGAAAAGTCGCAGTCCATCTCGCAGATGTAGTCGAAACCCTGCTCCAGTCCCCAGCGGAATCCCGTGAGGTAGGCCGTTCCGAGCCCCTGCTTGCCCGGGCGTTCCAGCAGGTGAAGCGTCGCGGGGAACTCCTTTTGGCGCTCTTTGACGATCGCGGCGGTGCCGTCGGGCGATCCGTCGTCGATGACGAGCATTTCGAAAGGTTCCGGGAGTGAGAAGACCTTGTCGATCATCGCCGATATGTTCTCCTTTTCGTTGTAGGTCGGAATGATTACGAGTTTACGCATGGTGTGAATTAGAAATGATTCGTAGAGCAAAGATAGTATTATTTTGCGAATCGGCGCCTTTCGCCGCGTTATTTTGCACGGCGTTTCATCGCCCGGACCGCCGCCTTGTCGACGTCCGAGACGCGGTACGACTCGACGATCTTCTGCAGCGACTTGTTGTAGGTCCAGTCGTCCAGCGGGCATGCCTCCTGCAGCCAGCGCATCGTCCGTTCGGGGAATTTGACGAAGCACACCGACACGGCCCATGCCACGCCCATCCGGGCGTAGTAGCCCTCGTGGTGAATATTGGCCAGCAGTCCGAGCAGCGCTTCGAGGTGCTCCGCATCCACGAAATTGCCCAGCGCCATCACCACCGCAAAGCGCAGTTCGTACTCCTTCTCTGCATGGAAATAAGGCTGGATAAAGTCCCACATCGGGGCCCGTTCGGCAGCTTTGAGCCGCCAGCAGAAGCAGTCGCAGACGGCCCAGTTGTCGATCTCCGGGACGAAACGCGCCACATGTTCCAGTTTCTCCTGGGGCGTGCACCTGGCATAACCGATCACCAGCCCCCGCAGCATCCGCTCCTCGTAGTAGAAAGCGTCGTCCGAGGCGAGGAATGCGCGCCAATCGCCTTTGGCGATCTCGCGGGCGATCCCGCGCAGCCGCGGCAGGCGGATGCCGATGATGTTCCCGACGCCCGGCACCAGCGCGGCGTGGAAGTCGCGGTAACCGGGATCGGCCATTTCCAGTAATTGTTCGCGGAGGGTCATCGTGTGCGGATTTTGTGCATGGAATCGTGTCGGCTGCCGGCGGCGACGACGGGCAAAAGTACGCTTTTTTCGCGGATCGCCCCAACGTTTCGCATAAAAAGGTTATCTTTGCAGATATGGAACTCAGTGTGAAACAGGTGCGCGAAGTCACCGGTCCGTTGCTCGACGCGTTTGCGCGGCTGATGCCTCAGTTGGCGCCGCAGCTGGCGGTCCCCTCGGCCGCACGGCTGCGGGAGATCGTGGCATCCCCCGGGACGGCGCTTTTCGCCGCGGAGGGCGGAGGACGTATATGGGGGCTGCTGACCCTCGTGTGGTACGACGTGCCGTCGGGCCGCAAGGCGTGGATCGAGGATGTGGTGGTCGACGCCGAAGCCCGCGGAACGGGGGCGGGGCGTGCGCTCGTGGCCGCCGCGCTGGAACATGCCGGGGCCGTCGGAGCGGGGAAGGTCCTGCTGACCTCCAACCCTGCGCGGGAGGCCGCGCGGGCGCTCTACCGTAAAATAGGATTCGAAGAGGCCGCAACGACGGTCTTCGCTATTAAAACAGATGCGAAATGAAGAAGTTCGTAAAGATCGCGGCCATCGTGGTGGCCGTCATTCTGGCGATCGCCCTGATCGCGCCGATCGCGCTGCGGGGTAAGATCGCCGACATCGTGAAGCGCGAAGCCAATGAAATGCTCGCGGCGAAGCTCGATTTCGAGAAACTCGATATCAGCCTCCTGCGCCATTTCCCGAACGCTTCGCTGGATTTGAAAGGGCTCACATTGGTGGGCGTAGACCGTTTCGAGGGCGACACGATCGTCGCCGCACAGCGGATTTCGGTGGTCGTCAACCTGATGTCGCTCTTCGGCGACAGCGGGTTCGAGGTGACGAAGGTGATCCTCTCGTCGCCGGTCGTGCATGCGCACAAACTGGCCGACGGAGCCGTCAACTGGGACGTGATGAAGCCTTCGGACGAGGCCGCGGAGGAGACTCCCGCCGAAGAGTCGGCCGAACCCTCGTCGTTCCGGATGTCGGTGCGCGATTTCCGGATTTCGGACGCCGCGATCCGCTACGAGGACGACTCGACGAACATGCGTTTTTCGACGGCGCCCCTTTCGCTGCGGCTCCGGGGTAACATGTCGGCCGACCGCACCGACCTCGACCTGCGGCTCACGGCGCAGGAGATGCGTTTCGTTTCGGGCGGCATTCCGCTGCTGAGCGGCGCCGAGGCGGAACTCGTCGCGGTGATCGACGCCGACCTGGCGAACAACCGTTTCACTTTCTCGCGCAATACGCTGCGGCTGAACGCCATTGCGGTGGGGCTCGACGGCTGGGTCGAGCTGGACGGCGATGCCGTGGCCATGGACCTCACGGCGGGCTGCGACAAGGTGCAGTTCAAAGACGTGCTGTCGCTCATCCCGGCGTTCTACACCCGGGAATTCAAAAACCTCACGGCGGGCGGCGAACTCTCGATGGCCCTTTGGGCCAAGGGGGAGATGCGCGGTTCGGTGCTTCCGGCCTTCGAACTGAAAACCGAGGTCCGCGACGGCAGTTTCCAATACTCCTCGCTCCCGAAAGCCGTGACCGGCATCGACATCGCCGCCAAGGTCTCGAACCCCGGAGGCGTGATGGACAAGACGGTCGTCGACCTGTCGAAATTCGGCCTGAAAATGGCCGGGAACTCCGTTTCGGCGACTTTCCATGCCACGAACCTCGTCAGCGATCCCGTATTCCGCGCCACGGCCGCCGGGCGTGTCGACCTGGGGGCCGTGAAGGAGGTCTACCCGTTGGAGAAGGGCGTCGAGCTGGGCGGCCAGATCGCCGCGGACCTCAAAGTCTCGGGCCGCATGTCCGATATCGAGAAAAACCGCTACGAAAAACTCGGCGCGCAGGGAACCTTTACCGTCGAGGAGCTGGGGCTGACGCTCCCGAGCCTGCCGGCGGTGCACATCCGCCGCGCCGCGGCCACCATCACCCCCGCCGCGATGACCCTCGGCGAATTCGGGGTGAAGGTCGGCAGGAGCGACCTGTCGGCCAACGGCCAGCTGACCAACTACATCGGCTACCTGCTGCGGGGCGACATGCTTTCGGGACGCCTCTATGTGAAGTCCGAACTGCTCGACCTGAACGAGATCATGGACGCCATGCCCGCTGCGGACGAGGCGGCTGCGGATGAAGAGACTCCCGCCGAGCCGATGCGGGCCGTCGAGGTTCCGCGCAACCTGAACCTTTCGCTCAATACCGACCTGCGCAAAGTGCTCTTCGGAAAAATGACCGTCAGCGATATCTCGGGCGAGATGAGCGTTGCCAACGGTGCGTTGTCGCTCAACAGACTGGGGCTGGGGGTCTTCGGCGGCAGGGCCACCGCTTCGGGCAGCTACTCGACGGCGGCCGATCCGGCGAGACCTGCGCTGAAACTCAACGCCGACATCGCGGGCGCCTCGTTCCAGCGGAGTTTCGAGGAGCTGGAGATGGTGCAGAAACTCGTGCCGGTCTTCGCCAAGACCGGCGGCGATTATTCGCTGACGCTCGACATGCGTACGTCGCTCGACTCTCAGATGTCGCCCGACCTGCAGACCCTCACCGCCACGGGCGAGATCAGGTCGGCCAATATCCATGTGCAGAACATCGAGGCGTTCGACGCGCTGGCCAAGGCGCTGAACAACGACGACCTGCGGAAGATCGAGGCTAAGGACGTCGCGATCCGCTTCGCCATCCGGGACGGCCGGATCACTACGCAGCCTTTCGACCTGAAACTGGGCAACGTCGGGATCAACCTTTCGGGTTCCACGGGTCTCGACCAGACCATCGACTACACGGCCAAGGTGGCCATTCCGGGCGGCAAGACCCTCCAGTCGATCGGCGTGGGCATCGGCGGCACGTTCTCCTCGCCCAAGATCACGCTCGGCGTGAAGGAGGCTGCCGAGGAGGCCGTGAAGAACGTCGTCAACGAACAGATCCAGAAGCTCACCGGCAGCGAGTCGCTCTCCGAGGAGATCGCCAAACAGGCCGAGAACCTCCGTGCGGAGGCCAGACGGGCCGGAGAACGGCTCGTCGAAGCGGCCCGGAACCAGAAGACGAAACTCGTCGAAGGCGCCGCTTCGAAAGGCGCGTTAGCCAAGATGGCCGCCGAGAAGGCCGGGGACAAACTGGTGCAGGAGGCTGAGAAGCAGGCCGCGAACCTCGAAGCCGAGGCCGAGCGGCAGATCGAAAAACTCACGGCGAAAAAGGAATAACCGGAATGCTCGTAATTTTTGCCGTCATCATCGGAGGCATTGTGACGGGGCGTCTGCTTATTGGCTGGCGCCTCGCCTTTGTACAGCGTCTTATCACCGTCATTATCTGGGCCCTGCTGTTCCTGCTGGGCGTCGAGGTGGGCGGCGATCCTGCGGTCGTGGGCTCGCTGGCGACGCTCGGAGCGGCGGCGCTGGCGATCTTCGCCTTCTCCGTCGCGGGAAGCATCTTCGCCGCGTGGCTGCTCTGGCGGCGTATCCGCGGACGCGCCGTGCCCGGGGACGACGGAGAGGCCGATGCGGAAGCCCCGGTCTCCACATGGACGGCCCTTTGCGGCAGTCTCGTGATCGTCGCCTTTTTCGCGGCGGGATGTATCGTAGGACTTTTCGCGCCGCCCGATCTGGCCGGATCGCGGATCAGCGCCTACGTGCTCTATGCGCTGATGTTCTGCGTCGGAGTCACGCTGGGCAACGACCGCACATTGGCCGGACGGGTCCGGCGGCTCGATCCGCTGCTGGCGTTGCTGCCCGTCGCCACGGCCGTCGGGACGCTGGCCGGCGCCGCCCTTGCGGCTCCGCTGCTCGCGCAGTGGTCGCTGGCCGATTCGCTGGCCGTGGGTGCGGGGTTCGGCTACTATTCGCTTTCGAGCATCTTCATCGCCGACCTCCGGGGTCCCGAGTTGGCAACGATCGCCCTGCTGTGCAATGTCATGCGCGAGCTGTTCACCCTGCTGGCCGCGCCGCTCGTGGCGCGCTGGTGCGGGCCGCTGGCCGCCGTGTCGATCGGCGGGGCGACGACCTTCGACACGACGCTCCCGATCATCACGCAGGCGGCGGGACGCCCCTATGCCGTGGTGTCGGTCTTCCACGGCTGTATGCTCGATTTCAGCGTCCCGTTTCTGGTGACGCTCTTCTGTACCCTCTGAAAAAATAAGCGTCCTGCGGGACGCTTATTTTTTTATGTAGGATTGCAGGGCTTCGACATATTCGGCAAAGGCGTCGCGCCCGGCTGCGGTGATCCGGCACACCGTGCAGGGCATCTTTCCCCGGAAGGTCTTTTCGACCTCGATGTAACCGGCTTTGGCGAGTTTGTCCAGCTGCACCGAGAGGTTTCCCGCCGTGGCTCCGGTCTGTTGCCGGATGAAGACGAAGTCGGCGCTCTCGACCCCGATCAGGATCGAGACGACAGCCAGCCTCAGTTCGGAGTGCAGCAGGGGATTCAGTTCTTTGAACATCGCATTATCGCTGCGGGTGGTTCGACGTATGGTTGAGGATGTGGCCCGGGACGATCATCATCACCACGAATCCCGCGATGAAGAGCAGCGGCTGCCACATGTTGCCGGCGATCAGCGTGCACGGGGCTAGGAGGATGGCTGTGACGCCCCCGACGACGGCGGGCGTGAAGCGGATGATGAGCCCCGTCACGGCGGTCCCCATGCCCATGATGAGCAGGATGATGAAGAGTATCGGCAGGCGCATGGGCGTGAAGAGCGTCAGCAGGCTGACGAACACGGCTGTGAGTCCCATGACGAACCAG
>ERZ1673699.626-NODE-626-length-37263-cov-5.651983_pt1 | contig 37263 bp, 35 predicted proteins | sample MGYA00580229_ERZ1673699 | MGnify/ENA primary metagenome ERZ1673699 (study PRJEB41218, sample SAMN15661785) | gut metagenome | host: Homo sapiens | place: Canada: London | collected 2015-08-20/2019-03-30 | study: EMG produced TPA metagenomics assembly of... | reverse complement strand
ATCAACTGGAGTCGATGAACGCCTGCTTATCTGTTTCACAGGCAACAAGTCGCACGCAGCCGTCGTTGTTCGATAATACCACAACAGGACGCCCCACCAGCGAGGGGTTGAACACCCGCTCGCAGGAAGCGTAAAAGTTGTTGCAGTCGCAGAGTCCGTAGAATACCATACCTAACTGTGTAAATAACGCGAAAAGCGTGAACTAATTGTATAAACCCAAAACACTGATCCAATGTATGTTAAAAGTCTGTAAGCAATCCGTAAGCAAAGTGAAAGAATTTTTCTTTCAGGCAATGGTGAAAATCAAGCAGTTACACATTTCCTGTAAGTTCATTGTAAGGCTGTAATTTTAAGTAATCCATAGATATATAAGGAATTAAAGTCTTATCTTTGAATAGCGGCTTTCGCCATCCCTCCTGCCTTCGGGCATACACCCTCTGCTTGTTGCCTTCCGGCAATGCTGCTCTTTCCTCAGTGATCGGGCTTATGCCCGAGCCACCCCCGTCTGAATAATTACCGGACAACTTCATTTTTCGTTTAACCCCTAACCTGAATCGTATGAGAATCTTTCTTTTTTTGCTGCTGCTCTCATGCAGCATCCCCTGCACTTACGGCTACGCGCAGGAGAACCCCGCTTCGCACGAAACCGCCGCTGCGGCGCCTACACGGAGCAGTCTTACTGAGGGGGACGACCCTGAGCTCCCCAACCTACCGTGGAAGAACAACGAAGCCGCAGTATCGCCCCTCACGCGTGGAATGAAGAACAGAGGTGAGGTAGAAGTGGATCGTTATACCGGTGCACTGCATGTGCAAATTCCTCTCTGTGAGATCCTAACCAATGCAGGCAAGCTCCCTGTTTCGCTCGAATACAACGGTACAGGTATCCGCCTGGACGACATGCACAACGCAATAGGTCTTGGCTGGGACCTTGCGGCGGGCGGGCGGATCACGCGCATCGTGCAGGGCTTCCCCGACAACTTCTTCAACCTCAAAGACAGCTATGACATAGACGGTTTCAAAAAGGACGCCTATCAAGATCGGTTCAGAGGTACCTGGGATTACGACAGCCAGCCGGACCTTTATTCGTTCACTATTCCCGGCCTGTCAGGCAGTTTTGTCATCGACGCGGAGCTCAATGCTCATCCTTATCCCTATATGCCCGTAGATATTCAGATCGACACGCTCAGGCGAGAGTTTACACTCTTCGACCAAGAAGGTGTGTGTTATGCTTTCAAAGATCATACGGTGAGTTATGCTGCCATCTACGAAAACGATCACAGTAAGCGAGGAAGCAGGAAATCTATCGAGGAGTGGTATCTTACCGAAATCCGCTATCCCAATGGCGGCACTGTGGAAATCAACTATGTATCGTCGAATTTCGTTTGCCGTTATTTTTCCGGTTCCTCGATGGTCACAAAGAGCGGTTCCACCCTGAGATACATTATGGGGGATGAGAAAAAGGGACAGTATATCCGCGAGGACGAACGCAACGGGCATTACCCCTCGAAGATCAAATACCGGGAGCAGGAGCTCGACTTCATTTACAATGAAAGCATCGACCAAAACGGGGTTCATTGGGAAACAAGCCTTAACCGTATAGAGATTAGCAGCGAAGGTAAGCTGCGGAAAACTATCTGTTTCGAGCGGGATACGTTTCCTAACGGTAATGACCGTCTGCGTGGGGTTTATGAGCAGGCTCGGCCCGGGCACAAGCGTCCTATTGCGTCGTTCGCCTATTTCGAGGAACCCGTCATGCCGGGACACATGCACAAAGGCTTCGACCACTGGGGCTACTGGAACCAGGATGGGGATGACCTTACGGGGTGCCCCTTAGTACCGATCGCCGGCATCTACCCGGAGTTCGGCACCAGCCGTGCCTCCGACCTGGAACGCACGCGGGCGCAAAGCCTCAAAAGCATCACCTATCCGCAGGGCGGCAGCCGGGAGATCGTCTATGGGCTGCATGTGGGACGGGATCGCGGACAGATGATGATGCGCATTTGCGGCGGGCTGCGTGTCGAGCAGATCATCGAGCGGGACGGCTCGGGGGCCGCGCCTGCCGTGTACCGTTATACCTACGATGGCGGCGTGGTCTATGCCGACCGCTTCAATTACATCAGTAGCATCACAAACGAAGGTCACGACACGGAATATTACGATATCGCCTCTCGCTGCCTGAGTCCCATAAGCGACCACTGCGGCTTGCCGGTCATCTATTCTACCGTTACCGAGCACCTGCCTAACGGCTCGTCGGTGCGTTACCAATATGTTCCGCTTGAGGAGTTCGACGACCTCTATTCCGAGAAGTACCTCGTCGAGCAAGACACGGTGAAGTTCCTGGGCTATGAAACCGAGGAAGACCTGCCCCGAACTAATCGTGCATGGGGCCGCAGCCTGCTGCGGGAGGAGACGGCATTCGATGCGACGGGCAAGGTGGTCAAGCGCACGCAATACGAATACCTCATAGACACGGCCAATGCCGTCCGTATTCCCGGCCTCGTACCTTACCGCAGTCAGGTGGACGGGCATAAGAGGAACTGTCTTGCCCGCTATTTCCATATCTGCTGTCCGGTGCTACCGAAAACAAGGATCGAATATGCCGGAAAGGCGAACCTCTATTGCCGCACGGATTATCTGTATAACCGGCATTACCTGCCGTCGCATGAAATCAAGCGCTATGCAGATGGTATGCGCGTCACATCCTATACCAAATACAGATACGAATACCGTGAAGGGATCGGGTTCGATCGTGGGTCGCAGCCGGCGCCCTTCCTTCCTACCGAACAGGTCATCTACCGCAATGGCAAGGTCGTAAGCGCAGCCCTGACCCTTTACCGTGAGCAGCCCGACCGAATGCTGCCCATCTCCGTGCTGGAGCTCCGGGAAGCCGAGGCGGGCATCGACTCCGCCGCCTTTCGGATTTCATACGGCACCTTCCGCGGGGAGCTGCACCACGACAGCCGCTACCGGGAGGCCATCGTCTTCGACGACTACGACAGCGAAGGCAATATGACCAGCTACCACAAGGCGGACGGCCTGCCGATGAGTATTGTCTATCAAGCGGGGCGTACTACGCCCCTGGCATACGTGGCACATGCCCGCTATGCACCTGCGGCTACCGAGCGAGTCAATGAGGTGTGGTTCGACGACTTCGAGCAGCCGAGCGACTTTTCCTGGCTCTGGCCCGAATACGGAACCACGAAATCCGGCGTCCGGGGCCGGCTGACCACGCCGCTGACCATCCCGGTGGAAAATTTCAAGCCCGGGCCCTACATCCTCTCTTACTGGTACCAGACGCGCGCGAGCGAGCGGTGGTATGAGCACCGCTCCCGTATCGAGATCACCGACGCGATGCAGAGCTATACCGTGCAGTTCCCTGCCGAGGCCGTGGTGATCGACGATGCGAGCCTGCTGCCGCCCAATGCCACGCTCAACTCGCAGGTTTCGATTCCCGGCCTGGGGAAGATCAGCGAAACCGACCCCCGGGGTTGCACGCTCTACTACGAGTACAATGGCTTCGGCCTTCCCGTGCGCGTGCTGGACAACGAGCGGCAACCGATCAAATCCTACTCCTACGACCACTATAACGCCAACATCTCTATTCCTGCATTATGAAAACGAACCTGTCGATTCTCTTCATAGCGGCCCTGCTGCTTGCCGGACTCACGGCGGCGACGGCCCAGACGCCGCAATCCCTGCCTGCAACGTTGCCCGGAACGGGGCAGGTGAACCCCATTCCCGTTTCCACAACCGTGACGGGAAAGCTCACCACTGAACGCATCTATCGGGGCAGCGCATACACCGCCACCGAGCACCACTACGACGGGCTGGGGCGCGAGGTGAGGACCGTCGCCGTGGATGCTTCGCCCACTGGCGGAGACATCGTATCCGAGCGCGTCTTCGACTGCATGGGTCGCGGCGATTCGATCCTTTGGCTTCCCTACGTCCCCGATAGCTTGGGGCGGACGCTTCCGACTCCGCAACAGCGGGTCACGCGCTTCTACCGCCAGATGCTCGGCAGCGACCCCGACGCTTCGTTCGCCGCCACGCGCACCCAGTACGACGCTTCGCCCCTCAGTCTGGCGGTCGCCACCGACCAGCCGGGGCTCAATCACAGCCTGGCCTCGGCCTCGGGCCATCCCGTCCGCTTCGACTACCGGCTGAATGACCATAACCAAGTCGTGGTCCGACCCCTCGCCACCGCGCCGGTCGCGGGGAACGCTGTCTTGCTGCCCGCCAGAAGCGACCGGGTGAAAGCCTACCGCATCACGGGGGACTCGCTGCTTCTTTATCAGGGTATTCATCCCGCCGGACGCCTGCTGGTGCGCGAGAAAACAAGCCAATCCACCGACACGGTACGGATCACGGTGCTGGAGTACCTCGACCCGGAAGAGCACCTGGTGGCGAAGGAGATCCGCGTAAACGACCGCAGCGAGCACTTCACCTACTACGTTTACGACGATAAAGGCAAGCTGCGCTACGAGATTCCCTCGATCCAGGACAAGCTAATCACCGCGACAGGAAAGACCTATAAGCCCTCCGAGCTGGGGAAATACGCCACCTACCACGGCTACGACGCGCGGGGCAACGAAATCCTCACCCTCCGCCCGGGGCGCGAACGCATCGAGCGCATCTACGATGACCGCGACCGCGAGGTGCTCACGCAGGATGGCAACCAGCGGTCTGAGGGCCGCTGGCTCTATGTCAAGTACGACGACTACGGCCGCGTGCTGGAGACGCACCTGCTCACCTCCCGATTCCCGGCCTCCTATCTGGCGAACAAACTGCGGGATTTGTCCGGGGCGGCCCTCCATGAAGCCCTCGCCGGGCTTGTCCTGCACGACGTGCTGCTTACGCAGGTCCACTATGACGGTTACGAGGACTACGACCTGGCGCCCGCTGCCGCTGAGGGTGAGCGGCCCAAGCGCTACCGCTCATTCGGGATGCCTGACGAATTGGCCTTCGTCCCCGTGGTGGGCGTGGTGACGGCGGATGCCCTCCATCCGAACAACACGGGGCTGAAGACCTATGAGAAAATCGCCGTGCTGCCCGACGCCCTTACCGACACAGCGGCCTATATCGAGCGGGCCTTCTATTACGACAAGGACGGCCTGCTCGTGCAGACGGTCGTGCACAACCACCTGGGCGGCATCAACCGCCTGTCGAGCAAATACGATGAGGCCGGTAACGAGCTTGTCCGCCACGAATCCCGCACCACGGGGCCCGGGGCCGCCCCGACCGTCGTGCAGACCCGCAGCAGCTACGACGACTTCGGAAGACTGCTGTTTGAACAGACCCGCCTGGGAAGCGGTCCCATTGCCTCCGTGCGGTACCGTTACGACGCTTTGGGACGCATCGAGAGGATGATTCAGGGCTCGGGAAAGATCGACACCCGCTACACCTACGACATTGTGGGCCGCATGACCTCGCAGCAGAACGAGCTCTTCCGCATGACGCTGGTAACCGACAAGCCCTCCCTTTCGGGGGTGCAGAAACGCTTCGACGGGCAGATCGGCCAGTGCTTGTGGGCACACGCGGGCGACGGTAGCGTGTCGGGTTACGCCTACCGCTACACCCCGCTGGGGCAGTTGCAGGATGCACGACGCTACCGCGACGGACAGGTGCAGGTCGCAACCTATGCCGAAACGGGCCTCACGTATGACGACAATGACAATATCCTGTCGCTGACGCGATACGGGAATAAGCGAATCGATAATGCTATTCGGTACAGGTACGACGGCAACCGCCTGGTTGCGACCTTCGACAACGGCCGCACAACGACCTATGGCTATGATTTGAACGGAAATGTTATATCAACGAGCGAAAATGCTTGCTCTTACCGATATAATTACTTAAATTTGGTGGAGGAAGTACAACGCAACGGAACCCTCGCAGCTCGGTACAAGTACCTGGCCGACGGCACCAAACTGGAGGTGAGCGACGCCCTGGGCGGAGGATACCTCTATTTCGGTTCTTTGATATATCATAAATTGGGCGACCGCTACGAGCCCGAAAGCGTCGGCTTCAACGGAGGACGAATCGTGGGCACCACCTCCGGCAGCCAGGTCCGGTACCATGTGACCGACTACCTGGGGAGCGTGCGCGTAGTAGCCGACGCGGAAGGGAAGCGTCTGGAGAAGTGCGACTACTATCCTTTCGGCAAACGCATCGAGGAGGCGGAGCAACCCCTCGCATCGAACCGCTACCTGTTCAACGGCAAGGAGTGGCAGGCTACGGGCGGTGTGAACCTGCTCGACTACGGAGCACGCATGTACGACCCCAATCTGGGAAGGTGGTTTTGTCAGGACCCGCTATACCAGGTACACAATCCATACACGTTCTGTTCATCGGACCCGGTAAATCGCATCGATCCCAACGGGATGGATTACTACTTTTCACGAGGTGGAGACTATTTATTTCAGGATGATGCGGCCACCGATTTTATTCGCATACTGGATGATATGGATCCTGATTTATTGAAATATTTGGAAGGACTTTTCGGCTTCGATTCGAGTAAATTGCATGCGTATTCAAGTTTCTTCTCCAAAGTGGAGCTTCCCGATGAGGCAGTAGAAAAGATATATACATGGATATTTAGCAACTTCTTTCCTGAGTTCGTCAATATACCGGTCAAAATAGGAACGAATATGAGCGAAGACGTTTTAATGACTACAACTGGGCATATAAATCATACAAAAAATCAAATCGATGATTTGCATATCGATATAAATCATACGCCCAAAGGGATGCTTTTTGATTTGAATGGAACCGCTATTGCTGATAATCTTTATTGTATCTTAAATGTTTTCGACCATGAAGGAAATCACTTAAAAGGATGGATGGGTAATCCGAATGAATATTATAACAATGACGAAGCATATCAAGAGGTAAATGCTTATTTATACCAAATGATAAGTAGTATATATTGGCAAAAAGTTCCCAACGATTTTAAAAGTCGCATTTATTCAGCTTACTTAAAATTTCTGAACAAATTATGAAAACTATAATTTCAATTTTCGCATTTTTGCTTCCTCCTCTTCTTTCATATGGACAGTTGGATGCACGGATTGATTCGATTGATTTTTCTCAGAACATTCTAATAGAAAACAAGACGCGCAAAGTTGATCATATTATCGAAGATGTACCATCGATTATAATCAAAACCATCGTAACCAATAAGTCAAATAAGGATATAGTATTAATTCCAGCAGCTTATAATGAAATGGCTTGGATTGCATTCAAACAGGGGAAGAAATTTTATTATATACCTGCTATATGGATTGATTTGCGGACAAATAACACTTATCCGCGTGAAGATTTGCATATCGCACCCAATGAAAAAATCGTCTTATCTTATTGGGGATATGCCCCTGACATAAGAGAAAGACCGGAAGATGACAATAATTTAATTGCAACTTTCTTTCATACCGATACAAATATTAGCCCGGTGTGGGTTTCTCGGAAAAAACTTACTTATCCGACCTGGTTCCAGGAAGTTTTGCCGTCCATCCGGTTGGTTTTGATGTATGGATTGGAAACAGGCCAGCCATCCGTATGGGTATCTAAACCGGTTGATCCCCGGAAAACGATCATAACAGGTAATATTTTGGATCAATAAGAACAAAAACACTTAATGTAAAACTTTTCCGCCGGAATTTGCTATTTCGGCGGAATTTTTCTACTTTTGGAAACACCTACTACTCACCTCATGTCCACGACTCGCCCTGTCGTCGAAGGAGGTTCCTCATTCGAGGAGCTCTATATGAAATACCGTGCTGCATTTGTCACGGTAGCGCTGCGTTATGTGCAAAACCGAATGGTTGCGGAGGACATCGTGAGCGACTGCTTCGTGCGGTACTGGGAGAACCGGATGGGTACGGTGGTTGAAAATATCCCGGCTTATGTGCTCACGGGGGTGAAGAACAGTTGCCTGAACTGGTTGCAGCGGCAGGTGAAGCACACGCAGGCACATGCAGACCTGGCGAGCTCGGAACTGCGTCTGCTGCGACAAAACATCGCCACGCTGGAGGCCAATATGCCGCGCACGGTGTTTATGGCGGAGGTTGCCGAGATCATCCGCGCGGAGCTTCAGAGGATGCCCGAGCGCACGCGCAAGGTCTTCGTGGCGCACAAATTCCAAGAGATGACCTATGCGGAGATCGCACAGCTTTACAGCCTCTCGCAGGGACAGGTGCAGTCGGACCTCCGCACGGCCACGCGGCAACTGCGCACGGCGCTCAAGGACTATGCACCGCTTGTGGCTTTGCTGACGCTGCTGCACTGAGGCACCCGGCTCTGCGGCTTTCCGACCGCCGAAGCACTTATCCTTTATCCATCTTCCTACTGAGCCCGGATCGCCTCCGGGCTTCTTGATTTTGGCTGAGGATTGCTGTGACGGAACGTTACTAAAAATATTTATTTTAATATTTTGAAGATTTCCAGTCCGATTTCTCGCTGCCAAATGTCATTATAGTAGTAAACCCCTGAAAGAAGTTATCCAAGCCCTATGAACGAAGAGATTTTGTACCGCTACATGAAACACCGGAGCACGGCGCAGGAACGCGCGCAGATTGCCGACTGGCTGGAGGCCGATGCGGCCAACCGGGAGCTGCTGGACCGGATGAGCCTGGAGATGGAGACTCTCGCCCTGATCGCCCCCTCGCTGGAGGATATGCACGAGCGGTCTGTGCGGCGCACAACCCTGCGTGGACGGCTGGTGCGCTGGAGCGCCGTCGCCGCTGCCGCCATGGTGCTCTGCGTGGGGTCGTGGTACGCTGCGGATCACAACGCGAGGGAAGAGTTCGGCGGGCGTGTGCTGTGTTTCCAAACCTCGAACGCTCCGGTGCAATATACGCTCTCGGACGGCACCGAGGTGTGGCTGAATGCCGGCACGCGGCTGGAGTACCCCGCAGCCTTCACGGGTCGTGAGCGGCGGGTCCGGGTCTCGGGCGAGGCGCTCTTCGAGGTGAAGCACGATGCGGGGCATCCGTTCATCGTGGAGACCTATGCCTGCGACGTGGAGGTGCTGGGCACACGCTTCAATGTGGAGGCGGACGAGACGTCCGGAACATTCTCCACGGCGCTGCTGGAGGGGCGTGTGGAGATCCGCAGCAAGCTCACGGGCGAGCGGCTTACGCTGAAGCCCGAGGATTGCGTGAACCTCATCGACGGGCGGTTGTGCCTGACGAGCATCCGCAGCCACGACGACTACCTGTGGCCGGAGGGCATCCTGAGCATCGGGGGCAGCACGTTCCTGGAGGTCATGGCCAAGCTGGAGAAGATCTACGGCGTGCAGATCCGTATCGAGCGTACGCCGGCCCCAGAGCTCCGCGTAGCCCGGGGTAAGCTATGGACCTCGATGGGACTGGATACGGTGCTGCGGACCTTGCAGGACGTCACGCCGTTCCGCTACGTGCATGACGAGCAGACCAATACCATCTACATCCGCTAAGATAAGAGTATGAACCCTAAAACCGATATGCCTATGACGAAAGCCTGATCGCTCCGCCGCATAAGAAACCCGCGGGCGTGCTACCACCCACGGGTCGAGCGGCCATAAGAATTTACCATCCTAACAACCACTAATTATCAAAAGTATGAATAAAAAGTTTATTCAGCAAATAACATGCTCATTAACTTTTTTCTTCATCGTCTGCTGGGGCATTCCCACGCTGGAGGCCGCGATGCCGGAGGCGCGTGTTACGCTGCATCTGAAGGGCGCACCGCTGGAGCAGATCATGAACGAAATCGAAACCCAGACCCGCTATCTTTTCATCGTCGATCGAGGGGTGAAAACCGACCGGCGGCTCGGCATCGAGGTCCGGAACCAACCCCTTTCCGACGTGCTGCGGGGGCTCTTCGCCGACACGGATGTTGAATATAAGATCAACGCCAAAAACATCCTTCTCTCCCGACGCCCGGCCACGGATGCTGCGCCGGCCCGCATCACGGGCGTTGTGGTGGACGCGCAGGGCAAGCCCGTCGTCGGTGCCTCGGTGCTTATCGAAGGCACGAGCACGGGCACCTCGACGGACACAGAGGGACGCTTCACGCTGACGGTTCCCGCGCCTGCCGCCTCGCGGCTTGTGGTCAACTTCCTGGGCTATGAACCCCAGACGGTGCACGTGGGCAGCCGCAGGGCGTTCGAGATTACCCTCAGGGAGTTGTCGGCCGAGATCGAATCGGTCGTGGTGACGGCCCTGGGCATCAAACGCTCGGAGAAAGCCCTGGCCTACACGGTGGCGCAGGTCAAGGCCGAGGACGTCACGCTGGTCAAGGACGCGAACTTCATCAATGCCCTGCAGGGCAAGGTCGCGGGTGCGGTCATCAACCCCTCTTCGTCGGGCGTGGGCGGCGCCACGCAGGTCATCATGCGCGGCATGAAGTCCATCATGCAGACCTCGAACGCCCTGTACGTCGTGGATGGCGTTCCCATGTTCCGCACGGGCGGCAAGGGCGGCATGGAGTTCAACTCGCGTGGTGCCACGGAGTCCATCGCGGACCTGAACCCCGAGGATATCGCCTCGATGTCGGTAATGACGGGCGCCGCCGCCTCGGCCCTGTACGGCTCGGATGCCGCGAACGGCGTGGTGCTCATCACCACGCGGCGCGGGGAGGCGGGACGCTTGCAGGTCGATGTGTCGAGCACCACGGAGTTCCTCTCGCCGCTTCAGATGCCTAAGTTCCAGAGCCGCTACGGCACGGGCCGCCGGGGCAAGAGCTCGGGCTCGACGATCCATAGCTGGGGTGAGCGGCTCCCGCCGGCCAAACGCTACGGCTACTCCCCCGAGGACGACTTCCTGGAAACGGGACACGTCTATACCAACTCGTTCTCCCTGCAAGGGGGTTCGGAGAAGAACCAGACCTACTTCTCGGCTGCCGCGGTGAACTCCGACGGGCTCACGCCGAATAACGAGTACAACCGCTACAACTTCACCTTCCGCAACACCACGCACTTCCTGCGGGACCGGCTGACGCTCGACGCCGCGGCGTCGTATGTGATCCAGCAGGACCGGAACATGACCAACCAGGGCGTCTATTCCAACCCGCTGGTCTCGGCCTACCTCTTTCCCCGGGGCGACAACTTCAACCTCGCGCGGCAGTTCGAGCGGTGGAACGGCGCCCGCAACGTCTATGAGCAGTTCTGGCCCCAGGGCGAAGGGGGCGATCTGAGGATGCAGAACCCCTACTGGATCGCGTACCGCAACCCCCGCGACAACGAGCGTCGCCGCTATATGCTCAACGCGTCGGTGGCGTACAAGATCCTCGACTGGCTGGATGTCTCGGCCCGTCTGAAGGCCGACAACACCGATTCGGACTACACGCAAAAGCTGTATGCCACCTCGAACCCGACGCTTCTGGAGGGCAGCAAGTACGGCTACTATACCCAGCAGTCGGAGCAGACGCGCCAGACCTACGGGGATGTGCTGCTGAACGTCGATAAGACCTTCCGGGAAACGCTCTCCCTGGCCGTGCACGCGGGGGCGTCGCTCAACGACACACGCCTGCGGGGCCTCACACTCCGGGGTCCGCTTGCCAAGCCCTCGAACGTCTTTCATCCGGAGTCCATCGAGCCCACCAAGCGCAAGGTCGAACGCACGGGGTGGCACGAGCAGACCCAGTCGCTGTTCTACTCGCTGGAGGTGGGCTGGAAGTCGCAGCTTTACCTGACGCATACGGGCCGCAACGACTGGGCCTCGCAGCTCGCGGGCTCCCCGCAGTCCTCGTTCTTCTACCCCTCGGTAGGGGTGTCGTGGCTTCCGTCGGCGACTTTCAGGTTCCCCGAACTGTTCCCGTACCTGAAGTTGCGTGCTTCGTGGGCCTCCGTGGGTACGCCCTTTCCCCGGGAGCTGACCTACGCCACACATCCCTATAACGACGCGCGGCCCGGGTGGGACGAGAAGACCAACCGACCGATCGGGGACCTGTACCCGGAGCGCACGAAAACCTGGGAGGTAGGCCTGGATGCCCGGTTCCTGCGGGGCTTCACCCTCACGGCCTCCTGGTACCGCGCCGACACGTATAATCAGACCTTCAACCCGAACCTCTCGGCCTCCTCGGGCTGGGCCGACATGTACGTGCAGACCGGTCATGTGAGGAATACGGGTGTGGAGGCGATGCTGGGCTACTCGCACACCTGGCGGGGCTTCATGTGGGACTCGGCCGTGACCTTCTCGTGGAACCGCAACAAGATCATCGAGCTGATGCGCAACTGGTATGACTCGGAGTCCGGGGAGTACATCACCAAGACGCGGCTGGAGGTCAAGGGGCTCGGGCAGGCCAAGTATATCCTCAAGGAGGGCGGCTCGATGGGCGACCTCTATACCACATCCGATCTTCGGCACAACGACGCCGGGGACATCGAGATCGACGACGCGGGCAGCGTCTCGATTCAGGATAACCTGCCGGACATGAAGCTGGGGTCTGTATTCCCGAAGTACAATTTGTCATGGCGCAACAGCTTCGCATACAAAGGCATCGGCCTGAGCGCCCTCATTACGGCCCGCATCGGGGGCATCGCCTACTCGGCCACGCAGGCCAACATGGATATGTTCGGGGTGTCGGAAGCCTCCGCCGCGGCGCGCGATGCCGGGGGTGTGCTGGTGAACGGCCGCACGATGGTGGACCCCGAGATGTGGTACACGACCATCGGGGCACAGTCGGGGCTGCCCCAGTACTACACCTACTCGGCCACGAACGTGCGCTTGCAGGAGCTCTCCGTGAGCTATACCATTCCCCGGCGGTGGCTCCGGGTATGCGACATCACCGTGTCGCTTGTGGGCCGCAACCTGTGGATGATGTACTGCAAGGCCCCGTTCGATCCGGAGGCCGTGGCTTCGACCGAGAACTTCTACCAGGGCATCGACTACTTCATGATGCCCTCCATGCGCAACATCGGATTCAACATCAAACTCAAATTCTGACGCTATGACCAAGCATATCATACGCTCGTTTCTGCTCCTGGCGGCCGTGGCGCTTACGGGCTGCCTGAGCGATTTCGATAAGTACAACCATAATCCCAATGAGACCACCGACGAGGAGCTGCGGCGCGACAACTACCTCACGGGTTCCTACCTGGAGGCCCTGATGGACCAGGTGATCCCCGCCGAGGAGCACCAATACCAGTTCATCGAGTCCCTTGTCGGCCAGCCGTACGCACGCTACACGGCCCCGACCTCGAACGGCTGGGTCCAGAGCTTCCCGCGCTTCAACCCGCCGCAGCCGTGGGTCAAGGCCCTGTTCAACGACCCCCTGACCAATGTATATCCCAACTGGCGGGGCATCCGCAAGAGCACGGAGGATGCGGTGATCCTGGCCCTCGCGGATGTGCTCCGCGTGTCGGTCATGCACCGCCTGACGGACCAGTTCGGACCTATTCCCTACACGCAGATCGCCGAGAACCGCAAGGGTCAGCTCACCGTGGGCTACGACACGCAGGAGCAGGCATACACCGCGATGTTCGGGGAGCTGGATGCCGCCCTGGCGGTGCTGGAGGCCAACCGGGACCTCCCGGCCGAGGCCCTGGCGGACTATGACCGCGTATATGGGGGCGACATCGCCAGGTGGATCAAATATACCAACTCCCTGAAGCTGCGCATGGCCCTGCGCCTGAGCTACGTCGATCCCTCGACGGCACAGACGCGGGCTGCCGAGGCCATTGCCGGGGGCTGCATCCTCAGCAACGCCGACAATGCGGCGCTCCATCCCGCCGTGAACCGCACGGCGATGATCTACAACGACTGGCAGGATCACGTCCTGGCCGCCGAGATCGTGGCCTACACCGACGGCTACCGGGACCCTCGGCAGAAGTTCATGTTCACGTCCGTCACGGTGGGCACCGGAGAGACGGCCACCCAGGGCTATGCGGGCCTGCGCGTGGGACCGGTGCCGGGCAACAGCCAGACGGCAAAGGATAAATGCTCCTTCCCGCTTCTGACGGAGCAGTCGCCTCTGATGTGGTTCTGCGCCGCGGAGGTGGCCTTCCTGCGTGCGGAGTATGCCCTGCGCTGGGGCACGGCCTCCGAAGCCGGGGCGCTCTACCGCCAGGGCGTGGAGCTCTCCTTCGAACAGTGGGGCGCGGGCAAGGCCGACGAGTACCTCGCGGACGCCACGCGCAAGCCCGCGGCCTTCACCGACCCGATGGGCACGGGCTACAACTTCATGGCGCCGAGCAGCATCACGCCCGTGTGGAACGACGAGGATACGCCGGAAACCGCCCTGGAGCGTATCATCACCCAGAAGTGGATCGCCCTGTTCCCGCTGGGCAACGAGGCGTGGGCCGAGCACCGCCGCACGGGCTACCCGCGCTTCGCGCCGATCCCCGACGACTGCAACCTCTCGGGCGGCACGGTCGATTCCTCGCTGGGGGCCCGCCGCATCCCGTACCCCGCCGAGGAGTACTCCGAGAACCGTGCGAACGTCGAAGAGGCCGTGCGCACCCAGCTCGGGGGCGCCGACAACGCCGGAACCCGCCTGTGGTGGGATTGCAAACCCTTAAACTGAATCCACTTATGAAACAGATCACGATATTACTGGCCTCAGCCATGACTCTCGTTCTGTCGCTCACAGCCTGCGACAACGAGATGGAGACCATCGACCGCCGCACCGTCGGCCCCCAGGGGCAGGACCCGGCGCTCTATGCCGAGTACCTCAAGGCGCTGGGCGCATACAAAGCCTCCGAGCATTACCTGACCTATGCCCGCATGGAGAACGCTCCCGAGATCTCGACATCACCCAGGGACTACCTCCATGCCATGCCCGACTCGCTGGACTACATCGCCCTGATGCGGCCGCTGTCGCAGTTCGACTGCGAGGACCTGCCCCGCGTGCGGGCCAAAGGAACCAGAATCCTCCTGCGTGCCGACTGCTCGGAGGCGACCACGGCTGCGCAAGCCGTGGAGGATGCCCTGGCGCAGATCGCAGCGCACGGACTGGATGGCCTGGCTATCTATGGCGGCAGCACGGCCCCCGATGCCGCGCTCATCGACAAGGCGGCCCGCGCAGGCACCTTTCTCGTCTTCGAGGGCGACCCGGCACTCGTGCCGCCCGAGAGCCGGGAGAAGATCGACCTCTATGTGCGGGACGTCACGGGTGTGAACAACGTCTTCACCCTCCAGATGGAGGTGGACTACCTCCTGGAGCGTGCGGGCATCCCGGCCGCGAAGCTCCTGCTGGCGACCACTCCCGACAAAAGGATGGACGACGCGGCACTCCATGCACAGGAGGCCCTCCCGCTCGTCGCCCGCGCCGTGATGACCTACGGGCCCCTGGCCGGCCTGGCCGTGTACGACATCGGCAAGGACTACTACGACCCCTCGACCAACTACCGCCGCACCAAAGCGGCCATCAACCTGTTGAACCCCGCTTATAACTGATACGTCTATGAAACAGAACAAGATATTGATCATACTGGCGTTCCTGTGCCTGCTTGCCTCCTGCAAGTCGGACGACTACGCCGACGGCACGCCTCTTACCAACGCCGTCTATATCGACGCGGCGGAGCTGGCGCCCGAAACCCGCGTGACCTTCAAGAAGACGGTCTCCGAGCTCGACCGGGAGTTCCGCGCGGTCTTCACCTCCCCCGTGCAGGCGGCGACCACCGTGCAGTTCGCCGTGGACGCCGCGGCCGTGGAGCGCTTCAACCGCCGCGAGGGCACCTCCTGCAAGCTGCTCGACAAGGCGCACTACGAGTTCTCGTCCCTTAACTCCGAGGTCGAGGCCGGAAAGAACGAATCCCAGCCGGTGACGATCCATTTCCAGGACCTCGAAGCCCTCGAAATCGATGAGACGGCCCTGCTGCCGGTCTCCATCGTCGGCAACACGGCGGGAGTCGGCCCGCTCGATGGCTCCCAGACCGTCTATTACCTCGTGCGGCGCTCCTCGGCCATCACCACGGCTGCGGACCTTACGGACTGCTATATGTGGATACCCTCGTATGAGACCGAAGCGGGACGAGCGCCCCTGAACGGCCTGTCGGCCCTCACGTATGAGGCGCTGGTCAATGTCCATGACTTCGCGGGCGACGCGGGCATCTCGACCGTCATGGGCGCGGAGCAGCACTGCCTCGTGCGCTTCGGCGACACGGGGTTTCCGCGTCAGCAGCTTCAGACCCAATGCGGCGGCGGGAAGTTCCCGGAGGCCGACAAGTCCAAAGAGCTCCAGGCCGGCGAGTGGTATCACGTGGCGATGACCTGGGATCTGGCGGCGGCGAAGATCCGCTTCTACGTCAACGGCCGGTTGCAGAGCGAGGGCACGATGCCCTACGACAACGCGACCATCGACCTTGCGCGGGCCGAGAAAGATGCCTACCGCTTCCTGATCGGCTACTCCTACAACACGGGGCGCATCCTCAATGGCCTGATCTCCCAGGTGAGGGTCTGGGCTGTGGCCCGCACGCAGCAGGAGATCTGGCGCGATATGTACGACGTGGAAGATCCCGAATCCAAACCCGAGCTGCGGGCCTGGTGGAAGTTCGACGAGGGGCAGGGCAACATCGTCAAGGACTGGTCGCAATATCATAATGACGCCGTATGTCTTGACGGGAAAAACGAGTTCGAGGCCGGCGACCGCAACGAGGGAACCCTCAAATGGTACAACTCGATCGAGATACCTCAGCTTAATAAAGAACAATAATTCAGATGACTATGAAAAATATTGCGATGAAACTATTGCTGGGCCTGCTTGCCGCTGGAGCCCTCTGCATGGCTTCCTGCTCCGACGAGGAGTTCGTCCGCGAGGCGGGCGGGCTGCCCGACCCGGAGGCGATGGCCGGACTCGGGGCGCAGATATACCGCACCGGCCGGATCGACAGCCGCGTGCTGCTCAACTATGAAGATGTGAACGACAGGCTCCGGTGCCGCCTGAGCCGCCCGGCACCCGCGGATCTGACGGTATCCCTGGCCGTGGATGAGGACGCAGTGGCCGGGTACAACACCCGGCAGGGAACCTCGCTGGAGCTTTTCCCGACGCAGAAAGTGACCTTGTTTCACAACGCTACGATAGCTGCGGGCGCTGAGCAAACCGAGGACCTCGAAGTGACCTTCGAGCGTGAGGGTGTGGAGCAAGGACGCTACCTGCTGCCCGTGACCGTGAAGATCGAAGGCATAGCCCGGGAGCTGACCTACTACTACGAGGTTTACGTCTTCGAGGAGAAGACCTACGACCAGATAGACTCCTGGCCGTTCAAAATCGTGGTTTTCGCTGACACCGGTGTAGTAGATCCTCTGATTCTTAATCAATACTTCGCCGACTGCATCGATATGATGAGCGGGGATGAAGATAAAAAAACATGGATCGACATCGGTGTTCTGGGGAAATCGTCCATTGTCCTGGACGAGAGCGGCCGGGCACGTCTGGCCCTCGCACCCGACCTGCAATACGTGCTCAACAACCGCGAGCATTATATCGCGCCGACTCAGAAGGCCGGCCGCAAGGTGTTGGTGGGGATAAATAACAGCGCGACCCTCGGCTTCTGCAATCTCACCGACACGCAGATTGAGGATCTTGTTGCGGACATCGGGAAAATGGTCGCCGACTACCGGATCGACGGGGTGAATTTCTACGACATCGATGCGGACTACACCAAGATGGCGCCCGTCATCCCGGCCTCTTACGCAAAGATCATCAAAGCGACCAAAGAGGCGTTGGACGGAAAGATCGTTTCGCTCCTCTGCGACGAGCAGAGCACCGATCTGCTTTCCGTATCGCAGGAGGGCATCGAAGCCGGCCGCTACCTCGATTTCGTGTGCTCGGGGATTATGGATGAGATTGTCGATGCCTATGCCGAGGGCTCGAAACTGAAGCCCATAGCCGGGCTGGACCGCTCGAAGTACGGGCCCCTTATCCAGCAAACACACGAAACATCCTGGATGGCTGGCCCTCTTAAAGCGGAATTAGTCCAAAACCTCACAGAGTTCTATTTGCAGAAAAATGGCTCGGCCAACGTCTTCGCATTCTGGGATATACCCCTCTCAAGATCGGGTTTGGAGCAGGGGGTAGGCGCTGCGTTTGATATTTTACTCGAAAGTATTTCCGATTTGGAATGTATCGACGACTGCATGTTATATGTTACTTCATTTAGTCGGGAAATAATGGGTGGATACGGCAAATTCGCTAAGGATTGGTAAAATCTGAATGGATATATGACAGAATCCGGGACTGAACTCCCGGATTCTTTTTTAGTGTATAATGACGGTGAAAAGATACTTTCGAGGGGGCTGAACATCATACCCTGAATCCAATATCTAATATGCTCAATTAAATGCTATTGATTGTAAATCAACTCTAAACTAAATATCTCATAGACGGCGTAACGATGGAATATTGTGCTTTTTTACCACTAAATTTAAGTGAAAATAAGCGTGGCGGCAGGGGACCATCCGACCCTCCGGGGCACAATATATTAAATTAAACATCATTATTAACCCCAAACATTTCCGACTATGAGAAATCGTTTAATGGCAGTTTGCACGCTGATAGCAGCCGCTGCTATGGTTTTTGTTTCCTGCAAGGATGCGGAAGATCCCATTGCGCAAGGAACTATGGACCAAAACACCCGCGCAACCTCCTTCGACAACTTCGCCCGCGTGGTGTACGTCGAAGTGAATGACGTGAACCCCCTGAACGCCGGAGAGTATCTGCTGCCGGATGGCAAACCTTTCTTTACGCATGTCATCCTATTTGCCAGCAACATTCGGGGTGATGCCAATGGGAATGTCCACAACTTCAACAATCCCAACAATGCCGCCATCCTGGGTAACCCCACAAAGTACATCAAGCCGTTGCAGGACAAAGGCATTAAGGTAATCATGGGCAACCTGGGCGACCATACCGGGGCCGGCTTCTCCAACCTCACGGCTGCACAGATAGACAGCTATACGGACGATCTGGTTGCTTATGCGAATATCGTGGACGGCTACGATTTCGACGACGAATGGGCTGAATATAACACCCGGGGCTATCCGGATGCTAACAACCATTCGTACAGTGATCTGATCATTGCACTTAACGGTAAAACCGATAAGCTGATTACTATCTTCGATTGGACTTATGCGAGCGCTATCAATGCAGCGGCGGCAGCTTGTGTCGATCTGGCATATCAGGGTGGATTGAATGGGTATAGTTTGACACCTTCATTCCCTATTCCTCTTGCACGGTATTGTCCCTATTTCTGTGATTTGACGCAACCGCAATCCGATGTTGTTGTGAAAACCAGAGTAACGTCATCGAAGAACGCAAATGCTGGTGGCGTATGCTTCTTCAACCTGCCCGCAGCGTCGTACCGTCTTTCGACCCTCAACGCTGCGGCACAGGCTTTCGGCCTGACCGTAACACACACGGGTAAGACCTACTCGAAAGATTACGGCAACTGAATATTCATCACGTTAACCAAGCCGCGATAGTTACAAGCACCCTGCAGCACCGCGCATCCCGCAAGGATGCGCGGTTTTTCATCTGGATCATACCTGCTTTACTGCTATACTGCGTGGCTCCAGGATCGAGGGATCGTCCGGAGCCTTGCGAATGAAGTCGTTGCGAATGGCCTCGCTGGTCATCTCCTCGCTCGGAAACGGCCGTAGCAACCCGGTGATCTCCTTCTCCGTCAGGTCGGGGTCCAGCCACCGCTGCTCGTCCTGCGTATGCAGGATCACGGGCATCCGGAAATTGGTGTTATGTATATATCGCATCACCTCGTTGGCCTGGGTCGTAATGATCGAATAGGTGCCGACCCACTCGTCCAATTCTTTGTTGTGCCAATAGTCGTATATCCCCGCGAACGCCAGCACAGGACACTCGCGCACGGTGATATAGTACGGAACCTTACCTGTCCGCTCATGCCGCCAGTCGAAGAAGCCGCTGGCCGGGACCAGACAGCGACGACGGCGTATCGGCTCCCGGAACGAAGGCTTGGTAAAGACGGTTTCCGCCCGGGCATTGGCCGTGCGGTTACGGATCGCCAGGGCATCCTCGATGGTATCGGTCCAGAACGGGATCAGGCCCCAGCGGAAAAGCTGGATCTCGGGATCGGACGTGACGATCGGATACTCCTCATGGGTAAAGGCCGAAACATGGTAGCGGGGCCGAAACCGCTCGATGCGGTCGAACTCGCGGCCGAAACGTAAGGCAAGCTGTCGGGGCGGAACAATCAGAGCGGTATGGTAGCACATAATGAATCCTAATTACTATACACTTATGGTGTCATCAATTTGTATGCCTTTTGCATGTGCCTGAGTATGAAAGCAAAGGAAGAGTCAATTTTGAAGCGTACGCTTTGGTTCGAGCGCAAGATGCGTTTCGACATCGACTACTTCGACCTGCTTCAGCCCCGCCGTGAGGTGTCGCACGGGCGCCGCTACCGCAGTGGCCTGTTCCATTCCGAGAAGTGCGGCCGGGATATTCAGTACGAGTCATCGCTCGAATTGGGTTTTGTCCGGCTTCTGGAGGAGAATCCGCATGTGGTTTTCTATTGGGATCAACCGATAAAAATTCCATACTGGCGGGGCCGCCGCAAAGTGACCTATACTCCCGACTATGGCATCTATCTGGATACGGGACACGTCGTGCTGGTAGAGGTGAAGGAGCTATCCGAGATGCTCGACTACCGGGTACAGCAAAAGACCGAGGCCCTTATGGCCTTCTGCGCCGAGCGGGGCTTCGGGATGCTGCTCACCGACGGGCGGCATACGCCCCGCGATTTGCTAAAGGGGAAGGTCAATCGCCGATTTGAACGGGCTCTCCTGGCGGCCCTCGACGAACATCCGCTACGGCAGGCGGAGTGCCGCGAAATCATGCAACGATGCAATGCAACTCCTTCGGAACTTTACAGAGCGATTGTCCGGCACCGGCTGAAATTTCGACCTTTCCCTTTGAAGTTGCAGCTCGGCAACGAGAGCGACCTGTTTCGCCAGGTCTTTTTTGAGCGGAAGAAGTACGAGAACCTTATTACGCCTTTTTGATAATGTAGCTGACGACGCCCCATACCGCGAACTCGGTGTCGGGGTCTATTTCGATGGTCGGATATTTGGGATTTGCGGGCACGAGCAGGATGCGCCCGGGCTCGATGCGCACGCGCTTGAGCGTGAACTCCCCATCGATGAAGGCCACGGCCAGGCATCCGTCGTATGGTTCCACGGCTTTGTCCACCACGAGCAGGTCGCCCTCGGTGATGCCCTCATCCTTCATCGAGTCGCCTTCCACTCGGGCGAAGAACGTCGCCTCCGGGTGGCGGATCACCAGGCTGTTCAGGTCAAGCGACCCCTCCAGAAAGTCATCGGCCGGCGATGGGAAGCCAGCATGTACGCCGCTCTCGGCCAGCGGTATTTCCATGCTCGCGTCCGTCTGCGGCTGAAACATACGAAGATCCTTGTCTTTTTCCATCGGGGGCTTTTTCCCGTGGTCGGTGCAAAGAGTATTCCGCGCAGATAAAAAAAATGCTCCGCAGCGGCCAATCTTACCGTTATCGGCATATTATTGCTATATTTGCAATGCAATAAGCACGTAATTTGCCGATACAGGCAGAAATACATTTCGTATGCGTTATCTTTCGGTAAGCGAGGTTGCCCGCAGGTGGGGCGTTTCGGAGCGCACGGTGCGCAACTGGTGCGCCGTGGGAAAGATCAGAGGGGCTTTCCTTACGGGCAAGACCTGGAATATCCCCGAGGACGCCGTGCGTCCGAAAAGAGGGCGGGAAAAGTTCTTCAGCGACAACCCGCTGCTGAACATCCTCAAAGAACAGAAGGATATGCAGCTCAGGGGCGGCATCTACCACCGTGTGCAGATCGACCTGACCTACAACTCCAACCATATCGAGGGCAGCAGGCTCACACAGGAGCAGACGCGCCATATCTTCGAGACCAACACGCTGGGTGTTACGAACGAGGCGGTCAATGTGGACGACGTGATCGAAACCGCCAACCACTTCCGCTGCATCGACCTGGTGATCGAGAAAGCGGCATCGAAACGCCTTACCGAAGTATTCATCAAGGAGCTGCACCGCATCCTCAAGGCAGGGACTTCCGACAGCCGCCGTGCCTGGTTCCATGTGGGAGAGTACAAGAAACTACCCAATGAAGTCGGGGGACAGGAAACAACGCCTCCCGAGCAAGTCGCGTCGCAGATGAAGGAGCTGCTGGCGGACTACAATGCCCTTCCCGAGAAGACCTTCGAGGACATCGTAGCGTTCCACCGGGCTTTCGAGTGCATCCATCCTTTTCAGGACGGCAACGGCCGTGTCGGACGCCTTGTCATGTTCAAGGAGTGCCTTTCCAACGGGATAGTGCCATTCATCATCGACGAGGAGCTCAAGCTGTTCTACTACCGGGGCCTTCACGAGTGGGACAGAGCCCACGGGTACCTGCTGGATACCTGCCGCACGGCGCAGGATAACTTCCGGTTGGTGCTGCGGTATTTCAAGATTAAGAAGTAAAATATTTTTATCTTATCCTATGGCGACCAACCATACCATTCTACACTATCCCATACATACGCTTCTGAGGGAGGCTGTACATATTTTCGAGCGGTTCTGCGATGAGAAAGAAATTAAAATGAATAAGGAAAGAGGTCTTGATAACAAAATCAAAATCGTATATGCCGATAAAAAAATCATCAATTTCGCCGAACTAATTCAGCACTATATAGAGGAAACGAATGAACCATATTATCAAATAACAATCTGGGATAACTACTGTCAATACCTTTGGACTTTGTGTTATTCTTCCTCTATAGTTATGAATGATAGTATAATCATGCCTTATTTTAGTCCGGAAACTCCTATTGATGAGGAGCGACAGAAAAAGGCATATGAGCTTTTTATGGAAGGAATGAGTCTCATCGACTATACAGAAGATAATATGGCTACGCGCGCGAGATTCTATGATTTGCCCAATCCAATTCGCAATCCGGATGACGAATACGTACAAGCAGCAAATTTTCTATTTCGTAGTAGTCTGTGCTTCTTACTTTTGCATGAATACCACCATTTCAACTCAGGACATATAAAAAAGGTGCACACGAAAACGGAAGAAATAGAAGCTGATTACTGTGCATTCTATTCGATGTATGAAGAGCGACCACCCCAAATAAAACAAGCTGTTGCACTTCCTATCATTCTTGCGTTAGGTTCAATTATATTATGTGATGAAACTATGTCTGGAGGAACAACACATCCGGACCCTGACGATCGGCTCGAATCGGTTATTTCCCGTATGGATGATTTAGAACCGCGAGACGTGGATTATTGTTATGCTATGGTAGTTACTCTTTATAAGTTATGGGCTTTCTACTATGCGAAACAACACCTTATTCCGAGTATCAAGGAGGTGGAAAACATCAAAGCGTACTATGAACTCATACGTAATGCTGTATCAAACATCAAAGGGGATTGATGAAAACAAGAACGGCGGCCCGAAGGTCGCCGTTTCTGTTAAAGGTCGTCTTTGGTATCGACAGCTACGGATAATTCTTTTCGCAGGCCGAAATTATCGACCACGAAGAATCGGACCTCGGACTTCTCGGACCCGGTGCTTCGGTAGTAGAGTGTGAATATCTGCTCGCAAGGGTTGCGGGTGTCGAGGTCGGCCACATCTTCCAGAGGCATGGTCTCGCGGTTTACCAGGTGCTGTCCGTCGTTATCGAAGACCTCGCCCTGACCTGCGATCTGAATGTATCCTATACGGTATGCGGCGCCCTTGAAGTCGCCCTGACGTCGGAGCGTGAAGCGTATCTCCACGGCCTCGCCGGGCTGTGCTTGCTCGGGCAGATGCCAGGTCGAGATGCCGAAATCATACGCCTGCTGGACCTGTATGCCGTCGTTGCATCCTGCAAAGAGGAGTGGGCACAGGAGCATGGCGGCAAGAATCGATTGCTTTACTTTTTTCATGCGGGGTTAGTTGATGATGATACGTATGCCGAGTGTTACGAGCGTGTGGAACTCTCCCGTGGGTGATCCGAATGCGCAACGCTCGCGCAGGCGCACGAGCAGGATCACGCGATCAGCGAGGTAGGCTTCCACGGATGCCGCGATCTGCGCTCCGTAGATAAAGGCGTCGTCGCTGCGCAGGAGAGCCCCATCCCGCAGGAGTTTGTTGCCCCAGCCGACGGTTTCGTACCCGGCCAGGGCCCCCAGGGAGATGAAGAGCGTGACGTTGCGGCGACGGTCCGCGAGCAACGGATGGTTGTACCCGGCTTCGAGTGCGAACTGAGCCATCGGCACGATCTGACGTGCTGCGACGCTCTCATAGCGGTAGTCCTTGCGTAGCAGGGATGCCGTGACGTTCCAGTAGGAGTGGTTGCGGTTGTAGCGTACAAGGGATGCTTCGAGGGCATAGCGTGCGGCACCCTCGGCGTTGCAGAGGCTCATGCCGTCCACGAACCCTGCCTCGATGCCGATGCCGAGCTGGCCGTGCAGGCCGCGCTGTGCCTTTGCGGGTGCTGCGAGCAGGAGCGCCATCAGGCCGGCGATGCAGAATATGTGCGTGCGCATGATTATCGGTCTTGGGTCTTGGCGGCTGCCGGGGCATTCACGAAGTCGCTGTTCTGGACGATGAAGGACTGGTGGCGTCCGCCGTTGCGCTCGATCAGATCGACGATGAGCACCTTGTCGTCGGGTATGGAAAACTTGCGCAGGACAAAGACGTTGCGCAGGCTCCGTCCGGCCTTGACCTCCGTGGCGCCGTTGAGCGTCCGCACGGGCTCGATGAGGGTTTCTTGCAGGGCCGTGCGTCGTGCGACCTTCCTATCGGCGATGCGGAAGCGTATGCGGTCGATGTCGTAGTCGATGTTCGAGGTGTTGCGGATCAGGGTGTGCAGGTAGAACAGATCGCCCTGCACGAAAATGCCCCGCAGCAGAAACTGCACGCCGAAGCGGCGGCTTCCGATGTTGCGGATCAGGCGTGCATCCTTCGCATAGATGCTGCGCATGAGACGGTTTACGTCTTGGGGATTTTCATCCCCGAGTTCCTGCAAGCGCACATAGCCCTCGTTCCGACCGGCCGTTCCGACACTCTCTTCGCTGGACGACTCCGGCATGACGATCGACAGACGCGCGGGCGCGTCGGCATATACGGCGTCGAAGGCGTAGAACACCCCGTCATCGGTGATCACCGAGAAGTTGGTCTCGCCCTTGAAACCTCGCACGGCGGCCTTGATGCGCAGGACGTTCTCGGCGCCGTCGGCCTTGCCGGCCACCAGGTCCGTGGAGCCGAGATCGACATAGCGCACGGCGGCGGGAAAGAGGATATGCACGGTCTTGGCGTAGGCCACCTCGACGCGGCAGGGCTCGACGACGCGGCTGCCCGGCTCGCCGGGCGCCGGCAGCCCCCATGCCGCGAGTGCGAGGCCGGAGGCGAGGATGCAGAAAATGGTTTTTTTCATGTTCATGTTATTCTTTGGATAGGAGGATGATCTGATAGCCGGCCTTCACGGAGACCTTTACCTGCCGCATCTTGGAGGCGAGATACTGGGTGCCGCCGGTCATGGCCCCGCGTGCAAGGTCCATCGCCACCTGCTGCCCCGCACCCCGCGTGAAAGATATGCTGCTGCCGAAGGAAGAGCCTATGGCTGCCGCAGCATCCTTGAGTGCCGTCCGCTCCTGGGAGTCGGGAACATAGAGGCCCGCTGCGCCGTCCAGGTCGTAGGCGTCCATCGACACGGGTATGACCTCGCCGTGCTGCGAGATGCTGCCGACATGGATCTTCATGCGCAGGTTGTCGATCGAGGCGATGCCGAAGAGTATGCTCCCGGCCTCGATCCGGTGGCCCGCCACGACGATGGACTCCACCAGACGCATACGTATGCGGCCGCCGCTGGTGAGGGTCTGATCCTCGTCCACGCATACGCGAATGCCGTGGCGGCCCTCCGATGCCGTACGGCCCACGGGGGTGTTGAACCCCAGGTTACGCTCACGGCCCATCGCCGCGAGCGTGTCGGGCTCGAAGCGTGCGAGCGTCGAGACCACCCCCGCGCGAGCCCCTCGCACGGAGGCTGCGGGTCCGGTCGCGGACTCCTCCGCAGCCGCGGGAGTCCCGTTCATCTCCCCATGCAGGTACTTGGCCGCCAGGGCGTACTGCTTCTCCGCCAGAGCCAGAGGGTCGGGTGCCGGCGGCGTAGTCTCCAGCTTCTCGCTGAGCTCCGCGACCTGCCGCCGCAGGGCCTCGACCTGCGGGTCCGGGGCAGGTGCGGCGTAGAAGCCGCTGACCACCTGCGCCGCCTCCATGTGTGCCTGGCGTGAGCGGGCTATGGCCTGCCCGGGTGCAGGCTCCGCCGCGGGTTTGGCATCGGCCAGGAGCGAGAAGTCGTTGTCGTCGAACAGACGCGAGCGTTCGTTCTGCTGCCTCTCGGCCGCCACGCGCTCCAGCGCTTTCTGCTTGCTGGCCTCGATGCCGCTGCTGCGGCCCTCGGGCACGGTCATGTTGAAGGAGCCTTCCCCGGGCTGCGGGGCTCCGCTGCCACCCCCGAAGATCAGGTACATGACCCCCAGGAAGGGCACGAGGAGGATCAGGGCCGCCAGAAAGGTCTTGCGGCGCAGCTCCTTCTGCGGGTCTTTGGCTTTCGCAGACTCCGGGCCTTTACTCTTGCTCCGTGCCATCGCTCAGGATGTTTTGAGGTTGTAGGATATGCTCCGCCGTGGGGCTGCTGCGCAGGGCGCGAGCGATCTGCACGGCTTCGAGAGCCGCGATGAGTGCGACCAGGGCGATGACGATGCCCAGGCGTTCGCGGCGCGTGCGTGCGTCGAGGAACCCGCGCAGGCGTGCCATGCCGCTGTGCCACCCGCGTGCGGGCAGCATAAGGAGGGTCTTAGCGTTCATAGGTCGTGAGGTCTTTGTTCTCAATGATGTTGAACCGCTCGATCATAAAACCCTGGGGGTTGTTATCCGAGCGTGTGGCGTTAACGATCTGGCATGTAGTCACCAGGCTCCGCTCGGTGACGGTGCTCTCCCGCAGGATGCGCTGGCGGGCATACGTGCGCACCTGATAGGGATAGGCTGCGAAGTCGCACCGTATGCTGTCGATCTCGACGGTCTGGATGATGTTGCCGGCGATCAGGCGGTTGAAGTATCCCTTCTCCATCAGGTCGCGGTAGTAGCTCATGGCGCTCTTGTCGGCCAGCAGCAGAGCCCGTGTGATGTTGCCCTCGATGGCACTCTTGTCGGGTGATAGCGAGAAGAAGAGCTGGTGAAAGCGCCTTACGTGCTCGCGGGCTTCGACAGGGCGGTTCTGCTGCAAGTCCTGCGAGAGCGCCAGCATGAGGCTGCGGCCCTGGTCCAGGACGTAGATCTTCTGCCGCTGCCGCTCGGCGAAGCTGAAGGCGCTCCACACGGTCACGAGTGTGAGCAGCAGGCAGGCTCCCAGGAAGATCAGGGCATAGCGCCGTATCTGCTGGAAGCTGCTTTCGATATTTTTCAGGGACTTGAATTCCATGTTACTTGGTTTTTACGCTCCGGGTGCTGTTCTTGGAGCTGAAGACGGACCGGGTGTTGTTGACGATCTTCCCGCCCACGAACATCACGCTCTTGTTCATCAAGCCATTGTAGGAGTTGAAACCTCCGGCCTGCACGATCCAGGAGGCTACGCTGGGCACGGTGAAGTATCCGATGATGCCTATGAGCATGAACACGAGGTACACGCCGCTGTTCAGGTTGAAGTAGTAGTACGGGTCGGAGGCCATGATCTGCATTTCATGTTGCAGGACGAGCACTTGCAGCCGCGAGAGAATGGCCCCGAACAGGTCGGCGACGGGGAGCCAGAGGTAAACGCTCACATAGCGAGTAAACCACTGTGCCAGGGACGCCTGGAAGCCGTCGAAGGTGGCAATGGCGAAGACGATGGGCCCCAGGATGGACAGCACGACCAGGTAGAAGGTGCGAATGGTGTCGATGATGAGCGTCGCGGCCTCGAAGAGCAGCTCCAGCAACCAGCGCAGGATGCTCGTGACGATGCCGCGTATGCTCCAGTCGCTACGCTCGCGATACATCTGGCTCATGGTCTGCTGCTCCTCGGGGGATACGTCCAGGGTCTTGAACTGCCGCTCGTACTCTTCGTCCGTGAGGTTGAAGTACTCCTGCACCTCGCGTCGCTGAATCTCGGCCTCCATCTGGTTATGCTGCCGCTGGTAGCTGTCCATGTCGAAGCCCTGTGCCTGATAGAGCGTATGGGTTGCCTGCACCACGGGTGAGAGTATGCCGTTGATGCTCCCGAGCACCAAGTCCTGAAAGAAGACGATGCAGATGCACATCACGAAGGGCCTGAGCAGGGGGAATACGTCGATGGCCTCGGCGCGTGCCAGGCACTGCCATACCCGGTAGGAGATGTAGAGCAATGCCGCAAGGCCCGCGATGGCGGAGGCCACGAAGGTCATACGGCCGCACAGGGGCATCATGTCCTGGTAAAGAGAGCGCAGGATCTCGTGGAGGTTGTCGAAGGATATGAGGGGGATGAACATGCGGGTGGCGTTACCAGTATTTCTGTTCGTCGCTGCCGTAGAGCATAAGGAAGCGCTCCATGTCCTGCTTCTTGCGTGCACGGACCTGCGAGACGGCGATGTTCTTGCGCGTGAAGTAGTCTGTGAGACCTTTGAGGCGTGAGAGCTCCTCGAAGGTCTTGTCCACCACGTCGAGGCGGTCCTTGTCGGTCATCGAGAGGTCGGAGGGGTTCACGATGCCCTGCAAGTCCTTCAGGGCGTCGGCGCTTCGTTGCAACAGGGAGGTGTAGCCCGAGGCTATGGCCGCGAGCTCCCGGTCGCTGAAGGAGGGGTCCGCAAGCATCCGATCGTAGGAGTTCACGTAGGTGTCGGTGATCTGCCCGACCATAAGGATGCACTGCTGCACCTTGCGGGCCGAGCGTACCAGGTTGCTCACGGACCGCAGACGGTCGTAGTACTCCTTGCCCTGTTCATAAATCTTGCGTGTCTCGGCGAAGTTCCGGATCATCGTCTGCGCCGTGGAGGAGGTGTTGACCATCTCGTTCGAGGAGTTGACGATGCTTTGTGCCAGACCCGCGGGGTCGCTCACGACCCATTGTGCCCGGGCAGCCCCCGCCGTGAAGACGAGGGCCGCGAGGGCGATGATGATTCTGCTTTTCATAGGTTTTAGGTTTTGTGTCGTTCGAAGATTCCGAAATGCTCCATCAGGAGCCTGTCGTGCCGCTCATCGTAAGCCACGGCGAACTCCAGAGGCCCGAAGTAAAGGTTGCCCTCGGCATCCTGCTCAAGGATGTGGGTGTAAACCCGCTCGCGGGTGTCCAGATGGTTGCGGCAGCGCATGTCGATGTCGTAGCCTTCATGCCGGGGGCTGTCGTAGATGCGAAAGGCGAGGTCTGCGCCCTCACGCTCCCACACCCCGCAGAGGAGTTCGCGCGTGGAGGCCGTCTGCCGCAGGTAGCGGTCCCGTACCTCGCGGGTCAGGCGCAGGAGCTCGTCGCATTGCCTCACCAGGGTGTCGTCGCGCTGCATACTACTGCTCCTCGCGCATGGCGAACTCCATCTCCGAGATCATCTCCTGGCGCAAAAGTTCCTCCTCGCTGCGGAAGGTCCCGTAAGCCCCGCAGTGAAGCACGCCGTCGTGTGCGAGCGTGAGGTCGCCGCCGGGTCCGGGACCTTCGGGGTCGATCACCAGGCGCCGGCCCTGGGGCGTGGCCGTCATCTCGCGCACGATGGTCTTGTAGCACCGGGAGTTGTCGCACAGCAGCAGCGCGAACTCCTCACCCGCACAGCGCACCAGCAGGGAGTAGGTTCCGTCAGTGGCGATCCAGCTTCCGCACATGGCATTATGACGGGTCTGCGTGAGCAGGCGTTCGACGGAGGCGAGCAGTTGCCCCTCCTGGGCGTGTGATTTCTTCTTCTGCGCGAGAAGCTCCGCGAGTTTCGATGGGTTGTTTTTCATGTCTTTGAAAATTAGGTGTTTCACATTTGGTTTCGATGCGGCGGTAGCTGCACCCGGGCACAAGCAGCAGCTCGCGGCCGCTGCGGGAGGTGTAGATATAGATGCGCCGGCCGTCGTTGAGGAAATAGACGCTGCGCATGCCATGCAGAGGGCGTCGCCGCACACCTCCGCCGGGTGTGGGCAGCAGGATTTCATGGCCCCCGCCCACGGGGCGGATCACCAGGCGTCCGCGCGGCAGCACGGCCTCCCAAACTCCGCAGAGATCCTGATGCCGGCGGTATGCCGCACTGTCGCACCAGCGGATCATCAGCACGAGCAGCAGCAGCGCCACGGCCGCCGCTCGAACATACCCCGCGCGGATGCCGCACAGCCTGCGGCGTGCAGGTGGACAGATCGGGCGGATCATGGCTTCAGGCGTCACGTCGTTGCTGCGCCAACTGCCGGATGGCACCTTCCAGGTCGCCGCCCAGCTTCTCGGCAAGGGCGAATACTTCGACTTTCTCAACCTCTTCGGTCGTGTAGGTAAGGTACTCTTCATCGCTTACCTCTGTAGCATAAACCGCCGAGTGCACGCCTCCCAGGCCGATCCACACCTCCTTGTAGCGTCGTGCGGGGTCATTGGAGAGGTTGATCGAGAGAATCTGCGCCTTTTCCTTTTCCGTGAGGCCCAGCATGCGTTGTATGCCCTCGAACTTGGTCAGGTACTTACGCTGGTCCAGCAGGATTTTACAGTCCGCATTGTTGATGATGGTTTCCTTGACGATCGGCGAGGAGATGATGTCATCGACCTCCTGCGTCACGACCACAGCCTCACCGAAGTACTTGCGCACGGTCTTGAACAGGTAGCGGATGTAGTCGGCCATGTTTGCGGAGGTCAGAGCCTTCCAGCACTCCTCGATCAGAATCATTTTCCGCGTGCCCTTCAGACGCCGCATCTTATTGATGAAGGTCTCCATGATGATGATCGTCACCACCGGCAGCAGGGTCTTGTTGTCGCGGATGTTGTCCAGCTCGAAGACGATGAAGCGTTTGTCCAGCAGGTCGAGTTCCCGATTGGAGTTGAGCAGGTAGTCGTACTCCCCACCGAGGTAGAATGGTTCCAGCACATTCAGGAAGCCGTCGATGTCGAAGTCCTTTTCGCGTACGTTCTTCTGCCGTAGCAGCCGCCGGTAGTCGCTGCCCACGAACTCGTAGAAGCCGTTGAAGGAGGGCTTAAGCTCGGGACGTCGTCGCAGCTCCCCGATATAGAGGTTCACGGCATTCGACAGGGCCACCTCCTCGGAGCGTGTAGGAGCCTCGTCCTCGCGTTTCCAGAGGGTGAGAATAAGCGTCTTGATGGACTCGCGTTTCTCGATGTCGTACACTGAGTCTGCGACGTAGAAGGGGTTGAAGCAGATCGGAGCCTCGTCCGTGTAGGTGAAGTAGATGCCGTCCCGGCCGCGGGTTTTGCTATGGATTAGCTCGCACAGGCCCTTGTAGGAATTACCCGTATCGACCAGCACGATGTGTGTTCCCTGCTCCCAGTACTGTCTGACCATGTGGTTGGTGAAAAATGACTTGCCGCTGCCCGATGGCCCGAGGATAAATTTGTTGCGGTTGGTAATGACCCCCTGCTTCATCGGCAGATCCGAAATATCGAGGTGCAAGGGAACCCCCGTGAGTCGGTCCACCATCCTGATCCCGAAAGGAGACGGGCTGTTGCGGTAGTTGGTCTCGGCAGCGAAGAAGCACAGAGCCGGTTCGAGAAAGGTGTGGAACGACTCCTCGGCGGGGAAGTCGGCCTCATTGCCCGGTATGGCTCCCCAGTAGAGGGCCGGTACATCGACCGTGTTATGGTGGGGCGTGCAACCCATCAATGCGAGCTGCGCCCCGACCTGGTTGCGGATGGCTTTGAGCTCCGTGTCGCTCTCGGCCCAGGCCATGACGTTGCAGTGGCATCGCACGGGCAGCAGGTTCTCGACGTGGGCCTGCGAGAGAAACTCGTCGATCCACTCTTTATTCACGGCATTCGAGCGCGAGTAGCGCGACAGGGATTGCATGTTGCGGGCCGTGCGTTCGAGGGCTTCGAGCGTCTGGGCAGCATCGTCCAGGAAGATGAACTGATTGTAGATGTGGTCGCACGAGAGCAGCAACCCGACGGGAGCCGCGAACGAGAGGCGGCAGTCGGAGCGATCCGTGGAGAGCCGCTCGTAGCGGGCGTCCGTAGGTGCCGTCTGCGGCAGGTCATCCAGGTCCGAAAGGGTGTGCATCGTGAGGATCTTATCCCCGACCATCATACGCCCGGGGTCGAGACGCAGGTCTTCATTTTCCAGCGGCAACCGCTCCAGGGCGAAGTAGTGCTCCAGAATCCCGGGAGCTTCGCACGTGCCGACGATCTGCTCCTCCTTGAGTCGGGTCAGTTGCAACATCCCGCTCTCGCGCAGGATACTCTCGGCCTGCCCCACGGCATCCAGGAAGCGTTCCACAGCCTCCGGGTCCCCGACCTCGCGGGGCACGAGGAAGCCCCGGCAGAGGGTCGAGGCATTGCTCTGCGTGCGCATGCGCTCGCGCGTGGTCTTCGTCAGAAACAGGTAGCAGCGGTGATCCAGGTACGCACGTTCGTTGAAGAAACGCTCGGAGCTGCGGGCCAGGAACGAGGGTTCCTCATCCCCCTCCTTGCGGGGCGTATGGTATCGCTCGCGGGTGAAAAAATCCTGCTTATGCACCACCGTGAAGGCGGGCAGGACCTTGAGGGCTTTGGCTCATGCCCCGTGCAGGGCTTCGTATTCGGCGCCCGTGAGGGTAAACAGCTCGGGCAGCTCCAGCAGGTAGCCCACGGTGATGTCGCCTCCTTTGGAGATGATGCAGTCGTTTTCCACGGCCAGCAGCGGGAAGCGGCTTTCGAGACTTACGGTTTTGAGGGTGCTTTGCATGCGTGTTAGAGGTTGGGAGTTTGACTGTGGTGGCGCAACAGACGCCGCAGGCTTCTGCGGTGGATGATACGCCGGGGATGATAGCGTGCCGCGGCTTTCTTCATCAGTCCGTGGGCTCCGTAGCGGTCGTTCAGGCGGAAGGTGTACCACACCATTCCCGTGCCCAGGGGCAGGGTGATCAGGATGCACGCGAGGGCCGGCACGCCGGCCATATAGAGAGCCACGAAGAGGATGAAGACCCCCAGCAGTCCCCCGGCGAAGATGAACAGGTACTGGGCCCGCAGGCCCTTGAACTCCACCTGCCGGCCCACGCCCTTGTTGATCCGGTATTCGGCCATTAGAGGAAGAAGGACTGAAGCACCACGCCGACGACGACCAGGAAGATGCAGGCTCCGAACCAGGAAGCTGCGGTCTTGGAGGTTTCAGGGTCTCCGGAGGAGTCGAGTAGGTCGGAGGCATTACTGCCCCTTTCCCCTCTAAGAACCGTACGTGCGAGTTTCCCCGCATACGGCTCAAGCAACATAGTTTCATCGTATGTGCACATACTAAGAAACCAGCTCGCTGTTACGTTTTCTGTTTCGGTATTCGACTTTCCGTTTGCAGGTATCGTGGACGAGGATGCGCACCTTGCTGTCGCCGACACGCTGGTCGGTTAAACTCCAAGTACGTTCCGTGTCGATACGCTCCCCGCAGAACGGGCACACCTTAGCTTGACGCTTCCAAATGGCGAGCAGAGAGTCCTTACCTTTGAGCGTTTGCTTCATCCGGTAGGTTTCCCGCCATTCAAAATACGATCTGTATTCCGGGTCGTATGGGTTGGCGAAGTGACGTATTTTGGCGAATTTGACCGCTTTGATGTTCGACAACCGTTTGAGCGGGATAAAATCAATCTTATCCTCGTCGCTCAAATCTGCTGCGAACGTCCAAGTGTTGCCATCGATAGCCCTAAAATACTTCTCCTTAACCCAATACTTCCCTTTGCCGGCGTGTCTGCGACGCGCCCACTGCCATACTTTGCGGAAGATTTCCCAATCCATTCTCTGGAATGTTTCTGCGGAAACACCATATTGATAGTAGTTCCCCCATCCCGTGATAATCGGGTTGAGCATCATAATGAGCGACTTCTGCCGGGTGGCCTTGTTGGATTCTATGACCTGCCTGATTTTCTCCAAAAACTTCTTCTGAGCCTCTTTGGACGGTCTCGTGAGCAACGTGTTTCCGAATTTTCGGATGTTAAACCCAAGAAAATCAAACCCCTCGCTGATATGCGTGATTTTCGTCTTTTCCTCGGAGAGCGTAAGCCCCCGTTCGTCCAAAAACTCGCGTACGAGTGGTAAGACTTCGTTTTCAAGAACCTGTTTGTCCTTTCCGGTTATGATGAAGTCGTCGGCATAACGCACAAGGTGTATCTTAGGAGGAATCTTTTTATAATTCTTCTGATACGTCTTGAATCGTTCTTTCAGCAGGTTTTGCAACCCGTCGAGTGCCATGTTTGCTAAAGTCGGAGAAATAATCCCGCCCTGCGGAGTACCCTCTTCGGTCGGCAGAAACTGCCTGTCGAAGATATAGCCGCATTTTAACCACTTGTTAAGTACCGATTTATCCATAGGGATATTATTCAGTAACCAATCGTGATTGATGTGGTCGAAGCATCCTTTGATGTCCGCTTCGAGTATCCACTGCGGGGCTACCGTGCGCGAAAGGAGGATGTAGCATTGCTCTATCGCATCCTGCGCACACCGATGTTTACGAAAACCGTAGGAGTGACTGTCGCCGGTCGTTTCGGCTATCGGATCGAGTGCCATAAGATACAGGGCCTGTATTGCCCGGTCTTTCATCGTTGGTATTCCCAGAGGGCGAAGTTTCCCGTTCCTCTTTTTGATGTTTACCCGTCTTAACGGTTGCGGCCGATAACCGCGTCTGTCAAGGTCGAAAATGGCTTTGGCTTTCGCCAGCGGAGATGACCATACTGCACCGTCAACTCCGGGTGTGTCTTTACCTTTATTCAACGTAACACGTCTTACAGCCAATGCTTTGGCGTAAAACGAATGAGTCAGCATCCATTGCAAGGATTTAACCTTGTTATGTCGGCCTTCTTTGCGAGCCTTTACAATACGTGTTTGCAGCTTCCGAACGAACAATTCGCACTCGTTCCAGTCGATTTCCGACCAGAGAGTGTGGATGTCGTTTCCAGGCGCACACGCCGATTTACTTGCGTTCATTTGCTTTCCTTTCTTGAAAAGTTCTACTAACTATCTTGTAAAGAGTCACCTAACGCGGAAGTCTGCCCGGTTTCCCGTGGGGTAACGTCTAAACCCCTATCCACTCCATTACAGAGTGGCATTCGCTTTTTCCGCAATCCTATACCCGCACCCCAATTCGGCTCGCCTTGCGGCTTGCTTACCTGTCCCGTAGGATAGGAGAGATACGGGCTTACCATGTTCTGCGTAAGTAACAAACAAGCGGGTTAGGTTCTGTCGATTCCACCGGCAGTGCTTAATGTCCGTGTAACCCCAAAATTCAAGAGGTTATCCGACTGCTTACCTTTTGGTTAGAGCCTGTCAGCATTTTGGCTCCTTATACCTTACGATGTTTAATAACAGTTCACTTTCGTTAACCATACCGCTAAGCCTCGCTCCTCGCGCCGAATAATGCTATCGGCCGTTGACTTTCCCTCACGGTTCTGTCTCCTCCTTTCGGAAAGGCTACTTTGTCGGGGCAGCTTCGTACAAAACAATTACTCGTGATGCACGTGCCCGTAGGCTACCGCCGACGGAACGGCGGGTGTAATCATTACTTAATACAATTGTTGTTACACAATTACTTACGCAACTTCATGTCGCACGAACTTTTGATAGACTTTGATGCCGCCGATCAAGCCGGTCACGGCACCCACGGCATAGATCAACTCGGTCAGGGGCTTGAAGTAGTTTCTCACCATCGTCGTGGCATCGACGATACCTTTCAATCCGTCGCCGCTCTGGGCCATAGCCGCGCCGGCGAGGGCGGCGGCAATCAAAGTCAGGAACACTCTTTTTTTCATTTTTTCTGCGATTTAGATTATACATAAACCGCAGGCCCCCCGGACGCGCGGCCCCGGCGGCCTGCGGCCGTCAGGGTTTGCGTCTGAGGAGCGTTCAGTTCCTTCAGGTGGAATCCAATACGAGCATTTTCATGGCTTCGTGGTTTTAAGGTTAGACAATGGGTTATCGATAAGCGCCGGCATCGAAATGCTCGACTTCGTACTCTTCCTCGTCGGAGGGTGCGAGCTCCACGGCTGGAGTCTGCGACCCGATGCCCTCCAGGGCCGCCGCAACCTCGCGGCGTATCTGCTCCGGGTCGTACACCTCGATCCAGTCTCCCTCGCCCGTCTCGTCGTCGCGGGGGATGAAGCGTCGGGAGCTGAAACCCGCATCGCCCCACATCAGGGGTTGCTTCGAGGGCTCCGGCGCCGGGGTGGCCGTCGCGGTTGCCGCCGGGCTGTCGGGGCCTTTGTCCTTCTCGCGGAACCCGAACTCCGGGGCCCGCCATTCGAGCATCTCGGGCTCCGGCGGGGCAACAAAAGTAGCATCCCCGGAGGCATTTGGTACCGCTTTGGGGTCGCTGGCATCCTGGGGCGCCGAAAGGGTCGGGAAGTACGCCCTGCGAGGCACCAGCTCCACGGCATCCGGCACCTCGGCCAAAGGCTCCGGGGCCGGCACAGGGTCACGGCCTGCGAAGCGGCGCGTAACAGGCTTCAGGCGCTCGGCCCAGCCCCGGCAGAAGAGATGTGCCAGCTCACCCCGGAAGAGGAACTTGTCGGCCCACAGGTAGGCCCCCATGAGCGCTCCGAGGGCATAGAGTGCATGTTTCATATCAGAGGATGTCGCGGTTGTTCTTCTCGCGGTACAGCCTGTTGATCTCTTCGCGGAAGAGCGACAGGTGATGCGCCAGGATGTTCTCCACATAGCTTGTGAGCGAGAGGCTGCTCCAGCCCAGACGGCGCACCACGTCCGTAAGACGGGCTTTCGTGGCGGCGCTCACATAGAGGGCGCTGCGCTCCCGCACCACGCAGGAGCGCAGGAAGAGGTCTTCGTAACCCGTGGCGGCGGGTGTCCGGTCCTTCGTATATGCCGGCAGCGACGGGGAGGCGGCCACGGCATCGGCCGCCTGGTCGAGTACCGAGCCCGAAGGGCTGCGGTGCGCCGCGACCTTCCGCAGCAGGATCGCATCCAGGTCGGGAGTCGAGGTCGGAAGGGTGTTTTTGGCTTTCATCGTTATGCTTGTTCTTCGGTGATCGTGCAGACCTCGCGGGCCAGGGCCCCCAGCGAGCACTCGGCAGCGAAAGCCCGCTCGGGCGCAAAGAGCGTCGAGCGGCTCACGGGGCCGCCGCCGGGCAACAGCTCCCGGCCGAAGCGGGCACGCTGCGGAATACGGCTGTGCAGCAGCGGCAGGCGGAAGCGCAGGAGGGCCTGCTCGTACTCGGCATAGAGGCTCGT
>ERZ1673699.625-NODE-625-length-37279-cov-6.027563_pt1 | contig 37279 bp, 21 predicted proteins | sample MGYA00580229_ERZ1673699 | MGnify/ENA primary metagenome ERZ1673699 (study PRJEB41218, sample SAMN15661785) | gut metagenome | host: Homo sapiens | place: Canada: London | collected 2015-08-20/2019-03-30 | study: EMG produced TPA metagenomics assembly of... | reverse complement strand
CTGGGTCGCCACGCCGCTCATGCGCTGCATGATGTTCAGCAGGATGCGTTCGGCCTGCAGCAGCGAGCGCAGGCGTCCCGAGACATAGAACGCCACGTCTCCGGGCACGACCTGCGCGCCGTCGTCGAGTATCTGTTCGAATTTCATCTCGGGGTCGAGGCGCCGGAGCACCAGCCGGGCGATCTCGATGCCGGCGATCGTGCCCTCCTGCTTGCACAGCAGGCGCATGCGTCCGTGCTCGTCGGCGGGGATGCACGCCAGCGACGTGTGGTCGCCGTCGCCGATGTCCTCTTTGATGCAGAGTTCGATCAATTCGTCTACAAACGGTTTGTATTCGGGTTTCATGGTACGTGGATTTATTCTTTGATAATCAGTTTGCCTTCGTATTCCATCCGGTAGGTTCCCAGGTTGGGGACGTTGCATGTGAAGCTGACGCGGCAGTCGACGCCGTCGATCGACCCTTCGACCTCGGTGAGCGTGTAGGAGGGCATGGGCCGGTAACTGTATCCGCCGCCCTCGCTGTTGGGCAGGCTGACTTCGGGGACGACGCTTTCGATTGCGAACGAAATGGAATTGCCTGCACCTGTGTAGAGAATGTCTGTAATTCGCATCTCCAGGGGCGGCATTTTGGCCGCAAAGCGCGTTTTGTGCATGTAAAGGTAGAAGTTGTCACTGCCTCCGGCTGTTTCGAACCAGGCTTCATTATCTGTGTAGGTGCCGCCCTGCTGTTCTTCGGTGACCGTAGCGGTGCCGTAAAAATGCATGTTGGTGCCTTGCATCAGGCCGTTGACGATGGCATCGTTGGTCGTGGCGTAACGGATCTTGGGTGCGCCGTCGTCGTCGTTGCAGGCCGCGAATGCCGCGGCGGCAAACAGGAGGAAGAGGATTTTTTTCATGCTTTGTTATTATTATATGTTTATGTTCAGGGTGATGCCGAACGTCCGGGGCCGTCCGCGCTGGACGAACTCGTTGCCGATCGACTTAAAATAGAATACGTTGTAATTCGTTCCCGCGAGGTTGCGGCCCCAGATGTCGAGCGAATAGTGTTTGTGCTCGAACCGCACGGAGGCATCCATCAGCGCATAGAACGGCTGCGAAAGCGAGTTCTCCTCGTTCCACCAGATGCGTCCGGCGCAGCGGACCCCGGCCTGCAAAACCAGGTCGCCGAGCCACCTGACGCCCGTCGGAACGGTCCACGCCGCCCCGGCCGAAAAGGTGTGCTGCGGGGCATAGGGGATGCGGTTGTCTTTGAAATCCTCGATGCCGTTGTCGTACCGCACGAAACGGGCGTCGGTGTATCCGTAGGCGGTGTTGATCTCCAGCGACCGCCACGGCGTGAATTGCAGGGCGGCTTCGGCCCCGAAGCTGCGCGTGCGGCCCGCGTTGGTCATCATGCGGCCCGTGGTCGTCCCCTCGGGGAATACCGTGAGCTGCTGGTCGCGGACGTCGATCCAGAACACCGCGAAATCGCCCCGCACGGCGCCGTCCATGCACGAGAAATGGCCGCCCAATTCGTAGTTCCAGCTGTATTCGGGCTTGTAGGACATCAGGTCGGGTTCTTCGTAGGGGATACCCGAAAGCATCTGCCATTTGATCTTCTCCTGCAGGATGTCCGAGAACATCTGCGTATTGAATCCCCCGGCCTTGTAGCCCCGGGCTATGGAGATGTAGAGGTTGCGCACCTCGTCGAAGCAATACATGGCCGAGAATTTCGGGAGTATCTCGGTGTAGGAATGGGCGATTTCGTTCGTCTCGTCGATGTCAATCCGTGCGGGGGCCGGCGCTGCGCCGTTGACACTCAGGAAGTAATCCATACCAGCCTTGCTGTGATAGCGCAGCCGGGTGCGTTCGTAATCGGCGCGGATGCCGGCCGTAAGCCGCCAATGGCCCAGCGTGAAACGGGATTCGTGGTAGAGCGCCGCACCATACGAGGGCATTCGGAAATCGGAGTAGAGCGGCAGTTCGTCGGCATCCATCGTATAGACTAAGTCAGGGCTGATGTTGGCATTTTCGAGGATCAGCTTCTCGATGCCCGTGCGTTTGAAGTGCACCGGGGCGTCCATCGTGCCGCGGCGGTAAAATCCGAAGGCCCCGAACAGCCAGCCGTAGCGGCGTCCGTCGCGCGAGCGGAACACCACGTCCTCGGTGACGGTGTGCTCGCGCCGGGCCTGTTTGAGCGTGAAATAGCTCAGGGGCGTGAAATCCTGGTCGAGGATCATTTCGTCGTCGGAGTACTGGTAGGAGGTGATCGACGAAACGGAATATTTTTCGGCGTCGTAGCGCACCGTGAGACCGTCGCTGATGGTCGTGCGGCGGTACGAGCAGGGATCGTTGTAGCTGATCTCCCCGTTGCGGATGACGGTCTTGCCGTCGTGCACGATATCCTCGCCGACGTAAGCATAAGGGTAGCCCCCCTGGTCCAGCACCGAGAACGAAAGGGTATTGTCGATGCGGAGCCCTTTGCGGTTGCGCCACTGTGTCTTCCAGCGGCCTCCGCCCAGCCGCTCCCAGTCGCATTTTTCGCCCGTATATCGATTTTCGAAGAAGCCGCCCGTGTGGGTGTAATAGCCCGTCACAGCCATCCCGAGGTCGGGCGAGAGCTTGTAATAAGACGATGCCCGGAAGCGGTAGGAATCCCCGCTGCCGTATTCGGCCATGAGCCGCACCCCTTCGTACGAGAGCGGCGAGAGGGTGTAGACGTTCACCACGCCGCCCATCGTGTTGCGCCCGTAGAGCGTCGACTGGGGACCGCGCAGCACCTCGATACGCTCGGCGTCGGCCAGTTCCGTGTCGAAATTGTCCTTGTTGAGTACGGGTACGTTGTCGATGTTGAGCCCGATCACCGGCTGGTCGATGCGCGCCCCGAGGCCCCGCACGTAGATCGACGAAGTCATGCGCGACCCGTAGTCCGGGACGTGGAAGTTGGGAACCGTCTGCGAGAGGTTTTTCAGCGCCCCGATGTGCCGGCGTTCGATGGCGCGGCTGCCGACGATCGACGCCGCAACGGGCTGCGACCGCAGTACGAGCCCCTGTTTGATGGCCGTCACCTGCACCTTGTCCACCACGATCACCGTATCGGCCGTCTCCGTGTCGGGCGCCGGTCCCTCCTCGCCGGAGGTGCGGCCCGCGGCCGCGGAGGCCAGCAGCAGGAGCGGTATGGCTATCAGTTTACGGTGCATGTTTGAACGGGATTTGTCATCGGTACAAAGTAACGGATTTATTTCGGTCGGTGCAATCCTAATTTATGAGGAGGGACCTACATTCCGTCCGGGTCGGCATAGCCCGCCGCCAGCGCATAGACCACCAGCCCGGCTACCGAACGGATGCCGAGCTTCTCCATGATGTTGCGGCGGTGGGAAATCGCAGTCGTCAGCCCGATGCCGAGCCGGTCGGCGATCTGCTTGTTGATGAGCCCCCGGGCGATGAGCGCCAGCACCTCGGCTTCGCGCTCCGAGAGCGGCTGCCCGGCCTGCGGCGGCTCCGGCAGGGTGTGCTCCGGACGCCGGACGCTGCGCTGCATCTGCACCAGCGCGCGCACGAACTCCTCTTCGTCGGTCTGCACGTCGATACAGTGCATCCCGGCGTGCGGCTGTCCGGCGGTGAGCAGGATGGTCTTGTGCTGCCGGGCGCGGAAGTAGGCGTTGTGGGCCGCGAAGGTCTGCGCCGCCACGAAGTAGTGGATGAACCGCTCCGGCTCCGCCTCGGCGAAGTCCTGAAAATCGCGGAACAGCTCGATGCCGGCCTGCGGAATCACCTTTTCCAGGATGGAGCGGAGCCCCGCGCCTACGAGGATGTTGGGGGTCAGGACGGCTATGGCGGGGCGCTGCTGCATTATTCGTGGTGGTAGGGTTCGTTGTTGAGGATGGTGAAGGCGCGGTAAATCTGTTCGGCGAAGATCGCCCGCACGATCTGGTGCGAGAAAGTCATGCGCGAGAGCGACAGCTTTGCGTCGGCGCGGGCGTACACCTCTTCCGAGAATCCGTAAGGGCCGCCGATCACCATGACGAGACGCTTCACGCCGCTGTTCATGCGTTTCTGCAGCCACAGCGCGAACTCCACCGAGCGGTGCTCCGTGCCGTGTTCGTCGAGCAGTGTCACGAAATCGCCCTCCGTGAGCTGGCGCAGGATGGCTTCACCCTCGGCCGTGCGCTGCTGTTTGACGGTCAGGCTCTTGGTGTTGCGCACGTCGGGCAGGGTCGTGACCGCGAATTTGCAGTAGAAATTCACGCGCCGGGCATACAACTCCACCAGCGCGGCGACCTCCTTCGAATCGGTCTTGCCTATGACGATCAGCTCGAGGGTCATCCGTTACAAATCGCTGTTCCATTCCCCGTCGGCGTCGGCATAGATCACCGGACGGAATTTTTCGACCGACTTCAGCCACTGGTAGGCCTTGTACATGTTGTATCCGTTACCCGAGGGGCCTCCCAGCGAGTAGGCGATGACACAGGTGAAATTGCGCGAACGGTAATACATCGCTTTCACGCGTTCCAGATACTCCTCCGCGAATTTCGGGTCGTTCGACGGCGTGCCCCCGACCGTGCGGTCGCCGCTGCGTTCCGGGGCGTTGATGTTGGCCTGGTCGATGACGTAGAGCCCCAGCTCGTCGCACAGTTCGTAGAACCACGCCGGCTGCGGATAGTCCGGGCAAATCGTATTCTTGCCTTTGGCCTTCAGGGCTTTGAGGTCCGCGAGGGTTGTCTTGCGGTCGGCGGCGGCATTGTAGCCGGCCTTTTCGAGTTTGAGCTCCTTGCCCAGCCGCATGATGCGTCCGTCGACGAGCTCGGTCTTGCCGAACCCGATCTTCATCGGCATATACTCCTTGTAAACGCCGTTGCGGCGCGTGAAGAGCATCACTTTGTAGAGCGGCGGCGTCTTGCTCCCGGCCTCCCACTTGTTGTCGTAGGTGTGGTAGATGAACGGCGAGAAGCGCACCGTGTCGGTCGAGCGGCCCGGAATGGTGACTTCGGTCATGTTGAACTCGAGCAATTTGCCCTGCGGCGAGTAGATGTCGTAGCCCACCGTGACGGGCTCGTCGTAGTTGAATGCGTTCTGCGCCACGATCTTAAGGTCGAGCATGCCGAAATCGCGTCCCAGCGTGTCGGGCACCAGCCCGATCTCGAAATCGGCGATCGAACGTTTGTTCTGGTAATAGAGGTAGCTGTTTTCGAAAGGTTTGCGGGCGGCGGGGGCTGCGGCGTCGAGCTGCCGGGCGGGATTGTCGTTGCGCATCAGCAGTTTGAAGTTGTTGACGCCCTCGCGGACATAGGGGGTCAGGTCGAATTCCGCGGGCGTCAGCGTGTCGCTGACCTCGGCCACCTGGCGGTCGTTGAGCCAGAGCGAGTAGGCCGAGCCGGGATTTTCCAGGTGCAGGCAGACCACGCCGTCGGTCCAGGCGAACGGAATGTCGATCTCCTGCCCGAGAATGGCATAAAGAGGACCTTCGGTCGTAACCGTCACCTCGGGGCTGAAAACTTTCCAGTAGCCTCCGGCCTCGCGGTTGCGGGCGTCGGCGTCGTGGCGTGCGTCGTAGGGCACGACCTCCGTGCGGTAGATGCGGCCTCCGTGCGAGGTCATCGGAACGGGGTTTCGCTCCTCCTGGGCCGCGGCTGCCAGCGTGCAGGCTGCCAGCGCAGCCGTCAGTATCGTTCGTTTCATCGTATACAGGGGTGTATGATCCGGACAAAGATAAACAAAAATCGGATGGGTTCAAAACAGAATTGCGTGCGGTTCGGCAAAACTTTCCGACAAATAAAAGGGTCGTTACGACCCCAAAACGGAATTGCATTCGGTTCGGCAAAACTTTCCGACCCCCCCCCTCTAAAAGTGCCGTTACGGCACCGACCCCAAAACGGAATTGCGTGCGGTTCGGTAAAACATTCCGACGTATGGAAGTGTCGTAACGACGCCACAGGCATTTTTTTTTGCCAAATCGCAAATAATCGCTAACTTTGTGAATTCTGAAACAATGAGTGAAACACAAACTATGAAAACGCAGAGGATCGTAGAAATTCTGAAGTCGGGTGTCGTGGACACCGACATCGTCGTCAAAGGCTGGGTGCGCACCAAGCGCGGAAACAAGAATGTGGCGTTCATCGCCCTGAACGACGGGTCGTGCGTAAATAATATACAGGTGGTGGTCGATCTGGCGAAAATCTCCGAGGAGGAGCTCAAACCCGTCACCACGGGCGCCTGCATTCGTATCGACGGCCGTCTGGTCGCATCGCCGGGTGCGGGACAGGGCGTCGAGGTGCAGGCCGAAAAGCTGGAGGTTTACGGCACGGCCGATCCCGAGAGCTATCCCCTGCAGAAAAAGGGACACTCGCTGGAGTTCCTGCGCGACATCGCCTACCTGCGTCCGCGCACGAACACTTTCGGCGCGGTGCTCCGCATCCGCCACGCCATGGCCTACGCCATCCACGAATATTTCAACAAACACGGGTTCTACTACTTCCACACCCCGATCATCACGGCTTCGGACTGCGAAGGCGCCGGGGCGATGTTCCAGGTGACGACGCTCGACCTGAACAACCTGCCCCGGACCGAGGCGGGGGCGATCGACTATGCGCAGGACTTCTTCGGCAAGTCGTGCAACCTCACCGTGTCGGGTCAGCTCGAGGGTGAGCTGGGGGCGCTGTCGCTGGGCCGCATCTACACGTTCGGTCCCACGTTCCGTGCCGAAAACTCCAACACCCCGCGCCATGCGTCGGAATTCTGGATGATCGAGCCCGAAGCGGCGTTCTACGAACTGGAGGACAACATGGAGCTGGCCGAGGACTTCCTCAAATACCTCATCCGCTATGCGCTGGAACATTGCGCCGAGGACCTCGAGTTCATGTACAAGATGTGGGACAAGGGCCTGCTGGAGCGCCTGCACTTCGTCTTGGAGCACGATTTCAAACGCCTCGACTACACCGAGGGCATCGAAATACTGAAGGCTTCGGGCCGCAAGTTCGAATTCCCCTGCGACTGGGGCTGCGACCTGCAGTCGGAGCACGAGCGCTACCTCGTGGAGGAGCACTTCAAACGCCCGGTCATCCTCATCAACTACCCCAAGGAGATCAAAGCGTTCTACATGAAGCAGAACGACGACGGCAAGACCGTGCGCGCGATGGACGTGCTGTTCCCCGGTATCGGCGAGATCATCGGCGGTTCGGAGCGCGAGGCCGACTACACGAAACTCCGCAACCGCGTGACCGAACTCGGCATGAGCGAGCGCGAGCTCTGGTGGTACCTCGACACCCGCCGCTGGGGGTCGGCGCCCCACTCGGGCTTCGGGCTGGGCTTCGACCGCCTGCTGCTCTTCGTGACCGGCATGACCAACATCCGCGACGTGCAGCCGTTCCCCCGGACGCCCCAACACGCCGACTTCTAACGAAAGCCGTCCGAGTGCGGCACCTTCCGGCCTTCCCTCGCCGTCCGCGACAGTCACATACCTGAGTATGCTCCTGCCGCGCCCGACTTCACGAAAACCGGAATCTGCTCGCCCTGAACGACTTTCGCGATACCCGAGAACCCGATAAATGAAGAGACCAAATTCGGAATGCTGAACAATTCTTAATTTGGACCCTATATGGCTATAAATCAGAAACAGGTACTTTCGCTTCAGCAGAAGCTCTCTCCGCAGCAGATTCAGATGATTAAGCTGTTGGAGCTGCCCACCGTGCAGCTCGAGCAGCGCATCAAACAGGAGATCGAGGACAACATCGTCCTGGAGGAAGAGGAACGCTCTCCGGAGGACGACGAGCAGCCCCAGCAGATTTCCGTCGACGAATACCTGCACGACGACGACACGCCGTCGTACAAGAGCCGCATCAACAACTTCTCGAAAGACGACAAGCAGCGTCCGGTCTACCTGACCGAGGGGCGATCGCTGCAGGAGTACCTGATCGAACAACTGCGCTACCGGAACCTTCCCGAACGGGACATGCGGCTGGCGGTCTACCTGATCGGGAGCATCGACGAGGACGGCTACCTGCGCCGCGACCTGGAGTCCGTGGCCGACGACATCGCCTTTACGGTGGGTGTCGAGACCACGGCCGAAGAGCTCGAATGCCTGCTGGACATCATCCACGAACTGGAGCCCGCCGGCATCGGCGCCCGCGACCTGCGGGAGTGCCTGCTGCTGCAGATGGCCCAGATGCCGATCAACACCCGCCCGCGGCGGCTGGCCCGCAAGATTCTGACCAACTATTTCGACGAGTTCGTCAAAAAACACTACGAGAAGCTGATGGCGCGGCTGCAAATCTCCGAGGACGATTTCCGCGGGGCGATCGCCGAGATCCGCCACCTGTCGCCCAAACCCGGCAACCTCTACGCCGAGGGCGGTACGGACACCACGCCCTATATTATCCCGGATTTCATCCTCGATTACCAGGACGGGCGTTTCACCCTCTCGCTGAACTCCTACAACGTCCCCGAGGTGCGCGTCAACCGCCGCTATATGGAGATGATCCGCGAGATGGTGGGCTCGGACGGCCGCGTCCGGGACAAGGACAAGGAGGCGATCCAGTTCGTGAAGAGCAAGATCGATTCGGCGAAATGGTTCATCTCGGCCATCAAACAGCGTCACGACACGCTGATGCGCACGATGCAGACCATTCTGGACTACCAGGAGGAGTATTTCAAAGACGGCGACAAGTCGAAGCTCCGGCCGATGATCCTCAAAGACATCGCCGACCGCACGGGGCTCGATGTTTCGACCATCTCGCGCGTGGTGAACAGCAAATACGTGCAGACGCAGTTCGGGATCATTCTCCTGAAATCGCTCTTCTCGGAGGCCATGCAGACCGATTCGGGCGAGGAGGTGTCGAGCTACGAGATCAAAAACATCCTGCAGGAGTGCATCGACGAGGAGGACAAGCGCCGTCCGCTGACCGACGAGACGCTGATGGACATCCTCAATTCGAAAGGCTACCGCATCGCCCGCCGCACCGTGGCCAAATACCGCGAAATGCTCGGAATACCGGTGGCGAGACTGCGGAAGCAAATATGACCCGCTTAAGAAGCGGGATTCAGGAGCGCCGCCGCACGAGATTACGTTAACGAACGAAGCAATGGATTATAAAAAACTTTCTACCGGCATCTCCTGGGTCCTTCACCCGTTCCTGCTGCCGATCTATATGATGGCCGTGCTGCTGACGATGACGACCTTCGCCCATTACCCCTCGAACGTGAAGTTCTATTTGCTGTGGGTGGTGGCGCTTTATGCCGTCATCATCCCCGTGCTGGCGCTCGGGGTGCTGCGGTCGCTGGGACGCATTTCGGACTACCGCGTCGACGACCGGCGCGAGCGGATGCTGCCGCTGCTGGTCGGGGCGCTCTGTTATATCCTTTGCGCCATCACCATTGCGAAGATTCCTTCGGCGATGTTCCTGCGCAAGTTCATGCTCGCCGCGGCCTGTTGCGAACTGCTGTGCCTCGGGGTGTCGTTCTACTGGAAGATCAGCCTCCACCTGACGGGCATGGGCGCCGTCGTGGCGCTGTTGGTGGTGATGAATGTCGTGGGCGTGGGCAATATGATAGTGCCGCTCATGGCGGCCGTCCTCTGCGCCGGGGCGCTGGCTTCGGCGCGCCTTTACCTGGGGTGTCACAACGGGCGGCAGGTGTTGGCCGGATTCTGTGGCGGTTTCGCCGTTTCGGTGCTCGCCGTACTCTTTTTATAAGGTAAAATAAGTTCTCGCAGTCGCTTGCGGCCGGGGATCTCCCACTCGGGGACGGATTTTCTCATCCGTCCCCTTTTTTGTCACTCCTGTTGTTTTGGGTGGGTGTGTGCGTACACACCCCGCAGAAATGTATGATTGTTTCAATCAGATGTACGCAAGTTTCAGTCTTCCGGGATGCCTCATTTTAAATTTGCAATACCGGAGAAGTGTAGTTGTTTAAATTTTTAAATAATAACAAGCTGAAACAAGACAAATAACCCAAACCAATCAACATGAGTAAATCTACTAAGTATGCAATTTCCGGAACCGGACGATGGGGTGCGCTGCGCTTCGCCGTGTTGGTTCTGGCGCTATGTCTGCTGCAGGCGCCGGGAGCCGCTGCTGCGCCCGCTGCGGCGGCGCAGGCCGGGAATGCCGCCGCGAAACACCGTATCCAGGGTACGGTGGTCGATCAGGCCGGTGCGCCGGTGATCGGAGCCAACGTGATTGTCGAAGGTACGACGACCGGCACGACCACCGATGTGAAGGGCGCTTTCTCGCTGGAGGTTCCCGCCAAAGGTCGTCTGCAGGTCTCCTACCTGGGCTATGAGACCCTGCTGGTGCCGCTGACATCGCAGACGCAGTATATGGTGACGCTGCAGGAGAACGCGGCGGCCATTGCCGACGTCGTGGTCGTGGGTTACGGCGTGCAGCGCAAGGAGAGCGTCGTGGGCGCCATTTCACAGGTTAAGGGCGACGCCCTCGTGGATTCGGGCGTGTCGAATATCACCAACGCCCTCGCGGGCAAGCTCTCGGGCGTCACGACGCTCCAGACCTCGGGACAGCCGGGTCAGAACGACGCCGAGATCCTGATCCGCGGCGTGTCGAGCTTCAGCAACTCCAACCCGCTGGTGCTGGTGGACGGCGTGGAACGCGACTTCTCGACCATCGACCCCAACGAGGTGGCCAACATCTCGGTCCTGAAAGACGCTTCGGCGACGGCCGTGTTCGGAGCCAAGGGCGCCAACGGCGTCATCATCGTCACGACCAAGAGCGGTCAGGAGGGCAAGCCGAAGATGGACTTTTCGTTCTCGACGGGTTTCGCCATGCCGATCAACACCCCCAAGCATATCGATTCTTACCGGACGATGTCGCTGATGAACGTGGCCAAGATGAACGACCAGCTCTTCGATTCGCTCACTTCGCAGGCGGATCTCAACGAGTACCGCCGTCCTTCGTCGCGTCTCAACGCGCTGCGCTATCCCGACGTGAACTGGTTGGACGAAATGACCGACTCGTTCGCCTCGACGATCAACGCCAACTTCAACATCCAGGGCGGTACGCGCTTCGTGAAGTATTTCGCGTCGGTGGGCTATGCGCACGAAGGCTCCATATTCAAAGGCGTGAACGACGGCAAAATCGACTCGCGCTACTATTACAACCGCTTCAACTTCCGCACCAACGTCGATTTCAACGTCACCCCGACGACCGTCGTGTCGTTCAAACTGGGCGGCAACGTCGGCATTAAGAACAAGCCCCAGCCGCAGGACGGCGACGACGGCATGTGGAAATACATCTTCGGCAGCTCGACGGCCAAATACCCGATGTACTACCCCTCGTGGGTATTGGAGGAGGTTCCCGACCTGGACTATCCGGGCGTCGTGGAGGACCGTTTGATCAGCGAGGCCGACCAGACCACGGGCAACCCCTATTACCAGATGATGCGCGGACGCTTCATCCAACTCACCGATTCCAAGCTCTTTTCGGACATCATCCTCAACCAGAAGCTCGACTTCATCACCAAGGGCCTCTCGGTGCAGGGCAAGGTGTCGCTGAGCACTTATTATAAATATACGACCCTGCGCACCGAGTACGACCGTCCGGCCTGGTACCTCGATTTCTCGAAGATCGGCACCGACGAGAACGCATGGCGCCGCACGGGCGACAACGGCTATCTCTACGTGCCCAATCCGGTCTACACCACGGCCGGCAACGCATTGCAGGACGGCTACTACCTCGACCTCTACTACGATCTCTCGCTCAACTACAACCGTACTTTCGGCCGCCACAACGTGACGGGTCTGGTGCTCTTCAACCGGCAGGAGCAGGACAAGGGGTCGGATTTCCCCTACTACAACGAAGCCATCGTGGCGCGTGCCACCTACGATTTCGCCCACAAGTATCTCGTCGAAGTCAACATGGGTTACACCGGCTCGGAGCGTTTCGCCCCGGGCAACCGCTTCGGTTTCTTCCCCTCGGGCGCCGTGGGATGGGTGGTTTCGGAGGAGCGTTTCTTCGAGCCGCTGAAACCGTGGTTCAGCAAACTGAAACTCCGCTATTCGCAGGGTCTGGTCGGCAGCGATTACGCCAACAACCGCTGGCTCTACATGAGCGAATTTTCGAAGGACTCCAACGGCAACATCGTCGAGGACAAGATCGCCAACAGCTCGGTGCAGTGGGAGCAGGCCATGAAACGCGACCTGGGTATCGAGATGAGCTTCTTCCGGGACGAACTCCACCTGAGCGTGGACCTCTTCGACGAGAAGCGCGACAAGATGCTTATTTCGGTGGACAACACGACCCCGATGTGGATCGGCAACACCTCGAAAGAACTCAACAAGGGTAAGATCAAAAAGCATGGCATCGAGCTGGAACTCTCTTACCGCAGGCAGCTGAACAAGGACTGGACGATCTTCCTGGGCGGCAACTTCTCGTTCAACGAGAACCGCATCCTCTACGCCGACGACGCCCTCTACGCCCTCGCGCACCAGCGCAAGGTCGGCACGGCCCTCGGTGCGCAGCTCAGCGGCGCATACCTCGTGGGCAACGGTTACCTGACGTCGGTGGACGACATCCACAGCAACTTCCTGCCCGGCAAGGTCAGCGACGTGGTGGTCGGCGACTACAAGTTCCTCGACTTCACGGGCGACGGCAAGATCGACAAGGACGACCTCGCACGCATGGAGGGTTCGCTCAATCCCCCGATCGCCTATGCCTTCAACGCCGGTTTCAAATGGAAGGGCCTCGACGTGAACGTCCTTTTCCAGGGCTATGCCAAAAAATGGGTCAATTTCGACCAGATGTACGAATGGGAGTTCTACAAGGGCAACTACCGCACACACCTTTCGTCGCTCGACTACTGGTCGCCGTCGAATCCCGGCGGCAACCACGGCGCCGTGCACTACACCGCTTCGTCGCAGGTCAACATGAACTGGTCGGGCTACAACGAGAGCGCGACGACGGGCGGTTACAACGCCAAGATCGCCGGCCGCTCGTGGCGCCGCGCCGACTACCTGCGGCTGAAAGAGGTTTCGATCGGCTACACGTGGAGCGGCCCGAAGATCAGGCAGGCGCTGGGCGTACGCGCCCTGAAGGTGTATGCCACGGGCAACAACCTGCTGACCTTCACCGACCTGCTCGAGGGCGATCCCGAAAACAAGTACCTCGTGTGGGGGCAGTATCCGCAGATGATGACCGTCAAACTGGGTCTTCAGGTATCGTTCTAACCCCAAAAACGCAAACAGACCATGAAACATATATTGACAAAGGTATTGAGTTGGGCGATGCTGGCGGCGGTCGCCGCAGGCAGCGCTTCGTGCCTGAACGAATATCTCGACAAGGCGCCCGACGCCGGACTGGACGAAAAGGAGGTTTTCTCGAAGTACGCCAACTTCAAAAGCTATTTCAACGCAGTCTACAACGGTTCGGGCTTCAACATCAAAGCGCACTATCCGCTGTGGTTCGCCGGCAACAACCAGAAATACACGATGGAGGGCCTTACGGACATGTGCGACATGACCCGTATCCAGCGCTGCCAGCCCGGCAGGATGGGCGACGGTTCGACCGTGACCTATGCCACGGGTTACAACACCGAGTCGAAGACCGCGAAGGTTCCCTATTCGTGGAAGGCGATCCGCGTGGCCAACATGGCCATCCGCAATATCGACATGTTGCAGGACGCCTCCGACCGTGAGAAGAAGGACCTGCTGGCGCAGGCCTATTTCGTGCGTGCCTACTGCCATTTCGAACTCTTCCGCCTCTACGGTTCGCTGCCCTACATCGACAAGGTGATGGGCTCCGAGGACGAGTGGGACCTGCCGCGCCTGTCGGACTACGACATGCTGCAGCGTGTCGCCGCCGATTTCCAGACCGCAGCCGATATCTTCGGCCAGGCGGGCCTGATGCGCCGCGACCCGGCTTCGGGTTCGGGCCACCTCTCGGCTTCGGACCAGGACAAACCCAACGGCGTGACGGCGCTGGCCATGAAAGGCCGTGCGCTGCTCTATGCCGCCAGCCCGCTGAGCAACCCCGGAAACGACATCTCCCGCTGGGAGGAGGCTGCCGAAGCCAACTGGGCAGCGCTGAAGGCAGCTGTCGATGCCGGTTTCGATCTGCTTCCGAAAGAGAAGTACACCGATAACTTCTACGGTACGAAATACACCAACGAGCAGCTGTGGGCCTATACGAGCGGCAGCACGACCAACTACAACAACGACCGCGTGCAGGCTTTCGTGCCCTATTGTTTCTCGAACAACGCTTTCAGCTCGGGGCAGTGCCCGACGCAGAATTTCGTCGACAAGTTCGAGACCGCCGGCGGCTGGCCGCTCAACACCCCCGAGGAGCGCGCCGCAGCGGCCGCTGCCGGGCAGTACAACGAGCAGAATCCTTATGCCAACCGCGACCCGCGCTTCGATTTCGTGGTGATCTACAACCAGAAGCCGGTGCAGGGCTACGGCAACGCCTCGATCTATGTGAACGAGGACGGCAGCCTGCCTTCGGGGTCGCTGATCCAGAAGCGCAGCGGCAGCGAGGACGGTGTTTCGGAGACTTTCTACTACGAGCAGAAGCGTACGGGAGCCCTTTCGAACAAAGGTGTCCAGAACCTGCTGCTGACCGACCCGATCATCCGTTTGGCGGAGGTTTTCCTCAACTATGCCGAGGCCGCCAACGAGGCCTACGGTCCCAATGGAAAGGCTCCGGATGCGGGTGCGGAGTGGACGGCCCTCTATGCGCTGAACAAGGTCCGCGACCGGGTGGGGATGCCTGCCGTGCTCGACACCTACACGACCGACAAGGACGCCCTGCGCCCGCGCATCAAAAACGAGCGCACGGTCGAGCTCTGCTTCGAAGGCTACCACTATTTCTGCGACATCCGCCGCTGGAAGGACGCTCCCTCGATCCACCGCACGCGGCTGACGGGGATGCGCGTCACCAAACTCAACGCGGGAGCTACGGCGCAGTATCCCACGGGCTTCCGTTACGAGCGGTTCGAGCTGCCGTCGAACCGTCAGATCGCCTGGAAGAACGACGGCATGTACTACGTGCAGTTCCAGACGAGCGACCTGCTCAAAATGAAGAACTACGTACCCAACGAGTCGTGGTAGTGTTAATCGTATAATGAGAGAATTTATGAAACATATTTTGTTTTCACAGTCCAAATACGCTGCGCTGCTGTGCATGCTGCTGATCCTCCCGGCGTGGTTCAGCCCGGCTGCGGCGCAGGCACGCAAGGCGCAGCCCCGGCAGGTCGACGTCTCCGTCGCGGTGGTCACGCCCGACGGAAAGCCCGTCCCGAACGCCGGTTTCACCGTGGGCGAGGGTGTGCGGCACCTGAGGGCCGACGAGGCGGGCCGCATCGTCTTTTCCGTCGCGCCCCGCGACCTGGTGACGGTTTCGGCCGAGGGTTTCACCCCTGTCCGCGCACTGGGCAGCGCGCTGGCCGAGTCGTCGCAGGTGACGCTGACTCCCGCGATTTTGCTGGCCGGCGAGGACGACGACATTCCGCTGCCCTATACCACCCTCAAAAAACGCTGGTCGGTGGGCAGCTCGGTCGTGATCCGCGGCGAGGAGCTCGAGAAATACTCCTCGACCGATATCCGCAACGCCCTGACGGGTTTGGCCAGCGGCGTTGAGGTTGCCGAGAAGTTCGGCGGCCCCGGCGTCAATCCGCTGGAGCACATCGGCCAGTACGGAGCCTCGACGCGCGTAAGCGTCACGACCCGCGGCAAGCAGATGATGTACATGGTCGACGACATTCCCGTACAGATCGACGAGACGCCGCTCGACCCCCAGCAGATCGAGTCGATCACCATCGTCCGCGACGTGCTCGAAAAGAGCCTCTACGGTCCTGCGGCCGCCAACGGCATCGTCTATATTAAGACCAGGCGCGGCCGTTACAACGACCGTTACCTGACGGTCGACGTCGAGGGCGGCGTGAACACCGTCGACCGCATGCCCGAATATGTCAGCGGCGCCGATTATGCCCGCCTGAACAACATCGCCCGCAACAACAGCGGCCTCGACATGCTCTATTCGCGCGACGACGTGGCGGCCTATGCCAAGAACGATCCCTACGACAAGTGGAACCCGAGCGTCGATTTCCGCGACATGATGCTCAAAAACACGATGTACTATACCAAAGCCAACGTCTCCTCGGGCGGCGGCAACGACCTGGTGCGCTACTTCGCCTTCCTGGGGTACGCCGGCGAGGACGACATCTACAAAATCGGTCCCGCGGCGAACTACAACCGCGTGAACATCAACGCCAACCTCGACATCAAACTGCACCGTTACATCCGGGCGCGCTTCGGACTGGTTTCGACCATGGGCGTCCGCAAGTCGTCCAACTACGGTTACAGTTCGAACTACTCGAGCGAGGACGCCTCGTCGAACTCCACGCTCGGCGTGACCGAGTTCCCCGACATCATCGGCGACATCAACACCACGCCGGGCATCTCGTTCCCGATCTACGCCAACAACGATCCTTCGCTCGAGTCGCCGTGGTACGCCGTCTCGTCGCTCTACAAGCAGAATCCCGTGGCCAATATCCTCGAGAACGGCGCCTATACCGAGACCATCCGCAAGGGGCTGATCAACGTGGGCGTGGACGTCGACTTCTCGTTCCTCACCCCGGGCCTCACGTCGATGACCTACGGAGCCTACGATGCCACGAACCTCGTGCGTCTGGGTACGGCCGAGGACTATGCGGCCTACATCCTGAACAAGGGTATCGACGAGAACGGTTACGACGCGATGATCCCCGAGCAGAGCAGCAGCCACAGCGTGAAAGCGATGGCCAACAAGACCAAACTGCTCGACTACTTCTCCAACCGCTTCTATTTCGTGCAGAAATTCGCCTACGACCGCACCTTCGGCCGCCACGCCGTCGCTGCGTCGGCCTCCTACATGATTACCAAGCGTTCGCAGAAGTTCATCACCGAGCACCGCCGCGAGATGACTTTCGGTTTCGGCGCGCGCTACGCCTACGACGGCCGTTACCTCGTGCAGGCGGCCTGCAGCTATCAGGGCACCTATTCGCTGCTCAACAACCGCTGGTCGGCATCGCCGTCGGTGGGTCTGGGCTGGATCGTCTCCGAGGAGAATTTCATGAAGAACCTCCGCGGCATCGACTTCCTGAAGCTGCGCGCCGAGGGCGGCATCCTCTACTACGACGGTTCGATGTCGGCCAACCGCGACGTCGACAACTACAAGTGGGACAGCGACGGACAGAAGTTCGGCCCCCACACGAACAACCAGTGGTTCGGAAGCACCACGAGCAACGCCGTCGACCGGCTCTACGCGCAGATGCTGGGCAATCCCAACCTGCGTTTCGAGAAGCGCCGCGAGTTCACGGCCGGCATCGAGGGACTTGCCCTCCGCCGCCGGCTGAGCTTCGAGCTCAACTACTACAACACGCTTTCCGACGGTCCTGTCACCGAGATGAAGAACGTCCTGCCGCTGCTGGCCGGCATCTCGTCGGGATCGCTCTGGATGAACTACGAGAAGACCCGCTATCAGGGCTATGAGCTGGCGCTGGGCTGGCGCGACCGTGCCGGCGACTTCTCCTATTCGGTCAACGGCTGGGCGACGTTCCAGGCTTCGAAGGTGCTCCGCGCCGACGAACTCGACTACAAGGACGCCTACCGTTCGAAGGTCGGCTATTCGGCCTCCTCGATCTGGGGCCTGCGCTACATCGGGCAGTTCCGGAGCGACGAGGAGACGCTCGCCGTGCCGCAGCTCTTCGACGACAAACTGCAAAAGGGTGATCTCAAATACGAGGACATGAACGGCGACGGCCAGATCGACGACAACGACTTCTGCGTCATCGGCAACTCGACGCCCAAGATGATCTACGGTGTGAACGTCAACCTCCGCTACCGCGATTTCGACCTGACGGTGGTGGGCACGGGGCGCGCCTTCTACGACCTGGCGCTGACGAACGACTACTTCTGGAACGGCTGGGGCGACGGCAACTACTCGAAGTACACGCTTCGCAACGCCGGCAATCCCGACCACCCGCGCCTGACCTACAACAAGGTCAACAACAACTACAAGACTTCGACCTTCTGGCTGGAGGACGGCGGATTTTTCAAAATCCAGACCGTCGAGCTGGGTTACGAACTGCCCGTGCACCGGCTGGGGATCACCTCGATCCGCCGCATGCGGGTCTATCTGCGCGGCAACAACCTCTGCACCATCTCGAAGATCAAAGATGTCGACCCCGAGGCCCTCGGCTCCGGACTCACGAACTATCCGCTGATGCGCACCTTCGTGGCAGGCATTAAGTTAACTTTCTAATTGAGACGACGATGAAACGAATCTTATTTCAGATATTGGCCGTGGCCGCAGCCGGCGCGACGGGGGCATGCAGCGATTTCCTCGATCCCTATCCCAGTGCGATCCGCTCGGAGGACTACATCCTGACCAACCCGACGACGATGCAGGGCCTCATCGGCAAGTGCTACGACTACATGGCCCAGAACTACAACGACAACGAGGGCGCCTACCTCGACTGCGCCACGGACAACGCCGTGCGCACCTCGACGACCGATGTCCTGCGGCGTTTCGCCGTCGGCGTCACGAGCCCCACGAACGACCCGTTCGAGACTTATTGGGACCGCGACTACAAGGGCATCTACAACGTCAACATGTTCCTCAAAGACAACCGCGGGCTGAACATGCGTTACATGCTCGACGACCACCTCGACGAACTGCTCCGCAACCGCCTCTGGGGCGAAGCCTACGCCCTGCGCGCGTGGTTCCAGTGGGACCTGCTGCAGAAGTTCGGAGGACGCGGTACGGACGGCCGTCTGCTGGGGTATCCCATCCTGCTCGAACCCGTGCGCGTCTGGGAGATGTCGCCCGAGGAGATGCGCGACCTGCGCTTCGAGCGCAACACCTACGACGAGTGCGTGGCGCAGATCCTGCGCGACTGCGACTCGGCCTACAAGTACCTGCCGATCGCGCACCGCGATTTCCTGGTGCCGAACGCCGACGACCGCCGGGTGATGGGGGCCCAGAACTGGGGCCGCCTCGACGGCATCAGCACCGTGGCCGTCAAAGCGCTGGTCTATCTCACGTGGGCCAGCCCGCGCTTCAATCCCGACGGCGACGTGGAACGTTGGCAAAAGGCCGCCGAATATGCCAAGGAGGTGATGGATTTCAAAATGACGGTGGACAACGTCTCCGGCGGTTTCTCCGTCGGCCGGCAGGTCGACTGGTGCGACCCCAACAACCCCGAGATCGTCTACGGTTCGCGCTACAAGTCGTCGAACGACGACATGGAACGCGCCTTCTATCCGGGCGGTTTCCAGGGCAACGGTGCGATGGGCGCCACGCAGGAGTTGGTCGATGCTTTCGGCATGGCCGACGGTTATCCGGTCGGCGAGTCGCCCGAATATGCCTACGATCCCGCGAATCCCTACCTCAACCGCGACCCGCGCTTTTACAGCGTGATCTTCTACAACGGCCGTTCGGTGGTCACGGGACAGACGGGCAAGACCTACAATTTCGAGAACTGGTCCAACGGCGGCAAGGACGCAGCCGGCACCAGTTCGAAGAATTCGCTGACGAACTACCACATCAAAAAGTTCGTCTACATGGGCCTCAACTGGTCCGAGACCTCGGTCAACAAGATGCCGCACTCGAAGTTCTTCATCCGCTGGGCCCACATGGTGCTGGCTTTCGCCGAGGCGGCCAACCGGGTCGGCGGCCCCAACGCCCCGATCGACGGCCTGACGGCCCGCGAGGCCATCGCCTACCTGCGCAGCCGCACGACCTACGACGGCGCCGAGGGGATCAAAACCGATCCCTATCTGGAGCAGGTGTCGCTGGCCGGCAAGGAGGCTTTCGACAAGTTCCTGCGCAACGAGCGCCGTATCGAGACCTGTTTCGAAGGCACGTGGTTCTTCGACCTGCGCCGCTGGACGACGACGCTCGGCGAGCTGAACCGCGAGGTGCACGGCGTGCAGGTTACGCGCCAGCTGAACGGCGACTTCGAGTATAATTTCGACCACGTAGTCGAAAAGCGCTCGTTCACATCGGCTTACCTCCCGATCCCCTACAAGGAGATGCTCAACGTCAAAGGCCTCGTGCAGAACGAAGGCTGGGAGAATTGGCAGTAAATCATAACCCGGAAAAACTGTAAAACCATGAAAAAATACCTGTTCATATTGGCTGCAACCTGCGCATTGACATCGTGTTACGACGACTATGTGAAGGACAACGACACGCAGGCCGTGGGGTTCGCCAACCAGACCGACGTCCGCTCGGTCGTCGTGGGCGAGGGCATGAAGTTCTCCACGGGCGTGGCGCTGGGCGGCACGATCGAGAACTCCGTGGACCGTCCGATCAGCTTCGAGATCGACTATTCGCTGGTCAGCGACGCGACGCTGCAGGCGATGAAGACCCACGTCTTTTCCTACATTCAGAACCTCACCAAGTCGCTCGGCTCGCTCGAGGCGCTGTCGGCCGAGGAGTATAAGCTGCTGCCCGAGGGCGGCACCGACGGCCGCGTGACGATCCGCCAGGGTTCGCACCTGGGGCAGATTTTCATCAAAATCGACTCCGCGAAATTCCTCGCCGACGCTTCGCGCACGCTGCCCAAATATGTGATCCCCCTGCGCCTGACCGACGGCAACGGCACCGACCTGATGGCCGACAAAGCCACCTCGGTAGTCGGCGTGCGGTACGAGAACATGCTCTTCGGCAACTACTGGCACGGCGGCGAGACCGTCGTGACGGACGCTTCGGGTGCGGAGGTCAACCGTGTGGCCTACTATACGACCGTCCCGCAGCCCGAGACGCGCGTCTGGACGCTGACCACCGTGGCTCCGTTCTCCCTGACGGCCAACGCCGTGGGCGGCGAACTGAACGGCTCGAAGGCCCAGCTCACGCTGACGCAGGGCGAGGGCGGGGCGATCACGGTGAGCGCCGCGGACGGCGCCGACTATGTGGTCGAGGCCGACGGCGACTGCTCGTTCAACCGCGCGAAGCTGCTGCAGAACCGCAAGATTTACCTGAAGTACAAATACGTGAAGGAGGGACTGACCTACCACGCCACCGATACGCTGACGTTCCGCAACCGCGTGCGCGACGGCGTGAACGAGTGGCAGGACGAGAACCCCGGTAACTACGAATAGCCGTATGAAACGATTCATGAACAGACTGACGCTCCTGGCGGCCGCCGTCTTGGCCGCCGGAAGCCTCGCGGCCAAGTCCCCGGAGTACCGGCGGGTCGAGGCCCGGGAGAATGCGCAGAAACCCGAATGGAAGAGCTACGAGGCGAAGACCGTCGATCGCCTTCCGGGTTTCAACTGCCGGAAAAGCGACCCCAGACAGAGCGTCTACGGCGGCTGGATGGTCGACCGGCAGGAGGCTACCGGGTTCTTCCGCACGCAGAAGATCGGCGACCGATGGTGGCTGATCGACCCCGAGGGATGGCCCTACATCCACAAGGCCGTGGCCGTCTTCACGACGGGCGGTTCGGACCGCCAGAAGAAGGCCCTCGAAGAGAAATTCGGGACGCGCGCCGCATGGGCCGCCGACCAGCAGGAGATGCTGCGCCGCTACGGGTTCAACGGGCTGGGCGCGTGGTCGGACGTGAACACGGTCCGCGAGTCGGAGCGCCCGATGCCCTACACCGTGATCGTGAATCCGATGGGCATGTACCACGGGCAGCACCGCAGGCACTTCGGCGGCAAGTACAAGCAGGCCGGATGGCAGGGTTACCGCTTCGACCTGGCGATGGTCTTCGACCCCGGGTTCGACGCCGTGATCGACCGGGCTGTCGCGCCCATCGCCAAATACCGCGACGACAAGTACCTGCTGGGCTATTTCACCGACAACGAACTGCCGTGGGTCAACGACGCACTGGACCGCCACCTGACGCTGCTGGCGCACGACGAGGATGCCTACATCGCCGTCCGCACGTGGTACGACGAGCGCAAGGGCGTGAAGGACGCTCCGGCGGCGGAGATCACCGACGCCGACCGCAAGGCGTTCCAGGCCTTCTATTTCGACACCTACATGCGCAAGGTCACCGAGGTGCTCCGCAAGTACGACCCCAACCACCTCTACCTGGGCTGCCGCTTCAACCAGCACCGTCAGGAGATGGCCAGTCCGGAGATTTTCGCTGTGGCCGGCAAGTATATGGATGTGATTTCGATCAACCACTACCGGCTGTGGGAACCCAACGCCGCGTGGATGGCCGATTGGGAGAAGTGGTCGGGCAAGCCGTTCATCATCACCGAGTTCTACACCAAGGGTGAGGATTCGGGGCTGCCGAACAACACCGGAGCCGGATGGAACGTGCGGACGCAGGCCGACCGCGGCTGGTTCTACCAGAATTTCGTGACTGCGTTGCTGCGCAGCGGCAACTGTGTGGGCTGGCACTGGTTCACCTACATGGACAACGATCCCCAGAATTTGAAGACCGACCCCTCGAACCGCGATTCGAACAAGGGCGTCGTGGCCTGGAACTTCGAGCCCTACACCGTACTGTTAGACGAGATGAAGCAGTTGAACGACTGCACCTTCCGGCTGATCCGCCACTTGGATGCGGAGAAAGCCAAAGCAACCCGAAAAACGACCGATAGCCATGAATAAATCGCTGAAATACCTGCTTTTGATCGCAGCCGCCGCGCTTCTGGCCGCCGGCTGCGCGGAAGACAAGACCTATGCGCTGCCCGAGGTTTATCCCTCCGGTGGCGACACGCCTACGGACGTGGAGCCGCCCCACGAGGTGCGCGCCCGCAAGAACAAAACCTCGTCGTGGGGCGACTACCTCGCCTACACGGTCGACCGCATCCACGGCTTCACGCCCGGCGAAGACCCCGCCACCGACAAATACGGCGGCTGGAAAGTCTCCTCGCTGCAGGCGACCGGATTTTTCCGCACGCAGCAGATCGGCGGACGCTGGTGGATGATAACTCCCGAAGGCAACCTCTACATCTGCAAGGGCGTGGCTGTGTTCAGCGCCGGCGGTTCGGACCGCCAGCAGGCCAAACTGCAGGAGAAGTTCGGGTCGACCTCGGAGTGGGCCCGTCAGGAGACCTCGATGCTCAAAGCCCGCGGGTTCAACGGCCTGGGAGCGTGGTCCAATGTGGAGACCGTGCGCAAGCTCACCGAGCCGATGCCCTACACGGTGATCGTCAGTCCGATGGGCAAGCTCAACGGCTACATCAAATCCTCGGGCGAGGAGGCCGACGCGAGCTGGTCGGGCTGGGAGGGTTATCCCAACGACTTCGCGATGGTGTTCCACCCCAAGTTCGACGAGTATGTCGAGAGCGAGATTTCGACCATCTCCAAGTATAAGGACGATCCCTACTGCATCGGTTACTTCACGGACAACGAGATTCCGTGGAAGGACTATGCGCTGGACCGCTGTCTGGAGAAGTGGCCCGCTACGCACATCAACCACCAGAAAGCCCAGGAGTGGCTCGACCAGCGCAAAGGCAAGACCGGGGCGAAGCTCTCCGAGGCCACGGATGCCGACCGCCGCGCTTTCATCGCCTACTGTCTGGAGGTCTATTTGGAAAAGGTGACCAAGGCGATTAAAAAATACGATCCCAACCACCTCTATCTGGGCTGCCGTTTCAACCAGTGGAACTACGAACTGGTGAACGACGAGATGTTCAAAACCGCCGGCAGGTACATGGACATTCTCTCGATCAACCACTACCAGAAATGGGAGCCCGATGCACAGGCCGTGCAGAACTGGGGCGCGTGGTCCGGGAAGCCGTTCTTCGTGACGGAGTTCTACACCAAGGGCGAGGATTCGGAGCTGCCGAACACCACCGGGGCCGGATGGAACGTCCGCACGCAGGCCGAGCGCGGCTATTTCTACCAGAATTTCGCGCTTAAACTCATCGAAAGCAAGGTTTGCGTCGGCTGGCACTGGTTCACCTACCAGGACAACGATCCCGAGAACCTGAACACCGACCCCTCGAACCGCGACTCGAACAAGGGCATGGTGACCTGGGATTTCCAGTACTATTCGCCCCTGCTGGACAACATGGAGGAGCTGAACGGCAATGTCTATCAGCTGACCCGCTTTTACGATGCGCAATAAAACCGACCGATTATGAAAACCCTGTTGAAATCAAAAATAATTCTGCTGCTGGGGATCGTGGCGCTGTGGGGCTGCGAGGAGGATGTGACCCCGTTGCAGCACACGGCACCGCAGGTAACGTTCCCGGTGCAGGAGACCTCGCTGACGGCTGTCGTCGGCGATCCGGTGGAGTTCCGGGCCGAGATCGGGAGCGGCGACAAACTCACCTGCGGATGGTATGTCGACGGGACGCTCGAAGCCTCGACCCCCGGAATGACCTATACGTTCAGCGCCCCGGGCGACTACGAAGTGCGCTTCGAGGCCCGCAACGGCGCCGGAAAAGTGGAGAGAAGCTATGCCGTGAAGGTCGCCGACGTGCTGGAGATGCACCTCTCGGTGGGCGACTCGACGCGCATCGTGCGCCGTCAGCTGGACATCCTGAAAGTAATGGCCGTCGTCGACGCCGGATCGAACGTCACCCACGAATGGAAAGTGGACGACGTGGTGAAGTCGGACAAGGCTTATTTCGATACGTTCGACCTGCCCGAAGCCAAGGTCTACATCGTGGCCTATGCAGGTACGAACGCTGCCGGGACTTTCCGGAAAAGTTTCGAAGTGCAGGCCACGGAGCGCCCGCTGGAGATCAGCTTCTCGAATAACGACGCGGTGATCGCCTGCAAGGACGGCGCCGTCGTGGAGATCATCGCCACGGTGAAATACGGCGGCACGGGCGTACAGCACGAATGGAAAGTGGACGACGAGACGGTTTCGACCGACGCCGTGTTCAGCCGCGCTTTCGCCGGCGCGGGCCCCTACACGATCGCCTACCACGGCGTGAACTCCAAGTCGGAAACCGTAGACCGCACGTGGACCGTGTCGATGGTTCCGTCGGGCGCGCTCTTCGAGCATTTCGAGGATTACGATAAACTGCCCGCATGGTGGACCCTGGGCGAAAACCAGCCGGGTATCGAACTGGCGGACAACCCCAAGCCCGAAGGCATCAACACCAGCCTGAAAGTGCTCAGCGACAAGGTGAACGGTACGAGCGGCACGTCGGGTTACTTTAACCTGAAGCTGAAGGAAATTCCGGTCGACAAGATCGACGTGACCAAGTACACGGGCATCCGGTTTAAGGTTTATCTGGGCAAGAACAAGTATTATCCCCGTGTGGAGTATGCCGGAACCAAGCACCAGCCTGTCACCAAACCGCAGTTTAAGGACGAATGGGAGGTATTGGAGTACCGGTTCGGCGCGAACCTCGACGCGACGAAGAACATCACGTTCCGCCCGATGCTGCAGGAGAACGGCAATAATATCGCTTCGGGAGCCGTGACCGAAACCAACACCCGCACGGTGTATATCGACGATATCGAGTTTTTGGAGTAAACTGAAATACGAATGACGATGAAAAAGATAATTTGGATGCAGGCGGTCCTGCTGATGGGACTGACTGCGCTGTGGGGATGCGGCGGCGACGACACGACGGACGAACAGCCGGCCGTCATGCCGCAGGTGACCTTCCCCGTCACGGAATCCGCCGTGTCGGCCTATGTCGACGACGCCGTGCGTTTCGAGGCGGTGATCGAGAGCCCCGGACCGCTCAGCTGCAGTTGGTTCGTCGACGGGAAACTGATGGCCGCGACGGCTTCGATGACCTATGTGTTCCGGGCCAAAGGCACCTATGACGTGCATTTCGAGGCCTCGAACACGGCCGGAAAGGTCGGGAAGGACTATTCGGTGACGGTCGAGGGCTCGCCCCTGAAAGTGGAGTTCTCGAACGAGGAGGAGACCGTCTCCTGCCTGCCGGGCGAGGAGGTGCTCATCACGGCGACGGTCGTGGCCGGCGACAAAGGGGTCGTGCACGAATGGAAAGTCGGCGACGAGGTGGTTTCGGCGACTGCCGAGTTCAAACACACGTTCGACAGGATGGGTTCCTATACGGTGACCTACCGCGGCGTGAACGCCGACGAGGTGTCGGTGAACCGCACGTGGACCGTAACGGTCGACGAACTGCCGCTGGAGATCGAATTCTCGGTGACCGACGCCACGATTCCCTGCGTGCAGGGCAGCGAGGTGGCCATCACGGCGACGGTGAAGAACGGCGCCACGGGCCTCGTACACGAATGGAAGGTCGGCGGCGAGGTGGTTTCGACGACCGCGGAGTTCAAACAGAAGTTCGACGAGGTCGGAACCTTTACGGTCTCCTACAAGGGTGTCAACGGCAAAGGCGAGGAAAAAACCGCCTCGTGGACGGTCGAGGTCGAGGAGAAACCGTTGGAGATCGAGTTCTCGAAGGCCGACGGCTCGACGCTCAGGAGTGTCGTGGGTGACGAGCTGGCGATCACCGCGACGGTGAAGGGCGGCGCCACGGGCCTCGTACACGAATGGAAGGTCGACGACGACGTGGTTTCGGCGACCGCGGAGTTCAGGCACACGTTCGATGCGGCCCGAACCTATACGGTGACCTACAAGGGTGTCAACGCCAAGGGCGAGGAGAAGACCGCCTCGTGGACGGTCGAGGTGACCGAAGACGCCGTGGGTTATATGTTCGAGAATTTCGAGGCCCGCGATGTCCTGCCCGGGCACTTCATCAACGGAAATGCTGCGATCGAGGGCACGACTTTGCAGGAGAATCCCTACAAAACGACTGTCAACCCAAGCAACAAGGTGCTCCGCGATCTGCTGTTGAAGGAGAGCGGAACCTCCGGGTTCTTCGATATGGGATTTGGCCACCTGACCAACCGGGCGAAATACCGGGCGATCCGTGTGAAGGTTTACCTTGGAAAGAACGAATACTATCCTCATTTGCAGATTTCGGGAACGAAAAAACTGCCCAGCAAGATCAATGGACAGGCATTTGCCGATAAGACCGAGGCCGGGTGGAAAGCACTGATCAGAACCGATGACTGGAACGTATTTGTCTATGATTTGATTGACTGCGGATTCAGTGCTTCGAATTTCGAGAATATCTCGACCGTGCAGTTCCGTCCGTTGTCGAACTTCACCGGCGGCAGCATGAGCGGCCGTGACGAGGTGACCAACAACCGGACCGTCTATTACGACGATTTCGAGTTCCTCGAATAACCGGGAACACAGACATACCCTGCGGCCTCCGTCCTGCGACGGGCGGAGGCCGTTTTATGACTCAACAAAAAAAGGCACATTAGTTACGATGAACAGAAAAGCAATCGCCCTGTGGCTGCTCGTGGCGGCGGCGGGTCTGGCGGGATGTTCCGACCGGGAGGTCTACAAGGACCCTGCGGCGGGAGTCGAAGACCGCGTGGAGGACCTGTTGGGACGCATGACGCTCGAAGAGAAAGTGATGCAGGTCACCCAGTGGACCTATGGAAAGAACATGAACGTCAACAACGTCGAGAGCGAGACGAAGGCCGTGAGCCCGATGATCGGCTCGCTGCTCTACCGCAGCACCAGTCCGGCGTATTACAACCGGATTCAGCGCAAGGCCGTCGAGGAGTCGCGGCTCGGGATTCCGATCCTGTGCGGCTTCGACGTGATCCACGGCTATCGCACGATCTTCCCGATCCCGCTGGGGCAGGCCTGCTCGTGGAACGAGGCGCTGGTCGGGGAGTCGTGCCGCGTCGCGGCGCGCGAGTCGCGGCTGTCGGGCGTGCACTGGACCTTTTCGCCGATGGTCGATGTGGCGCGCGACGCCCGCTGGGGCCGCGTGTCGGAGGGTTACGGCGAGGACCCCTACCTGAACGGAATGATGGGTGTCGCCGCGGTGAAAGGCTATCAGGGCGACGACCTGACGGCGGACGGAGCGATCGCCGCCTGCCTGAAACACTTCGTGGGCTATGCCCATTCCGACGGCGGCCGCGACTACCACTACACCGAAATCTCCCCGCAGACGCTGTGGGATACGGCGCTCCCGCCGTTCGAAATGGGGGTGAAAGCCGGCGCCGCGACGGTGATGAGCGCTTTCAACGACATTTCGGGCATACCGGCGTCGGCCAACCGCTATACGATGACCGACATCCTGCGCGGCATGTGGGGTTTCGACGGTCTCGTGGTCTCGGACTGGGACGCCGTGAAACAGCTCGTCGCGCAGGGCGTGGCCGCCGACCGGGCCGAGGCTGCGGCCAAGGCGATTACGGCAGGGCTGGATATGGACATGGTGGACGACGTCTACCGGGAGAACCTGGAAGCGCTGGTCGAAAGCGGACGGGTGCCGGAAAAGGTGCTGGACGAAGCCGTGCGGCGTATCCTGCGTGTGAAATTCCGCCTCGGGCTGTTCGAAAACCCCTATATCGAAGAGCTGCCCGACGAGCAGCGCTACCTGTCGACCGAAGCGCGCGCCGCGGCGCGGGAACTGGCGGCCGAGAGCATGGTGCTGCTGAAGAACCGCGGCGGGACGCTGCCCGTCGCCGGTGACGTGCGGCGCATTGCGCTGATGGGGCCGATGGCCGACAACCGCGCGGACCTGATGGGTTCGTGGTGGGGCCAGGGCGAGGCCGGCGACGTGGTGACGATCCTCGAGGGCGTGAAAGCCGAGTTTGCCGGAAAGGCCCGGATCGACTATGTGAAAGGGTGCGATTTCGACGGCGGCGACCGTTCGGAATTCGCCCGGGCCGCGGCTGCGGCGCGCGGCGCCGACCTCGTGGTGCTCTGCATGGGCGAGAAACGCAACTGGAGCGGCGAGAACGCTTCGCGGGCCAGCCTTGCGCTGCCGGCGATTCAGGAGGAGTTCGTGCGCGAAATGGCCCGCACGGGGCGGCCCGTCGTGGTGCTGCTTTCGTCGGGGCGGCCCGTGGACGTGCGCGGCGTCGAGCCCGCAGCCGATGCGCTGGTCGAGATCTGGCAGCCCGGAACCGAGGGCGGCAGCGCCGTTGCGCAGCTGCTCTCGGGCAAGGTCAACCCCTCGGGGCGTCTGGCCATCACGTTCCCGGTCTGCGCCGAGCAGCAGCCCGTCTACTACAACCAGCGTCAGGCGGCGCGTCCCAAGTCGGGGCGTTACCAGAACCTGCAGCACGAGCCGATGTATCCGTTCGGCTACGGGCTGAGCTATACGACGTTCGAATACGGGCCGGTGCGGCTCGACCGCGAAACCCTGCGTCGCGGCGAACGGCTGACGGCCGAGGTCGAGGTGGCGAACGGCGGTGCGATGGACGGCAAAGAGACCGTGATGTGGTTCCTCTCGGACCCGACGGCCTCGATATCGCGCCCGGTGCGTGAATTGAAGCATTTCGAGAAACAGTTCATTCCGGCGGGCGAAAGCCGTGTGTTCCGCTTCGAGATCGACCCCGTGCGCGACCTGTCGTTCCCCGACCACACGGGGAAGCGGCTGTTGGAGAACGGTGCGTTCTACCTGCACGTGAACGGCCAGAAAGTGAAATTCGAACTGATCTAATAAGACTTATATGAAGAATACCATGTTGATATTAGCGCTGGCAGGATGCTGCGCGGCGCTGCCCGCGGCGGCAGGGGAGGATGCTCCCGCACCGCAGATCGTCAACGTCGCCGACCGGGAGACCGTGTCGCTCGACGGGCTCTGGAAGACGATCGTCGATCCTTACGAAAACGGTTATTACGACTATCGCCGCAAGCCGTTGAAGGACAATATGTCCTACTTTGCCGACGACGATTTCGACAAAGACCGCACCAAACTTTTCGAGTACAATTTCAACACCGACCGCACGCTGCTGGTGCCGGGCGACTGGAACACCCAGCGTCCCCAGCTCTACTACTACGAGGGTACGGTCTGGTACCGCAACCTGTTCGACTACAAGCCCCGCACGGACCGCCGCACGTTCCTCTACTTCGGGGCGGCGAACTACGAGACGATCGTGGGGCTGAACGGCCGCAAGATCGGTCGGCACGTCGGCGGCTACACGCCTTTCAACTTCGAGATCACCGACAAGGTGCGCGAGGGGCAAAACTCGCTGGTGGTGAAAGTCGACAACAAACGGCTGGCCGAGGGTGTCCCGACGCTCAATTCCGACTGGTGGAACTACGGCGGGCTGACGCGCAGCGTCATGATCGTCGAGACGCCGCTGACCTTCATCCGCGACTATTCGGTGCAGCTGAAGAAAGGCGAGCCGCAGGTGATCGCCGGCTGGGTGCAGCTCGACGGCGCCGAGGCCGAGCAGACGGTGACGGTGGAGATTCCCGAACTGAAAATATCGAAACGGGTCACGACCGACGCCAACGGCTATGCGGCGTTCGAGGTGAAAGCCAAACCGGCCTATTGGTCGCCCGGGAATCCGAAGCTCTACGCCGTGAAGATCGCCGCCGAGACCGACTCGGTGAACGACCGCATCGGCTTCCGCACGATCGAGACCCGGGGCACGAAGATCCTGCTCAACGGCAAAGAGGTGTTCTGCCGCGGCGTGTCGATCCACGAGGAGATGCCCTACGGCATGAGCGGCCGCGCCTTTTCCGGGGAACAGGCCCGCATCCTGCTGGGATGGGCCAAGGAGATGGGCTGCAATTTCGTGCGGCTGGCGCACTATCCCCACAACGAGGCGATGGTCCGTGCGGCCGAGGAGATGGGACTGATGGTGTGGTCGGAAATTCCGGTCTACTGGACGATCCAGTGGGAAAATCCCGCGACCTATGCCAATGCCGAGGCGCAGCTGGCGGACATGATTACGCGCGATAAGAACCGGGCCAATGTGGTGATCTGGTCCGTGGCCAACGAGACCCCGCACGGCGAGGCGCGCCTGAAATTCCTGCGGTCGCTCATCGCCAAGGCCCGCAGCATGGACGACACTCGGCTGGTGAGCGCCGCCATGGAGAAGACCCGGCTGAAGCCCGACCTGCTGACGGTGAAGGACGATTTGGCCGACCTGGTGGACCTCATCAGTTTCAACCAGTATGTCGGCTGGTACGACGGCGAGTCGGAGAAGTGCGACCGGGTGAACTGGACTTTCGACCTCGAAAAGCCGGTCTTCATCTCGGAGTTCGGCGGCGGGGCGGTCTACGGCCGTCACGGCGGGCGCACGGAGCGGTTCACCGAAGAATACATGGAGGACCTCTACGAGCGCAGCGTCAACATGTTCAAACGGATGCCCGGGCTGGCCGGGACCACGCCGTGGGTTTTGAAGGATTTTCGCTCGCCGCGCCGCCAGATGGTCGGCATTCAGGACGATTTCAACCGCAAGGGCCTCGTCTCGGACCAGGGTGGCAAGAAGAAAGCCTATTTCGTCATGCAGCGCTGGTATGACGAGCTGGAGAAGCAGTACAAATAAAACTTGTGCCGGGAAATGCGCTTTGTGCGTTCGCTCCGGCAGCGATCCGCCGCCCGGGATTACCGGGCGGCTTTTTTCGTTCCCGATTTCGAAAATTTCCCGAAATTTCGTATCTTGTCGGATGGATAGAGAAACCGAGTATGCGTAAATTGATCCTCTTTTTGCTGTTCCTGGGCTGGAATTTCCCCCCCCCGGCGATTGCCGCCGCGCCGCCGGTCCAGATGGTATTTAAACACTTGGGCATCAGCGAGGGTTTCAACCAGACTAACGTAACCACCCTTTACCAGGATGAAAACGGCACGATCTGGGCCGCGGGCGTCGGCGGCGTGGTCCGCTACCGCGGATTGCAGACCGAGGAGCCGCTGATGTCGGAGGGCGCTGCGGAACTGTTCCGCCCGATGAACGTCAAAGGCATTTACGGCGAGCAGAACGGCCTGATCTATTTTTACCAGCTTCGCAATATCGTCGAATACGACCTGCGGCGGGAGACCTTCCGGCCGCTCTTCACCGATTCTTTGCTCGACAGCCGTTCGATCTCGGCCGCGACGGTCCGCGGGGGCCGGGTTTATGCCGCCGCCGGGGACCGCATCATGATCGCCGCGCCCGACGGGAAATGCAGCCAGCTGCTGCTGCCCCCGATGAGCGAGGTCTCGGCGCTGGCCTGCACGGCCGGGGGCGTGCTCTATGTCGGGACGCTCCATTCGGGTTTATACCGCCTCGACGAACGCGGCGCGGCGGAGTGCGTCCTGCCGACGGCCTCGAAGATCAGCAGCCTGTTCGAGGACAGCCGCGGCGATTTGTGGGTCTGCACCCGCAGCGAGGGGCTTTACCGCCTCGACGCCGGGGGCGGCGTGCGGCGCTTCGTCCACGATCCGCGCCATCCCGAGGGGCTGGCCGACAACTACGTGCGTTGCATCTGCGAGGACAACGAGGGCCGGCTGTGGATCGGCATGATGTTCGGACTGGACTGCTACGACCCCGCGTCGGACAGCTTCTACCATTTCGGACGTTCGGACAATCCGCTTTACGGCATGCGCAACCTGACGGTGGAGTGCATCATGCGCGACCGCCGGGGTGCGATCTGGTTCGGGTCGTTCTATACGGGAATCTCCTATTTCCATCCCCACGAGGCGTTGTTCCGCATGGTCCCGATCGAGGGCGGGGACACGACGTGGACCATCGTCGCCGACGTGACGCTCGACCGCCGCGGCGACGTCTGGGCCGGGACTTCGGACAAGGGGCTCTATTTCTACGACCGTACGCGCCGCCGGGGCCGCTTCTTCAACATGGGCAACAGCGGCATTCCGAGCAACAACGTCAAAAGCATCCGTTATGATGCCGGACGCGACCAGCTGTGGCTGGGAATGTTCATGGGCGGTGTCTGCGTCTACGACATCCCATCGGGGCGTTTCGAACGCCTGAAAATCACCGACCAGGGCGGCGGACTGGAAAATATCGAGATCGTCCACAGTCTTTCGCGCGAGGGCGATGCGATCTACGCCGGGACCTATGCCGGGGTCTACCGGATCGACATGCGGACCCGCCGTGCGGAGCGCATCCTGAACCAGCCGCGGGTGTTCAACGTGCTGAGCGGCGGCGACGGATGGCTCTACGTGGTGACGGGACAGGTGAATTTCCGGGTCTACCGCCGCGACGAGGCGGGCGTTTACCAGCTCTATTTCAACCGCGTGGTGCAGCAGGACATGGTGACCTCGCTGTTCCGCGACGACCGCGGACGGGCATGGGTCGGGACGACCCGCGGCGGGGCGTTGCTGTTCGACCGCGACCGGAAGGAGTTCGTGGCCTACGACCGGGCGGCCTGCGGCATTGCGAGCGACTATGTGAGCGCCATTTCGCAGACCCCCTCGGGGCTGATGGTCTTCGGGACCAACGCCGGGATGTCGCTGGTCGATGCGGACAGCCTCCGCAGCGAAAATTTCAACATCCGCAACGGATTTCCGCTGCTGTCGCTCGAGAACGGCTGCCTGTGGCGCGGCGAGGGGGACGAGATGCTGGCGGGCGGCGTCGACGGCATCGTGTCGTTCACGGGGCAGGAGTTGATCCGTGCCGGACGTGCGCCCCAGCTCTTCTTTGCGTCGCTTTCGGTGAACGAGCATCCCGTGCGGGCCGGCGACCGGACCGGTATTCTGGACGAGGCGATGCCCTACACGAAATCGATCTCGCTGGGGCATAGATACAGCATCGTGGACATTGCTTTCGGGACCGACAACGCCGTGGATTTCAACCTCGGCGACTACCAGTACAAGCTCATCGGCTACGACGAGGCGTGGCGTCCGCTGCCGGGGAACAACATCCGCTACATGAACCTCCCGCCGGGGCGTTACCGGCTGGCCGTGCAGAGCCGTCCGACCCGCCTGCTCGACGGCGGCGGGCGCATCGAGCTCGACATCCGGGTCTATCCGCCGTTCTATGCCAGCATCTTCGCCTACATCCTCTATGTGCTGCTGATTATGCTGATTACGGCGTGGGTCGTCCGCTACTACTATACGAAAAAACAGCTGGAGCAGTCGCTGGCTATGGAGCGTATGGCCCGTGAACAGCAGGAGCGCATCACGCAGTGGAAGCTGGTCTTCTTCACCAACATTTCGCACGAGTTCCGCACGCCGCTGACGCTGATCCAGGGACAGCTGGACCTGCTGGCGCGGCAGGAGCTGCCCGGCGTGTTGAAAGGTTACCTGATGAGCGTCCGCCGCAACGCCCTGCGGCTGCGCGACCTGGTCAACGAACTGATCGACTTCCGCAAGCAGGAGCAGGGGTATATGTCCCTGAAAGTGAGCCGGCAGGACCTGGTGGCCTATCTGGCCGAGGTGTGCGGAACGTTCGAGGAGTACAGTGGCATCCGCGGGGTGGAACTGCGCTACGAACCCGGAACGGAGCGGCTGGAGCTGCCGTTCGACCCCATGCAGTTGCAGAAAGTCTTCTATAACCTGATTAGCAACGCGTTCAAACATACCGACCGGGGCGGCCGGATCACGGTGACGCTCTCGGCGGACGACGTGCAGGCCGTGGTGAGGGTGGCCGATACGGGCCACGGCATCGAGGCGAAGTTCTTCACGACGATTTTCGAACGCTTCTACCACCACGAGGCCGACACGCAGGACGCCGGGGTCGGCATCGGGCTGGCCCTTTCGAAAGGCATCGTCGAACTGCACGGCGGACGCATCGGCGTCGAGAGCGAGGTGGGGGTGGGCTCGACCTTTACGGTGACGCTCCTGCTGAATCCCGACTTCAGCGGCAATTCCAACGTCGAGGTGGTCGAGAAGCAGGAGTATGCCCGTCCGGCGCCCGTGGCCGACTACCTGCCCGCTCCCGAACGGATTCCGGGGTCGGAGGAGCTGCCGCGCCTGCTGGTCGTCGAGGACGACGACGAGCTGCGGAGCATGTTCGGCACCATCTTTTCGCAGCATTACCGCGTGACGCTGGCCCCGGACGGTACGGAGGGACTGCGGCTGGCGCGCGAGGAGCAGCCCGACCTGATCGTGAGCGACGTGCTGATGCCCGGCATGTCGGGGACGGAGCTGTGTGCGGCGGTCAAACGCGATTTCGAAACCTGCCACATTCCCGTGATCCTGCTCACGGCCCTCTCGTCGCCCGAACAACGCATCACGGGGCTCGGGAGCGGCGCCGACGATTACGTTTCGAAGCCTTTCGACATGGACGTGCTGATGGCCAAGTGCAACGGCATGGTGCGCAACCGCCGGCTGTTGCAGAGCAAGTTCCTCGAGGGAAGCTCCGAACCCGCGTCGGAAATCCTTTCGGGCAATCCGATGGACGAGGCTTTCGTGCGCAAGACGCTGGCGCTGATCGGCGACCACCTCGACAGCGAGTCGCTGGGTGTCGGGATGCTGAGCCGTGAACTGGCCCTGAGCCGCACGGCGCTGTTTGCCAAGATCAAAGGCGTCTTCGGACAGACCCCCACCGAGCTGATCCAGGGCATCCGCCTGCGCGAAGCCGCGCGGATGCTGGCCGGGTGTCCCGAACTGAAGATCGCCGAGATCGCCGACCGGGTGGGCATCAACTCGCTGCAATATTTCGGCAAGCTCTTCAAAGCGCGGTTCGGCTGCACGCCGTCGGAGTACCGCACGGCGCCCGGAGAGAGCCGCGAGGAGGCCTGACGCCCTTGGCCGCTGCGTAAAAAGCCCCGCTTACGAAGCGGGGCTTTTGCGTGTCAGGCGAAGAGGTCGTTGAGCGTCTCGCTCATGCTCGGGTGGGTGTAGACCGAGTCGCTAAGTTCGCGGGCTGTGATGCCGTGCTTCATGGCCAGCGCGACGGCATTGATGACCTCGCTCGACGCGGGCCCGAAGAGCGTACAGCCCAGGATAAGGTCCGTCTTGGCATCGATCACCGCTTTGAAAATCCCTTCCGCAGGCCCCAGAATCCGGGCCCGGGGGATTGTGGAGACCGCGATCTTCGTGACCCGGATGTCGAGCCCGGCTTTCCGGGCCTCGGCCTCGTGCATCCCGACATGCGACAGCGGCGGGGCGATGAAGACCGAGTAGGGGACCGGACCCCGGTTGGCCGTGGTGCGGGCGCCGTCGCCGAAGAGCCCGTCGCGGATGATGCGGTAGTCGTCGAGCGAGATGTAGGTGAACTGCAGTCCGCCCGTGACGTCGCCGATGGCGTAGATGTTCGGCGCGGTGGTGTGCAGGCGTTCGTCCACCCGGATCGCACCGCGTTCGTCGGTCTCGACCCCGGCTGCCGCGAGGTTCAGCCCTGCGGCGGCGGGCCGGCGTCCCGTGGCCAGCAGGACGGCGTCGGCTTCGACGGTCGTGTCGGCACCCTCCTGCGTGACGGCGACGGTCACGCCTTCGGCCGTGTCGCGGAACGAGTTCACCCGGACGTTCAGCCGAAACTCGACGCCCTGTTTTTCGAGCACTTCGCGGACGCTCGCGGCGATGTCGCGGTCCTCGCGCGGGATCAGTTCCGGGAACCCTTCGAGCACGGTGACCCGGGAGCCGAACGAGGCGTACATCGAGGCGAATTCCAACCCGATATAGCCGCCGCCCACGATCACCAGATGCTGCGGCAGACGGTCGAGCTCCATGATCGAGGTGCTGGTGTAGACCCGCCGGCTTTCGGCGATGCCCGGGATGGGCGGAAGCGCCGTCTCGGCCCCGGTGTTGATGACGATGTGTTTCCCGCCGATCTCCAGCCTACCGTCGGCGGCCTTCACCTCGATGGTTTCCGGCGAAAGGAAGCGTCCTTCGCCCGTGTAGACGTCGATGAGGGGATTGTCGGCCAGTTTGTGGTAATTCTTGTCGCGGAGCAGGTCGACCAGCGCGGTCTTCGAGGCGACGGCTTCGCGGTAGTAGGCCCGCTGCTGGTCGAAATTCAGCGGATGTGCGGCGGCCGCGAGGGCGGCGCTGTGGATCAGGGCTTTGGTCGGGATGCAGCCGATGTTGATGCAGGTTCCCCCGTACATTTTGTCCGAGCGTTCGACCATGGCGACGCTCCATTGTCGCCGGGCCAGTTCGGCGGCGAGGGTCTTGCCCCCTTTGCCGAAGCCGATGATGACGGCATCATACTTTTTCATAGTTTTCCGTATTTAGGACTCCGGGTCTCCCGGGGCGCTGTATTATGCTGCAAAGGTCGTAACTCCGCGGCGGCGGAACAATGGCCGGAGTGCCGCAGGTGTTGGCGAAAATTCCCGACGGGCAAATTCCGTGCGGAAATCGCCTTTTACAAATATAATTAAAATGGGGCAGGAGTGGTCGTCCGCGGGCGGAATTGCCCATATCGGGGACCGATCGGGGGATTGCAAAAAGGATTACGCCGCATTTTTTGCGGCGTAATCCTTGGGTGTAGTATAGGGGCAGCTTTTAAATCAGGCGTCTTACGCCCGGGAGCACGGATGGAGATCGGGAACGCCGTGACCTGCGGTTGCACTCTAAAACAGACGTCTTACGCCCGGGAGCACGGACGGGGATCGGAAGCCGACAGACCTGCTATTGCCCCTAAAACAGGCGTCTTACGCCTGCATGGCGTTGGCGATGCCTTCGGCGATCTGGTCGATGGCACCCTGCAGTTTGTTGCCGACCATCATTTTCATCATCATGTTCAGCTCGATGTGCAGGACC
>ERZ1673699.609-NODE-609-length-37747-cov-5.464210_pt1 | contig 37747 bp, 34 predicted proteins | sample MGYA00580229_ERZ1673699 | MGnify/ENA primary metagenome ERZ1673699 (study PRJEB41218, sample SAMN15661785) | gut metagenome | host: Homo sapiens | place: Canada: London | collected 2015-08-20/2019-03-30 | study: EMG produced TPA metagenomics assembly of... | reverse complement strand
CAAGCCTTAGGCGCCGTTTGAATGCGAAAAAAATTATTTCTTTTCTTTAAATAAAGATATGCTATTAATAATAATCGATCCTGCTGAGCAAACAAAAAGGCCATTTATCAATGTTGGAGCAGTGTCTTCAAGTGCAGTTAAATCCTTTATAAAGAATAGATTAAGCTCCTCTTTAAGAGCCACCCACAAAGTAAGTATAGTTAGGGCCATGCTCATAAATCTAAAATATTTTGCCTCTTTTCCTTTAAATGCAAAAACTAAATTTAATATGGCAAATATTACTGCCAAAATACCAAATGCTAACCACATAGCTAATCCCCCTTATTTATTCAGAACATTATCACAAACTAATTTTGCATAACAAAGAAGAACCTCGGACATAAACGTCCGAGAACCTTTGCGCTATGATGCATAGGACGAAGTGGAGCTTTGAGGCAAGCGGAGCGTACACGCGAGTACTCGAGCATTGCACATCGAAAATTGTTTTCCTTCGCTTGCTAGTCTACGAAAACTGATAATTTCTAAGCTTGTTCACCTGTGAGCCCATATTCGTTCGCTTCGCTCAGCTAGATGGTCTCACGGGCGGCTCACTTCGCAAAGAAATTAAAACAGTTTTCTCCGAATGCTGCGCTCGTGAAAATCAATTTTCTCACTATTAGTTCCAGGCGCAACTTAAATGCGAAAAAACTTATTTATTCAGAACATTTTTAATAAAATAACCAGTAAACTTTTTTGCTCCCTCACTATTCAAATGAGATGCATCATAATAATCATCAAATCCTAAATCATCCATCACTTTGGTAAAATCTATAAAGTCCGCGCCTATACTATGAGCGTAGCTCTCAAGTTCAGCGATGTTCTCATCGTAGACATCTTTTGTAAAAATCGGCGTCTTTATAAAATGCACTTCAACGCCATTTTTCTTAGCAAGATCATTTATCCTCTTAAGTGCGGCGTATTTTTTCTCTCTAAAGTCCTTATCGTGCGCTTTTGTGATATTATCAAGGTTTTCCTTGCTTAGCTCAGGATTTTTAACAAATTCTTTGCTTTGACGCTCGAGCTTCACAAAACCATTCAAATCATCGTGGTAGTCACTCCACTTAGCCTTATAATCTTTTTCTTCAAGCGCCCTCCATCTTGTGTGGTACTTGATTAGCGGCATCACATTCTCCGCCCATTCCTCAGGAGGAAGGCTGTCCTTAATCATCATAGCCTTGTTTATGCCCATGGGGAAGTAGTCGGTGTAGGTGTGGACGCTTCCTTCATCTACGTCATTCATAGCCAAGGCATCGAGCACGTCAACGTAGATGGCCTTTGGCTTTGACCTCTTAATCGCTTCTTTGATGTAGTAGTATGTCGCCTCAAGTGGCTGCTTTTGGCTCGCTAGTATATATGAACTAATGCCATGCTCCGCCAAATCTTCTGTATCAAAAGAGCAATATGCGTGTGAAGTGCCAAAGAAGATGACGTCATAAGGCTTGTCCTCGTTGAAATATCCCGAAATCTTGTTAATCATGTCCCAAGGCTTCACATCGGATTTTCTGATGAAGATGATATTTAATTTTGCAAGCACAAGGCTCACTATGATGACAAAGCCCGCGATTTTTAAAATTCTCTTAATGTATTTCATCTCTCTCACCTTTTAGAATTGGAAATAAATGAACTGCGCTTCGCTGTAGCCCGGTCCATATATACCAAAAATTAGTATTACTACTAGTAAAAAAATATATATCGGCCATCTTATAATTAGGCTTCTCTTTTCAATTCTTTCAACCATGTTCACTTTATTGTAAATAAGTATGTCAATTACTATAAGCATGGCTATCGCAATGAGTAAGATGACTGTGTCTTCGTATGGAAAGGCGATAGACGCATCCAAAGTCCCTGCCTGCCTCTTAAGTATGCCAAGTATAAAGGCCTTTGCCGCACCAATATTTTTGCTTCTAAAAATTACAAAACTTATGACTGCAACGAGAAAAGTTATAAGCCTGCGAATATTTTTATAAATTAAATTATTGCTAATATTTTTTGTGATGCCTTTAAAACTATCTTCCAAAATGTTGAAAATGCCATGAATTAAACCCCAAAGAACGAAGGTGTAGTTCGCTCCGTGCCAAAGACCGCTCACCAAAAAAACTATCAAAACGTTTAAATGCTTTCTGAAAGCTCCTTTTCTATTCCCCCCTAAAGGGATGTACAAATAGTCTTTAAACCAAGTTGATAGCGAGATGTGCCAGCGTCTCCAAAATTCTGTGATTGATTTCGAAAGATATGGCGCTTTAAAATTATCCATAAGATCGTAGCCCAAAATTTTGGCAGAACCCTTTGCGATGATTGAATAAGAATAAAAATCGCAATAAATTTGAACCGCGAAGAGTAAGGCGGCGTAGCATAAAAATACGTATGAATAGCCTTGGTATGAGTCATAGACTTGATTTACGAAGATTGCTGCCCTATCTGCAATGACTAGCTTTAGGAAAAAGCCCCAAAGTATGTAAAGAAGTCCTTTTGATAGGTTTTCGTAGCGTCTGTGGCCTAAATTATCTATTTGCGTTAAAAGATTTTTTGACCTCTCTATAGGTCCAGCGACTAATTGCGGAAAGAATGAGACGAAGAGAGCGTAATTGATAAAATTTCTCTCAGCCTTGATCTCGCCTCTATAAACGTCGACGATGTAGCCAAGCGCTTGAAATGTGTAGAATGAAATGCCGACTGGAAGTAAAACATTGATCAGTGGCAGATTTAAGCTCACTCCCACAAGTCCAAGTATTTTATTTAAAAAATTAATTGTGAAGCCGTAGTACTTAAAGACGAAAAGTATCGCCAAATTGACAAAGAAACAAAGTCCGAGATAGATTTTTTTCTTTTGTTTTTCGCCCACCATGTCCATGGCGATGGCTGTTAAGTATGTCGCTACTGTGCTAAAGAGCATTAGTAGTGAGTACTTAAGGTTCCAGCACGAATAAAAGAAATAGCTTGCCAAGAGCAAAAAGGCTCTCTTGACTTTTTTTGGCAATATGAAATAAACTAGGCAAACGATTGTGAAAAACACAAGGTAGCCAGCTGAATTAAATAGCATATATATTCTCCTAAATATTTAAAATGGACAAAGACCTCTATTTACGCGCCTTTGTCCAAGTTCATCATATAGTTTTGTCTGAAAGTTTTCTAATATCGTTAATAATAATCTTGTTACGTTCGAGCGTGATTATGCCCTCATCTTGAAATTGGCTAAGCTTTCTCGAGATAGTTTCGCGCGTAAGTCCTGTGAAAGAGCCCATCTCCTCGCGATTGATCTTAAGGTCAACTGTGATGACGCCGTCCTTGATTGAGCCCGATATTTTAATCAGATTGATAAGGGCTTTGGCGACCTTCATATCCGCGTTTATAACTGAGAGCCTGTCAATAAGCTCTTCTGACTTTCTGATTCTGTAGTAGGCTTCTTCCAAAACCTTCAAAACGAAATCCTTGTTCTTTAGCATGATATTTTCGAAGTCATACTTATTTATAACTATGATCTTTGCGTTCGTTGTAGCAGCTGCATTATAGACATATTTGTCCTGATAAAGTATGTTGAAGCCGCCAACAAAGTCGTCTTTTTTGTAGATGTAGAGAATTTGCTCTCTGCCGTCCGAAAGAAACATAGATATCTTCATAAAGCCTTCGTAGACTATGAACATCCTGTCCGCGCTGTCACCCGATGAGAATATGGCGTCGCCACGCTTAAGTGTCTCAAGCTTAAGACCTTTTCTAATCTCGTTAAGTTCTTCGTCTGAAAAATATGAAAATAATGGTATCTTCTTTAAATCGATGCTTTCTGGAAATTTATTAAGCATTTTATTCTTTATTAACTAGCACAACAAGGCTTTCACTATCGTCCAAAGCCACTGCACTTATAGTATTAGTGCCGTCGAAATTAAGTGCTTCGCCAGCCTTTACAAGGTGTTTTTCTTCTTCGCCAATAGTAATCTCGAAAGAGCCCTTCATCACAGCGAAAACTATTTCCTTGCCTGGATGATTGTGTTTATCAATTACATCGCCCTTTTTCAAAATTTTGTGAACAAAATTAACCCCATTTATGCTTTTTATTAAGCCTTCATCTTTTAAAACTTTTGCTAACATCTTATCACTCCTCTAATATATTTCTGATTTTTTCTTTGTAAACTTCTACACCCGGCTGACCATAAGGCTCTACCTCATCCATAACAGCGTTATAAACGCAGGATGCCATGTAAAATATAGAGAGCTTTGCAAGGCTTTCTTCGCTAATGGTCTTTAGCTTAATCACGCAGCTTGGCACGCCGCCCATGTGATGCGCCTTAACAGTCGCTTTGAAGGCAATTTCATTAATCTTATTTACATTCATGATAGCCTCATCTTGAGTTTTTTTCGCCTCCGCAAATAAATGCGTCTCGATTATATTGCGCCTGCCCTCTTGCAAAAGCTGACCCATAGAGTGCAAATCCTGTGTGTACTTAAGATTAGAAACAATGAGTCCCTTGCCGTCCTTGGCAAGCGATTCGCAAAGAAGCTGCTTTATCCACTCAGTAAATGAAGCAAGCCTTTCCTCGTAAACGCTGATAAACTCAAGCGCATAAGTCTTTCCAGCTAGATGCCTATAGTAAGCGTAATCAAGAGCTGTGTTTATGGTGCCGTCGCTTTCAAAATATTCTTCCTTTGCATTTTTTATACCCATAATTACTTTTTCTATATCAAGACCACTGGCCGCCATTGGCAAAAGGCCAACTGCAGTGAAAACGCTGTAGCGTCCGCCTATATCTTCGGGTATTATAAAAGTTTTCATCTTATGTAATAGAGCAAAATTTGCTAATTCACTAGTTTCTGAGCTAGTCACTATAACGCTATTCTTAAGGTCAATTCCTTTTTTCATCATATCGTTAAGGAAAATTTCGAATACAAGCTTTGTCTCCATAGTTGTTCCTGACTTGCTTATAACGTTTATCGCGTAGCGCTTATCTTTTAGTTCATTAATTAAATTAATAAGGCACTCGCCATCAAGATTATTTCCGGTGAAATATATTGGGAAATCATTTCCTAAAGCGTCGATGAATGCCTTTGCACCGATAAAAGATCCGCCGATCCCGATAACTACAAGAGCATCAAAAGATTTGCGTATGTAATCAGCCGTTTTTTTGACATCACTAATAAAGGCTTCGTTTAAATAATCAAGCCTAATCCAGTCAGACGCATATTTCGTATGAAATTGTTTAAACGCATTAAGCTTTTTCTCGGAAGCACTCGCCTCGAACTGAAGCGGCTCCTTATATATTTCAAGCTGCATAAGATTCACCTCGCTTATAAGTATCTATATTATAACACGAAAAAGCATAAATTTCCACATATTAATATAGTCTTTGTGATATAATGTCTTTGGTGATGAAAATGAAATTAGATGAAATTTTAGAAGATATAAAAGATATAGCTCTTGCTGAGAAAAGACTTGCTTCTATGAAAAAGAATAAAGAAAAACTTATTAGCATGGAAGAATTTGAAAAAGAATTTAATATAGACTTTGATAAGATTGAGCCAATAGATGATGAAGAAATTAAATAAAGCGTTTAAAATTTTCCATTTGGGGTAAATAATTTACACTAGGGGGTAATAAATATGAATGAAAGAAAAGGAATAATAACATTTGGCGGTTCACCAGTAACTTTAATTGGTGAAGAAACAAAGGTAGGCAGCAAGGCGCCTGATTTTAAGGCTCTTAAGAATGACTTATCAGAGTTTTCTCTTGATGAAGTGAAAGGAAAAGTAGTTATCATCAGCTCAGTTCCTTCAATTGACACACCTGTTTGTGAATTACAAACAAAGAGATTCAATGAAGAAGCGGCTAAGCTTGGCGATGCAGTTGTTTTAACACTTAGCTGCGACCTACCATTTGCTCAATCAAGATTTTGCGCTGCAGACGGCATTGACAAGGTTATAGTTTTATCAGACCACAGAGACCTTGATTTTGGTACAAAATACGGTCTTGTAATCAAGGAGCTTCGTCTACTTGCAAGAGCCATCACTATAATTGATAAGGATGGCACAATCAAGTATCAAGAAATTGTTAGCGAAGTTACTAAACATCCTGATTATGATAAGGCTTTGGAAGAAGCAAAGAAACTTATTTAAGTAAATATTTGTAAACATGAAAATGGCTGGATTTAATCCAGCCATTTTAAATTTGTATTTTTATTATTTATTATATCTATCTAAATTTTTCAGAGCAATTGGATGAATAAGGCGAAGTGGACCGACGAGGCAAGCGGAATGTATAGACATACCTGAGCATTGCCGAGGAAGGAACGAGCCTTAGTCGCCAATTGAATGAAAAATTATTTATTCAAGTAATTCATTGCACAAATGGCAAATATCGCCGTACCATATTTTAGCGCATCCTCATTAAACATAACCTTAGGATTGTGATGAGCTGCTTCACAGCCCTTTACCTTCATATTAAGCATTAGATATGTTGTTTTAACTTTTTCTGCAACACATGCCATGTCTTCAGATGCCATAATCTTGCTATCTTTAATCGCTTTTAGATCCATATTGTCCTTGATAGTCTCTGCGAAAAATTCTGTTAGCTCTGGATCTGAGTAAAGACTTGGCACGCCGCTAAAGTAGTCTACTTCGATCTTAGTTTGTGTAAGAACTTCTATTGCCTTCATTGCGTCAGCCATTCTATTCTTCATATACTCTCTTACTTCTGGATTATATGTTCTAAGTGTTCCTTGCATAACGCATTCATTTGGGATAATGTTTGAGTTGCTTCCAGCTACAAATTGGCCAAATGTTAGTGTAGCGACCTTATTTGGATCTTTTTCTCTCGCTATTAGCTCCATAAATTGTGTATATAATAATACTCCTGCATATATTGGGTCGTGCGCTGTGTGCGGATAAGCACCGTGTGAGCCTTTTCCAACGATAGTAATCTTGAAGTTATCGCATGATGTAGTCATATATCCAAGATTGTATCCAAAAGATCCCGGTTCTTCGTCAAGCGATGTATGCATTGCAAGAGCTGCGTCTACATGAGGATTTTCAAGAATGCCATGCTCAATCATAAAGCGTGATCCCTTAAAAATCTCTTCAGCTGATTGGAACATAAGTTTTACCTTGCCCTTGAAGCTATCCTTATTGTCATTTAAAATCTTTGCTGCGCTTAAAAGCATGGCTGCGTGCGTATCGTGGCCACATGTGTGAGCGTAGCCATTAGTTGCCTTGAATGGCAAATCGTTATCTTCAGCCATTGGGAGTGCATCCATGTCAGCTCTTAATAAGATGCATTCGCCGTCTTTACCCGAGTCGATGACAGCCGATACACCAGAGTTACCGTATCTTACTGGTTCTAGGCCTATCTCCTTAAGCTTTCCTTCGACATAGTCGCAAGTTTTTTGGACTTCTAGGCCTATTTCAGGCATTTGATGAAGATCGCGTCTCATCTTTATAGTTTCATCTTGCATTTTTTCTGCTAATTCATAAAATTTATTCATAATTTCTCTCCTTAATATTTATTTATCTCTAAACCCTTTTTCTTTGCAAGCATCTTCACAAATATAGGTGTGATAACTGAAGTGATTACAACAGCTAGAGCTATTTGCGAAGCACTTTGACTAGCGATTGATGCTAGATAATCAGAATTTTGTGATAAAATTAATGGTACTGAAACAGTTAGTCCAGCAACCGAAGACATTCCAAGTGCGCTAACGCCATTACTCTTAAGCACTTTAATTTCAAATAAGAATATTGGAAGCGCTATAAGCACGTAGAAAATAATTACTAAAACAATTCCTTGTACACCTGATTTGAATGATTCAATTAGATTAATTCCGGTTCCAAAGCTCCATCCCATAAATGGTGTAAGCATAGTAGTTGAACCTTTGAAAATATTTGCAAATTCTTTATCAAAGTTCGCTACCAAAATACCCAAAACAAGAGGTATAAGCGTTGAAATTATCGGTGAAAAGTCAATAGCTTGCGATTGAGCAACAGAATACACTATGATTGGAAAAACTGGCAAACATAAAAGGCCAGTCAAACCAAAAGCGCTCTCGTCAGTCTTTGTCGCATAGTCCTTAGTCAAAGCCAAGTAAAGTGATGGGTTTAGTGATGCCAAAATGCACACAAAACTTAGTAGGCTGATGCCAAATACACCTGTTTCGCCGAAAAATTTGAAAAATAATAATGAAAATACCATACATAAAATAATTTTCACAAGAAGCATTAGTCCTTGTTTTTTCAAAACCTTTGCAAGGCTCTTAAAATCAAGTGATGTCGCTGAACAAAATGTTATTAAAGCAACGATGTAGTTAATTCCTTTTTTAGTAAATAAAGCCTCAGTAAGTCCTCCGATGTAGAATAAATTTGGCCAAAATGTTGCAAATACCGCGCTTATAAGCATTGGTATCAAAAGCAAGCCACCGGGAATTTTTTTCATAATTTTGTACATAATTCACCCTCCTTTGCACATTAATATTTTACCCTAAAACAATATTTTGCAAACAAAAAAACGCTCGGCCAATGAACGTTTTTTTAGGTGGTGTAAATTATGTGTCTAAGATTATTCTTACAATTAATTATAATATAGACCATAATCCTAGATATGTCAATGGATTTAGCTAAATTACTCGCTTGTATAATAAATTGCAATACATGGCCCACTTAGTATAGATAAAATTTATAATTATAGTAAAAAATTTTTATTTTTCATAAACGTATATTAATGGTATACTATTTAAGAATAGGAGTGATTTTTTTGAATACAATATTTGGAATAATAATCGTGGCGGCGGTGACACTTGTGAGCGACTATCTCTCAAAAACCTTGCCAGTCTCGATGCCAGCAAGCATTTATGGCATAATAATACTTTTTTTGCTTCTGCAAATGGGCCTCGTTAAAAAAGAAAAAGTTGAAGGCGTTTGTAAATTTTTGATTAAAATAATGCCACTAACCTTCATACCGAGCGCAGTTGCACTTATTGACAGCTTCATAGACCTTAAAGTCATCATAATCCCAGTTCTAGTCGCAATCGTTTTCTCGACAATTTTCGTTATGGCTTCAACAGGTACTTTTTGTGAAACGCTATTAAAGATAAGGAAGGTGAAGTGATGACAGCCATTTTAATGCTTTTACTAACAGTAGTGCCATACTTTTTCTTTGTTTACATAAAAAAGAAGCTTAAGTGGTCTTTTATCAATCCACTTTTATTTGCAATAGCAGTCGATATGGCTGTGCTTTTGAGTTTTAAAATTGACAGCAAAACTTATGCATCGGGCGCAAAATATGTTTCGCTATTACTAACACCGGCAACCATTGCCCTAGCCTTTCCTTTGTATGAAGAGCTAAAAACCATAAAAAAAGACATAGTCCCAATACTTATGAGCATAGTCTTCGGCGTATTCTCTTCAGTTTTGACAGTTTTTGTGATTTATAAGATATTTGTGCTTGAGAAAGTGCATTTTGCAACGCTTTTGCCAAAGTCCATCACCACAGCTATAGGCATAGACGTTTCTAGATCGATGGGCGGCATCGTTTCGATCACAGTATTTACGATAATATTTACAGGCATATTCGGAGCCATGGTGAGTGATGCTGTTTTTAAAATTATGAAGATTAAATCGGACGTTGCTAAGGGAGTTGCCTTAGGAAGCGCATCGCACGCAATAGGTACAGCGAAGGCAAATAATATGAATGAACTTACTGGTGCGGCGAGCTCGATGAGTTTAGTCATCAGTGGCATTCTAAGTGTAATAATCCTTCCTTTCTTCGTATAATTTTGCGTTCGTGCGAAGCACCAAGGTTCTCGTCCGTTTGGACGAGGTTCTTCAAACTAGCCCTTACGCTCATTCGATTTTCGGCAATGCTCGAGTACTTGTACGTACACTCCGCTTGCCTCAAATCTCCATTTCGCGTAATCATCTAGTTTTTCCAGCAAAATTTGTTTGTGCAGGTTCTTTGACATGGATAAGATTATTTCGCCTCATTCATCCTAGCGTAAAGGTTCTTGTCCGTTAGGACAAGGTTCTTCATTGCTGCAAAAAATTTGTTTGGCGATGATTCATTAACAAGGGTAAAATTGCTTCGCCTTATGCTAGAATTTTCTCTGCAAAACTAATTATACTGGGTGAGTTCATTCGCACCTACAATTAAATTCAAACGACAAAGGGACAGATTTGCTCTGTCCCTTCTTATATCTTATAAACCTATTAACTATAGTTCAAAATTCTTTATAGTACATATATGCACCGTACCAGGTCCTGTATGAGCGCCTATGCATACCGCAAATGGGTTTAGCTTTATCTCCATGTCTGGATACTTTTCTACGAGTAGCTCCTTTACCTTATTTGCAAGGTCTTCGCAGTCCGCATGACATACGTATATCGTGTTAGCGTACAAGTCATGACCCACTTCATTTTCGAAAAAATCAACAGTCCTTGCAATGGCTCTCTTAGTACCTCTAACTTTGTCTTCAGTGTAGATCACGCCATCAGAGTGCACATCAAGCACAACCTTCATATTGATCAAGTTACCAATTGCAGCACTTAGCTTTGAAACCCTGCCGCCCCTTTGCAAGTACTCAAGCGAGTCCACGAAGAATACATACCTTGTATTCTTGACAAAGCCATGTGCATAAGCCTTAAGCTCATCAAAAGTCTTGCCTTCTTGATTAAGCTTTGCTAAAGATAAAACTTGCAAACCTTGGCCCATAGAAGCGCCACGCGAGTCAACAAGCATAAGCCTATCGTCACCTATACCAAGCGAAGTCTTCGCAAGCACAGCGTTATTATATGTAGAAGACATGCCAGTCGACAACGATACATATATAGCCTTGTCATACTTTTCCAAAACTTCCTTGAATTTCTCCTCATACTCATTGGGAGCTATGGCACCAGTTTTGTAAACAGCCCCCTGCCTCATATCGTCATATATCATCTTGCCACTTATGTCCACACCATCAAGGTAAGTTTCGTCACCCTTCATGATGACTATGGGCATGATGTCTATGTCATATTCACTTGCTAATTCATAGCTTATATCCGAAGCCGAATCCGTTATAATTTTGATGCTCATGGTATCCTCCTTAGCTTTAACTAAATATATTATATGATAAAATTATAGATTTTTCAAGTTTTTAATTGTATCAAGAACTATAGCCGCAGCAGACTCAAGCTCTTTCTCACTCATAAGGCCATAGCCAAGTAAAAGAGCATCTTCACTTACGCTTTTTTTGCCAAAAGTGTAGCTCGATATAGTTTCAGCCTTGACACTTCTCTTGTCAAGCATTTGAACTAGCCTACTGTAATCATCAAGACCACTCATATAAAGCTTAAGGTGCATACCAGCCATGGAGTCCACAAGCCTAATGCCAGAAGCGTCCTTGAGAGCGTCTAAGAGCGTAAGCCTCTTTCTGTTGTAGATACCCTTCATTCTGTTGAGCTGCCTTTCAAAGTGGCCCTCCTTCATAAAGTCCTTCACGAGAATTTGGACAATGTTTGAAACAGGCGAATTCATGAGTGGCCTTATGCCATGGTACTCGTGCAAAAGTGCGTTTGGTAAGACCATGTAACTAAGTCTTAAAAGCGGGCTTATGGACTTAGAAAAGTTTCCTATGTAGATTACCCTATCCATCTCATCAAGGCTCTTTATTGGGGATATGGCTCTGGGTGCATAACGAAATTCACTGTCGTAGTCGTCCTCAATAATGTAGCGGCCACTTGCAGCATTCGCCCAGTTTAAGAACTCCAGCCTTCTTTTGATAGGCATGACAGTCGCAGTTGGAAACTGGTTAGATGGCGTAAGTAGTGCAAGCTCGCAGTCCGCCTTTAGAAAGTTTTCAAAGCTCATACCACTTTCATCGATGTCAATCGGCTCGTAGGCTATACCATTGACCCGTAAAAGCGTCTCCAAAACCTTGTAGCCCGGGTTCTCCAAAGCAAGCTTCACCTTGTTTTGCAAGATTAAAAAGAGAGTCATAAGTAGGTACTCAAGGCCCGAACTTATAATGATATTGTCTTCATTAGTCTTGATGCCCCTCGCCTTGAATAGATAGTTTTTAATCTCGTGCCTAAGACCATAGAGCCCTTGGTAGTCTCTTTCGTAGAACTCAGTGTCATAGATGAGCTCCTGAGTAAATATCTTTCTAAATCTATCTATAGGGTAGGACTCAGGATCGCCCTGTGTAATTAAAAATGAGTACTTATAAGACTTCTTCTCCTTACGCGTGCTTATCTCTACATCATCATGCTTAAGAGTATATATAGTTCCTATGTCATTGACGAAGTAGCCACGCTTCTCCTCGCTACTTATGTAGCCTTCAGAGATCAGCATCTCGTACGCACTTGTCACCGTGTTCACCGCAACAGATATGTCCCTTGCAAGAGTCCTCTTCGAAGGCAGTTTCTCTCCTTTTTTGAAGCGTCCTTCAAGTATTGCATCCTTAAAATATTCATATATCTGTTCATAAATAGGCCTATCGCTTTTTAAATCTATTTGCATAGCTCCTCCTATCTGGTACCATCAAAATAATCATAATTGGTACTTTTAATTATACCATAATTTAAGTATAATTGCTATAAAAGAGGAGGAATATTATGAATAAAAAATTTTTAGACTTTACAAATACACTTAAGGGCGGCGTCATCATGGACGTTACTAATCCTGAGGAAGCGAAGATTGCCGAAAGTGCTGGAGCATGCGCTGTCATGGCACTTGAGAGGGTACCTGCGGACATCAGACGCGAAGGCGGCGTTGCTAGAATGAGCGATCCACAAATGATTTTGGAGATAAAAAAAGCCGTTAAAATCCCTGTTATGGCGAAGTGCAGAATCGGTCACTTTGTTGAAGCAGGGGTTTTGGAAGCGCTTGGCATTGACTACGTCGATGAATCAGAAGTTTTGTCAAAGGCTGATAACGACAATCACATAGACAAATACCAATTCGACGTGCCATTTGTTTGTGGCGCAAGAGATCTTGGCGAAGCACTTAGAAGGATCGAAGAAGGCGCATCGATGATTAGAAGCAAGGGTGAAGCAGGTACAGGCGACGTTGTACAAGCTGTAAGCCACTTAAGACAAATACTTGGCGGTATCTCGCTACTTGTTTCAAAAAGAGAAGACGAGCTTTATACTTTTGCAAAAGAATATAGAGTTAGCTATGATATAGTAAAATACGTTCACGACAATAAAAGACTACCTGTACTTAACTTCTCAGCTGGCGGTGTCGCAACACCTCAAGACGCAGCACTAATGAGAAGACTTGGTGCTGAAGGTGTCTTCGTTGGAAGCGGTATATTTAAGAGCGAAGACCCAGAAAGAAGAGCTAAGGCGATAGTTAAGGCAGTGAAAAATTATGAAGATAATAAGATTATAGCTGAGGCAGCGACTGGATTAGGTAAGGCTATGTTTGGGATTAATGAAGATGAACTTGCTGTTCACATGGCTGACAGATAAAATTTCTTGTTAAAACGTGCCCTTTAGCTAGTTTCGAATTTTTTGTCGCTGCGACGTATATTCATACGACTCACTCCAAAAAATTCTGTACAACGCTAAATCATCACGAGTGCGAAGCACCAAGGTTCTCGGGACCCGTTCAAAGCGAAGCTTTGTAAATGGGTGAGGTTCTTCTTTTCCGGCGTAGCGTAAAGGTTCTCGGCCATAAGGACGAGGTTCTTCAATTTGTTTGGCTATGACTCATTGACAAGGGTAATTAATTTGTGAAAATTATATTTTTAGGCAAAAATAAAGGATAGAGATTTTATTTTCTCTATCCTTTATCGTTATTTGTGTTAAATTATTTAATTAAATTGATTTAGAACTTTCTTTGTTTATTAATCAATCCATACACATTAATTTTGCTGTTAAATTTTAATAAACAATTTTACTAATTAATTTCGCTTTTTCTAATTTTGCAGGGCAAAGAAGAACCACGTCTATATCTTTGCTCGAGCTTAGTTCGAAGATAGAGTCGATGGATGGGACGAAGTTTAATTCATCAGTTAACTTATAAAACATTTTTTAATTTATCGTCGCTTAACCCTTAGTTCGCAGATAAAACAAGATGATTTGAGTTTTCAGCAAAATGTACTAAATCAAAACAAATTTCACAAAATAAACGCGATGATTGGACGAAGTGGACTGACGAGGCAAGCGGAGTGTACAAATGAGTACTCGAGCATTGCCGAGGAGGGAACGAGTTCAAGGGCGCGTTTGAAGAACCTCACCCATCATCAAAGCTGCGCTTTGGATGGGTCCCGAGAACCTTGGTGCTACGCACGGACGTGAAATTATTTTGAAATAAGCTTTGCGTTCCTAATCACCGCTAACGGAAACGGTATCTCTTCACTATTAAAAACAGTTAGTTCTCCCTCTACTGTGATGATTTCTTGTGGTTTTGGATATTTTTGAGTTTTATCTTTTAATATATATTGAAGGCCTTGTTGACAACAGGCTTGGCGGTCGTTGATGACGATGTAGTGATCCATGCCGGATGTGTCTGTGGTCTCTAGATCTACGGCGACGCCTTGTAGCTTGATCTTGACTCCTTCGAAGCTTTTTGGATCTTCAGCTATCATGGCGACGATGACGTAGTTCATGTCTAGGTCATTGCCTGTTAAATCATAGTATTGGCCGCTTTCGTTTGCGATTTCGTTTTTCTCAGCACTATCATTTGTATCTGGGTTAATATTTTCATCAGAATTTTCATTTGTATCAATACTTTCATCTGAATTAGCATTTTCGTCTGGGTCAATATTTTCATCTGTATCATCATTTTCAATATTGGCATCAGCATTATCAGCATTTTTAGCTTTTGAACTTTCTTTCATCTTTTTAACTGTCTCATTCACGGCGCTGTTAGGCATATAACGGTATATAACTTTTTTATTTGTGAAAAATACGAGCATCAAAACCAAAATCAATATGCCGACTATGGTCAAAATTCTCTTTCTTGTTTTATCCACGTTTCATACCTCCAATTATTGACATGATTAAAAATATTACGAGATTCATCACGACGATTGTCGAACCAACTGGTGTTGCCGCAAGTATCGCAAATATCGCGCCTCCAAGTGCTGAAATAAGCGAGATTATAGCTGAGGCGAAGGCAATCTTTCTAAATGAATGAAAGACTTTCATCGCTGAGACTGCTGGGAAAACGATTAGTGCTGCGACTAAAAGTGAGCCCACTAGCCTAATTGCAAGTGTTATCACGACTGCGAAGACCATGGACAAAACTGTGTTAAGTCTTTCAACCTTGATGCCTGACGCGTTTGCAAGGTCTTCATCGAATACTGTGATGTAAATTTCTTTATAATAATAAATGAAGAAAAGTATCACGAGTATCGATAGTGCCACGGATATGATGACGTCTAGCTTTGTTAATGTAAGTATCGATGTCGAGCCAAAAAGTGTTGTGCACACGTCAACTGAGACGTTTGGTCCGACTCTAAATACGTTCATAACAAGGTAGCCCATAGCTAGCGCTGATACTGAAACCATGGCGATGGCTGCGTCTGAGATGATTTTCTTAGAATTATTTCCTTGTAAAAGTATTAGTGCAAAAAATATTGTTAGTGGTAGTGCTAGAACTAATTTTTGTGTGAAGCCGATGGCTGTTGCGATTGAAAGTGACGCGAATGCTACGTTTGATAATGAATTTGCGATGTATGAGTAGCGTTTCAAAACGAGTATCACACCTAAAAATGCTGATGCAAGCGCTATGAGTGAGGCGCACACTAGTGCGTAGCGCACGAATGGGTAGCCTAGGTAGAAGACAAATTTATTGATTAATTCCATTCATTTTGCCTCCTTCCTCGTAAATCACACGTCTTCCGTCAAGCTTAATGACTTTGTTTGCGTATTTAACTGCTCTTTGGCTATCGTGTGAGACCATGATTATGGCTGTGCCACTTTCGTTTATTTTTTCAAGCATTTCGTAAAGGCCATCTTGTGCCTCTGGGTCGAGTCCGGCAAGCGGCTCATCTAGTATAAGTAGCTTTTTTTCTTCTACAAAGCTTCTTGCGAGCAAAACTCTTTGCCTTTGACCGCCCGATAAAGAAGAAAATCTTCTGTCTTTTAGATGCGCTATACCAAATTTTTCTAAACATTCAAGCGCTTTACGCTTTTCTTCTTTTGTGTAGAAAAATCTTTTTTTAATCTTAAAGCCTGATAAAACGAGCTCCATAATCGAAGTTGGAAAATCGGCTGCTATTGATAATATCTGTGGTAGATAGGCGATTTCGTCTTTTGAAATGCCCTCCATAATTATCTCTCCAGATATTTTTTTATTTAAACCTAAGATGGTTTTGATTAAACTAGACTTTCCCGAACCATTTTCGCCCAAGATGACTATGTAGTCACAATCATTTAATTCTAGGTTTATAAAATCACTTAGGACTTGACCTTTATAGCCAAATCCTAAGTCTTTTAATATTAATTTCATTAGTTTAGAGCCTTCTTTAAAGCGTCTAAGTTCATTTGCATATAGTCAATGTATGACTTGCCGTCCTTTGAGCTAACATTTTCCATAGATGTCATCTCAAGTATATCTTGGTCTTTTGTCTTTGTAGAATTTTTTACTGTGTCGGCGATTTTGCCGTCTGAACCCATTAACTTGATTATGTGTTTTAAACCAAGTTCGTCAAGTTTTTGTGCTAAGAAGCTGATAGTTTCAAAGCTTGCTTCACATTCAGCTGAGCAGCCAACAAAGGCAGCGAAATAATCAAGGTCAAGGTCACTTACTAAGTAACGGAATGGGAATCTGTCTGCAACTAAGATAGTATCAACTTTTGCAGTTTTTCTTGCTTCGTCAAACTCATTTTGAAGAGCATCAAGTTTTGCTGCGTATGCTTCGTAATTTTTCTTAAATGTTTCAGCGTTTTTCGCATCGATTTCGCAAAGAGCGTCAGCAATTGCCTTTGAAATAGTCTTTGCATTCTTTACAGATAACCAAACGTGTTCATCATATTCTACTTCTTCATGCTCATGATCATGGTCGTGGTCGTCGTGATCAGCATGTTCGTGGTCATGATCATCATGGTCGTGGTCGTGGTCGTCGTGATCAGCATGTTCGTGGTCGTGATCAGCATGTTCGTGGTCATGATCGTGTTCCATACCTTCTTTTACTTCTTCTTCCTTAACAGTATCGCCTAAAATTTCAAGCATGTTAAGAACTTTTGCGTTAGGCGCTTGTTTTGCAGCGTCTGGAGCCCATTCATCAGATTCGCCTCCAACATATAAGAAAAGATTTGATTTAGCAATCTCTTCGATGTCTTGAGCAGATGGCTCGTAATTGTGAAGGCTAACACCATTGTCTGTAAGGTTAAGTACCTCTACATCAGTTCCTTCAGTGATATTTTTTACCCAATCATAAGCTGGGAATATGTTAGTAACTACTTTTACAGCTCCGTCCTTTTGTATGCTGTCAGCTTCACTTGCTGGGATTGACTCAGTAGCTGGTTCTTCTGCCTTTTCAGGCGCTTTATTTGAATTGCAAGCAACTAGCAAAACGACTGCTAGTAGGCAAGCTAAAAATTTATTTATATTCTTCATTTTATCTCCTTTATTTTTATATTTTTATATATTTATATTTTTGTATATTTTGTATATTTTACCGATATTAAATTTTGCCGTCATTATATTTGGGGGGCAATCTCTAATCGTTCATGCGCACCATAAGATCGACAGGTGTCTTCACCTTCGCCATAGTCATGGCAATGTTTGTGATCCTTATCGATACTAGCACCCAAAGTATTATAAGTACAGCCGCATTTGAATGATGCAAAGACCTTTGAAGGTCCGAGACCATGTCCATAAAGCGGCAAATCGGGCAAGCAGAACGCTTGCAGATGTGGAAGGCACTTGTAGCCGCGACGAAAAAGCTTAGTAGCGACATTGCAACTAAGATGATACAAAGTATAGAAAGTAGTATTTTGATACGCTTTGGCATTTTGCCCCTCCTTTTTACACGCCTTATTATATAGCAAGGCCTTAAGAATGTCAAGATTTCAATGGTTATATGAATTAAAATATATATGTAAAAGTGTTTATATAAAAACGCATAAAAAAAGAAGGCATCTCTGCCTTCTTTTATAGTTAAATTATTTTATTAGTAACCAGTCCTCTTCTATCACACCTTTGTAGCGTCTGATATACTCGTGAGTATTAGTAGCCTCAACCATATCATTATATCCCCAGAATGTTTCGTCAAGGTCGATAAATCTCTTTAGCATCAAGGCGTTTTTGCATTTTGCAAGTGACATTGCATCAAAGTTTCTTTCGAATATCTTGTTAAGGATTACCGCTGCTTCGGCTCTTGTGATGTTTGCGTCTGGTCTAAATAGTCCGTCTGGATATCCTGTGATTCTCTTTGCTTGATATTCTGAGCCTATTGCTCTTTCTGCCCAATGTCCTTTTACGTCTACGAATGGTGCTGTGCCATATGGCTTATTGTCGATTGTCGATATCATTTGTGTAAATTCTGCTCTAGTGATAGGTGCGTTTGGTCTAAAGCGTCCATCTGGGTAGCCTTTCATTATGCCTCTTGCTACGATTGCGTTGATGGCTTTGTTATACCAAGAGCTTTCTGTGTCTTTAAAGTTTGGTTTTGCTGATGAACCGATGGCTTCGATATTTAATAGTCTTGAAAGCATTGCTGCTGCTTCTGCTCTTGTGATGGATCCGTTTGGTCTAACTGTGCCATTAGGGTAACCAAAGATGTATGCTTTATGATCGTCACCCTTGATTTCTTCCGGCTCTCCAACTTTTTCTTCTTCGGCTCTCTTCCATATTGCATATAGAGTTGTGTCTGAGTAAATTCTATCGTCTGGTTTTACTTCGTCAAGGTGTTTTTGATCGTAGCTCCAGCCTCTGAATGTGTATCCTCTTCTGCGTGGGATATATAGATGCGGCTCGATAAGATCGCCTACTTCTACTTCGATATTTGTGATCTTGCCATTTCTATAGTTTTCATCTAGTGTTAGGATGACTGTGCTTGGTTCAGCTGGCTTTGGTGCTGGCTTTTCCCAAATTGCATATAGATAAAGATTTCCTGTTAAATCAACTTTATTTCCTGCTTTATACTCAGGATTTTTAGAATTTTTATCTTCCGACCAGCCTAAGAATTTTGCTGTGTTTGTAAATTTTAACTCAGCAGGTGATTTAATTGGATAATCTTTAATTTCATTTGCTGTTTGTTTATCCTCAACCGCTTTACTGCCATCATTAGGGTCATAAGTAATAACAATATTTCTCTTATAGTTAATATCATAATTATTTAATGGGCTATCCGGTTTAATTTTGTTAGTACCTGTAAATGATGTTTCTTTAGCATTAATATTTGTTAACTCAGCAATATTTTCTGGTGGATTGAAATATCCTGATGCTTTGTTGTTTTTAAATACTGTTTCTTTGTCAACATTAAGAATTTGATAGTCAGTAGATGTGTCTACAGTATTTACATAATTACTATCACTAGTGTGAATAGCGCCACCATCTTTTTCCGCTTTATTTCCATCAAAAGTAGATTCTTTTACAGTTAGCTTAGTTGTATCACTAACTTTTTGAACTGCTATAGCGCCACCTAAATCACATTTATAAGTTCCTGTTCCGTCTGTCATTTCGCCATTGTCTTTAAATGTGGATTTACTTACTGTTACATCGGCACCACGATTGTATATAGCACTGCCTCTGTTAAAAGCTAGGTTATTATTAAAAGTAGTATTTTCTACACTTGAACTTCCACCGTTAAAGTATAAAGCTCCATATTTTGAAACATTACTTTCTATAACAGCTTTTTTTATATTGGCATTATTTGTATCATTTGTAAAAACTACAGAACCAAAATTTGCATAATTTTCTTTAAAGGTTCCACCATTAATGTTTAATATCCCGCTTGAATAAATTACGCCACCTAGTGAGTTGGCTTTATTACCAGTAAAAATACCACCAGTGATATTTACTTCTCCGCAAGACTTAATAACTCCTCCATATTGTTCACAAGAATTACCTATAAAAGTACCACCATAGATATTGATTTTAGTATCTTCATAACGTCCCTCAATAACTCCTCCCATAGAATTACCTTTGTTATTTTGTATTGTTACTCCAGCTTCAATATTAAGCGTTGATTTATCATCTACATTTATAGCTGGACCATCTGCAGAAGGAACGTCTATAAAGTTTTGTACAACAGTTCCTTTGCCAAATGTTAATTCACCATTATTTGTTAAAGATGTAAACTCACCATCACTATTGCCGTCAAAAATTATATTTTCTGTACGTATCTTGCAATTAGAGCTAACCAAAAATACACACCTAGTGCCAAGTCTTTTAAGGTTACAAGTTTTTCCTTCTGCTGATTTTATTAAAATATTACAATCACTTATAGAATAACAAAATTCTGTCGCAGAAATATCATAATCCTTATTAACTATAATTGTGTACGAGCCAGTATCCCTTGCACACTTCTCCATTACATCTGCGAATGTATCGTAAACACCAACTTTTTCTTCCCCTTTCATTAAAGTAAACGTTTTTTCTTCTGCAAAACTCACTTCGCTTAATGATGCGGCTAATGATATCATCATTGCTAAGCAAAGTATTATTGCGAATAATTTCTTTTTCATAATTGCACTCCTTTTTTTATAAATTTCACTTTATTTTGATATATTGATATATTCAATAATTATCTTCATTATAGCACCCCCCCCTAGAATAATCAAGCTTTGCACGTTTTTGTAACAATATTGTAATATATTATGATAAAATATCGATTTGTGAATTCAAATAGTAAAATGCGTATGGCATAAAAAAAGAAGGCGCAATGCCTTCTCATAAACTTATTTATTTATGATATGCCTCTCTATTAATAATCTTAAAGCACCTAAACACTTGCTCAAGTAACACCACTCTCATGAGTTTATGATTCATGGTCATTCTACCGAAGCTTAGCTTTAAATCTGCTTTATTCGAAACTTTTTTATTAAAGCCGTTTGACCCGCCTATAATCAAGGTGATCTTGGAGTAGCCTCTTACGCTTACGTTTTTAATCTCTTCTGCAAATTCTTCGCTTGTTAGCAGCTTTCCCTCTATCTCCAAAGTTATGACGAAGCTCTCTTCATCAATCTTTGTTAATATTTCTTCTGATTCTTCATCTATAATCTTTTCAAGTTCTGCGTCTGAGAGTTTATCGGGCTTATCTCTATCTTTAAGTTCTACAATATTAAGGCTGGCGAAGCGCGAAATTCTTTTTTTGTACTCGTCTATGGCCTCGTTTAAATATTTTTCCTTAATTTTCCCAAGTACTATGAGATCTATCTTTAGCATTATTCCACCTCGTATAAAAGTGTACGTTTTAGTCTGTGTGTGACTCTTAGCCTAAAGTCGTCTGCCTTTCTGCCCGACTGAAGCAATTCTTTATAAACTGTCATATAAGCGAGTTTTTCTGTGTTGTTCTCGTGCGATAGATGTGCTAGAAAAACTAATTCGTTTTTGTCTTTGAGTGACTTTTTAATCAGGTCTGCTGCCTGAACATTGGACAGGTGTCCTTCTGAACTTTTAACTCTTCTCTTTAAGTAGTAGCTATATGGTCCGTTCTCAAGCATTTTCTCGTCGTGATTGCTCTCGATGTAATAAATGTCTGAGTCTTTGATTGCTTCTTCAATACCATCATCAACAAGGCCTGTATCTGTCAATATGCTGACCTTTTTATTTCCTGCGTATATGGCAAGGCCAACTGGGTCGTAGGCATCATGAAACACTTTAAATGGCTTTATCACAAGATCTTTCACTTCAAATGCGCCATCAAAAATGTGCACGTGACTCTCTTTTACTGAGCCAATGCGTGGTAGCGATGCAAGAAAGGTTTTTTCGTTGGCATATAGCTTGGCTCCATACTTTCTTGAGAGTATTCCTGCGCCTTGAACGTGGTCTCTGTGCTCGTGTGTTAAAATAACTGCGTCTAGGTCTTTGATGTCTGTACCTATCTCTTTGAGTGCGTTTTCTGTTGTCACGCCATTGAGCCCTGCATCTATCAAGATTTTGCTGTCTTTATATTCGATGTAGGTCGCATTGCCACAGCTTCCTGAGCTTAGTGAACAAAATTTTAATAAGTCTTTCATATATTTCCCTTCATTATAATATCATCTTGTAACCGTCTGAAAAGGTGATTCTCCAGTGCGGTACGGCTCTAAGCCTTGTAATCTTAAGTTCACTCGCTTGATCGAGCGTAACTTGGTCTAGATAGTAGCACATATCAACTTTGTCAATGGTTTTGCCCTTTACCTCTGGTTTATCGATTATGGATAAAATTTTATCTTTCACATCGGCAAGTGTAAAGAGTTCGTCCTCTGTGTTGATGTATTCAAGGCACATTGCGTCGACTCTCCTCACACCTCTTTTGTCGATGGTGAAATTAATAAATGAATTTTCTAAATAAATATCGTCGTGCTTGACAGCGAAATGCACTTGGTAGCTATCTTCGTCCAAGTAAGCGCCATCAAAGACCATGCCTCTAATCATGAGCTCTTTATCTCTCATAAAATCATTTGCAAGCTCTATGGCCTTATCCATGCTCATGTCTGGATATTTTTCTTCTTCGGAGGCGTCCATGTAGCTAAATAGCGTTCCTTGCGATAGTGATACGCTTTTGTCGCCCATTGTTAGTAGTTTTAGATCGTATCTGTCATCGAGCTCTGCCTCGCCATTAAAAAAGTTTTTATTAATCTTATCAAGATCAAAATCGTAGTACTTAAGTATATAGCCCTTGTACTCGCCGCCTTTTTTGAGCTCTTTCTCGTTTATATTTATTTCTTGTGCTTTAAGTATCTCAATTGCATCATCTTTGCTAATGGATAGACTTCCGCCGTCTTTATTTTTTTTCATATACATGGTTAATAGTACGGCATCTATAATCAAAAAGCACACTAGGAGTATGGATTTAGCTTTGTTCCAGTTCATAATCTCTCTCCTTTATCAGCCTAAATGTTTTTGCATCGAATATGAAGTAGCCTTTTTTCGTGTCAATACGAATCTTTGGCGTAATCGCCTCGTCCTCGTCTTTCATCACAAGATAAACTATGCTGATCTTGTCGATGGACTTAAGCGGGTTATCATCTGTTCCTGTGTGGAATAGTATAGCATTTTTATCGATTAATTCAAGTATGTTTTTGGTATAAAAAGCTTCTGCCGAATCTTTATTGAAGCTTGCTTTATTAACTGAGGCGAAGCGCACTTCGTCCATGAATACATCTACTGATGCGTAGTGGTCGGAGTCTTTCTCATAATTTAGCTTGAGGCCATCTAAGTAATAGTCAAAACTTATTCTATAGCCAAGGCTGTCTTCACTAGTAATTTCCTCTATCTTAGATAGTTTTAGTGGCTGCTCTTCATCTATATAGTCTTGAAGAAAGGCTATGGCTGCCTCGATTGATTTAAGCAAGTTTCTTTCCTTGTAAATTTTTTTTAGTGGGTCGAAGTACTCGATAGAGCCGTCGTACTTAAGCTTGATAACTTCTGAGTCGTAGCTGTATATCTTGGAGAAATCCTTCTCTTCAAGCTCTTTTAGGTACTTAAACTCCTTGTTAAAAAATCTTTGTGCAAAGCTTCTTGCATTGTCCCTGTCAAGTATGTCGAAATCGTGTGCAACCGTGTATTTATCAAAGATATAGCTTGCGTACTCGTCTTGATAAGGTATATATAAGGGGCTTTTCTCGCCAAGTATAGTCGATGCGTTATAGTAATAAGTTAAATTTGGTTTTAGCTCAAGATTATTTACTATTGAATTTGGAAGTGAAAGCGATGTCTTAAGCTCTGTGATCTTGTATATGGACGCATCTGTCTTGAACATGGCGCTGCCACTGTAAAGAAGTATAGCAACTTCCTTAAGATTGCTGTCATCGCCAATAAAATTATTTTTCTCCATGATATTAAAAGTTCTTGCTATTAGTCTTAGTGGGAACTTATCGATGAAAGTGAAGACAACTGATCTAGAGCTCTCTATGGCTTTTTCGTACTCATCTTCGCCGATAAGGCTCACTCTATAATCATTTTTCGTAAAGACATCAGAAAAGAACCCTTTGAAACTTTGGAAGAGTCCTTGCTCCCCAGGGTTATCTAAAACAGTGTGCTTGTCTTTTGAAAAATTGACTATGGCAGTCTCGGCGCTAATGTAGTCCTTTAGCTCCACCTTCTCTTTCTCTTTTGCCTCAATGCCGACCTTTCTCTCGCTAGAAAAGTCTATCCATAGCTTTGAACTTAAATATATGGCAAAAATAATCAAGAAAAAAAGAAGGGCTGTCTTGATTCTTTCTCTCAATCTAGCTCCTCCTATCTCAAATTTTTTATTAGATCAATGGTTTTCATTAAACTTATGCTCTTAGAAATATTATCCGCATCGCTTAAGTATATGTAGAAAACTTTCTCCGCCTTAGCTCCGTCACTTATGACAATCTTGTTAACTCCGCCCATAAGATTAAGCTTTTTAGAGAATATACCTAAAGATCCAACACTTATACTTGTCTTTGATAGCTCTTCATATCCATCTTCTTTGATCATTTCCTCCTCGAAGTGCTTTGTAAAATCCTCAAACTTAGTGTACTTATCCTTGTAGCTTTCAAAGTCTTTGTAGCTAACGCTTGCTAAGTAGTGTTTTATCTCGACATTTGCATTCTTCGGCGCACTGCCATTGATAAATAAAGCTTCGTCAATGGTAGAGTATATATCCTGATCAGGTTTTGAAACCCTAAATACATAAGCATCCTTTGCAATAGAAACTGATCCAATTGTGAATATGAAAAGGCATAAAATAAAGATTAAGACTTTCTTTTTCATACCTTCCCTCCTTATCTACATCTATTATAACATAGTAAGGAGGGTTTTAATATTACAGTTGTATTAAATTATTTTTAAATTATTTTTTATTCTGCTTCTTTAAATTCATCGATTAAGAAGGTGAATGTAGTGCCTATGCCAAACTTTGAAGTGAAGACTATGTCTGCTTTGTAGGCGTTAGCCATCTCTTTAGCGATGGATAGACCAAGTCCTGTTCCGCCCATCTTTCTCGAGCGGCCCTTCTCGACCCTATAGAATCTTTCGAAAATTCTTTTTTGGTCCTTCTCTGGTATACCGATACCATTGTCAATAACATCTAAATGAACCTTGCCAAGAACTGAATATAGTTTTACCTCTATGGTACCGTTCTCATTCGTATACTTAATCGCGTTTGAAATAAGATTTGTAATTATCTGTTCAAGCGCATCCGGATCGATAAGCGCCTTAAGAGGCTCGTCCGCGATAGAATAAATAAGTTTTTGCTTTTTCTCATCAGCAAGTATTTTTAATTTATCTATGGCATCCTTAACTTTTTCGTTAAGCTCGGTTACCTTGACATCTTCCCCGCCTTTGTAATCTATATTTGATAATAATAAGAGGTCAAGAACAAGTCTGTTCATCCTGTCCGCTTCTTTCTCGATAACGCCAAGGAATTTATTTTGCATCTCCTCAGGCACTCCTCCCTCAAGAAGCGTCTCTGAGTAAGACCTTATCGCTGTGATAGGCGTTTTTAGCTCGTGCGAAACATTGGCAACGAACTCTTTACGCATGTTGTCAAGCCTGTGCTCCTTAGTTATATCTTGGAACATGATTATGATGCCTCCAAGACTATAGTCCTCGTTTTCGAAAGGCGCATAAGTCATCTTGTAGACACCGCCCTTAAGCTCTATCTCTTCTTCGCCTTCAAGGGTAAATGGATTATCAAAATTAATCGACGAAAGGCCAATCTTGTCAAGATTAAAATATCTTTGCGTGTCCCTCTTTATGTCGATATCAATAAGTTTTTGCGCAACAGAATTTGCGTGAATAAGCTCGCCGTGATTGTTTAGAGCGATGATGGCCTCGGTCATGTTGGTAAATATGGTCTCAAGCTTTTTTTGCTCCAAATCTTTCTCGCTAATGGTCTTGTTAAGCTCATCTGTAAGCGTGTTAAACATAGACGCAAGCTTACCAATCTCGTCCTTAGTCCTTACTTCAACCCTTTGAGTAAAGTCTCCTTCGGCAAGTCTTTTGGCCTTCGCAGTCAAACTGCTGATAGGCGAAACTATTGACGCGGCTAGTAGATAAGCAATAAGTATGGTAACAAATATAGCCGCGATACTGATCACTGTAAGTAATTGTCTCGCTTTTTTTACAGTCGCTTCAACCATCCTCGTAGAGCTGATTACATATACAACGCCCTTGACACGTCCACGCTCAGCCACAACGGGGTAGCTTAAGTGAACTTCTGAGTCAATGCCATCGCCTATAATCTTTTCGCTTAAATTGCCCTTTAATGCCTCAAGTAGCATCGCTTGGTTGATGGTATCGACATCGTAAGCGTTTTTGCCAACTATAAGCTTAGTCTTCTCATCGTTACCCGCAATTACTGATGGGTAGCTGTCGTTACTTATGACGTATACAAGCTCGTCCGCGTTAAATCTATTCTCATTAATAACGGTTTGTATGTGCTCTATGGTCTCTTCATCGGACCAATTCTCTTTTGTGAAATATCTCGATGTCGATGTCATGGTCTCGACCTGCTTTTTGATGTCGTCTTTAAGTCCCTTCATCAGCTCATTTTCAAGTCCTGTGACGATGAAAGCGGCGACGCTCACCAAAACGAAGAGTACTAGCGACGCATAGATGATTACAAATCTAAACTTTATCGAATTAAATTTCATTTGAGATGTAATAACCCATGTTTCTTCTTGTCTTGATGTATTTGTAGTCGTCTGATAATTTTTCGTCAACTTTTTCACGAACACGTCTGATTGTTACGTCAACAGTCCTAACGTCTCCGATATAGTCATAGCCCCAAACGTCTTTTAGTAGATCAGTTCTCGAGAAAACTTCGTTAGGGTGCTGCATCAAATACTTTAATACTTCAAACTCACGAAGAGTTAGCTCAACCGGCTTTTCCTTCTTGAATACTTGTAATAAAGTCAAATCAAGCCTTATGTCGCCTATGACAATGGAGTTTTCTGTAGTTTTTATTTTAGGCGCACGTCTAAGATTCGCCTCAACTCTCGCAATTAACTCTCTTATGCCGAATGGCTTAGTGATGTAATCATCCGCGCCAAGCTCTAGACCCTTGACTTTATCAGCTTCTTCTTCTTTAGCAGTTAGCATAAGTATAGGGAACTTATACTTTTGTCTTAAAAGTTCAAGCGCCTTGAAACCGTCCATCTCAGGCATCATGACGTCTAGTAGCATTAGGTCTGGCTCGTGCTCGTTCACAGCTAAAAGTGCTTCCTTCCCGTCGTGAACCGCCTTTGTCTCAAAACCTTCCTTTTGTAAATTAAACTCAATAATATCAGTTATCGTTGTTTCGTCGTCAACAATTAGTATATAACCCATAGCTCCTACTCCTTATTATAACTTAGTATTTTCGTCTATGATAATAGCCTCTTTGGCATCATCATCTATACCGTCTTTTGTTTTTTCTTCGTCAATATTTTTATTTTCTTCAATATTTTCATGATTTTCATCTGTATCAATATTTTTATCATCTTCATCAGCAGAAATATTTGCATCGCCATTATCATCTTCATTAAATATCTTCATAAATTCTTCTCCGCTAATGGTTTCTTTCTCGATAAGGAATTTTGATATCTTGTCAAGTTTTGTTCTGTTCTCGCTAAGTATGCGCTTTGCCTCATCATAGGCCTTCGCGATAAGCTCTTTGACTATGGCATCGACCTTGGCAAAAGTTTCTTCACTTGCAGTGAATTCGCCAGCGCCACCTAAGTAGCGGTTTCCTTCGCTCATTAAGCTCATCATAGGGAAGTCATCGCTCATACCGTAGCGCATAACCATGTTTCTTGCGATATTTGTAATCTGCTCTATATCGTTACTTGCGCCAGTTGTAATCGCTCCAAAGACTAGATCTTCAGCCGCTCTACCGCCAGATGCAGTAACCATCATATTGAATAATTCTTCTTTATCCATAAGGAATTTTTCTTCTGTATCTGATTGAAGTGTATAGCCGAGTGCGCCCGATGTTCTTGGAATGATGGTGATCTTTTCAACTGGAGCGCTCTTTTTCTGAACAGCTGCGACTATCGCGTGACCTACTTCGTGGTAGCTGATCATTTCACGCTCTTTCTTTGATATAATCATAGTTTTTCTTTGATATCCAACTATAACTACTTCGACCGACTCTTGTAAATCCTCTTGTATAACGAAATCTCTTTTATGTCTAACCGCTCTAAGTGCCGCTTCGTTCACGATATTTGCAAGATCTGCGCCCGATGCACCAGCTGTTAGTAGACCAATCTTTTTGAAATCTACATCGTCTGACATCTTGATGTTTTTCGAGTGAACCTTAAGTACTGCGATTCTGCCATTAAGGTCTGGTAGCTCAACTGGTATACGCCTGTCGAAACGACCGGGACGTAACAAAGCTGGATCAAGTACTTCAGGCCTATTTGTTGCCGCAAGTACCACTACTCCCTTCTTCGAGTCAAAGCCGTCCATCTCTGTAAGCAATTGGTTTAGAGCCTGCTCTCTCTCGTCGTTTGATGAAAAACTGCCTTCACGCGACTTGCCTATGGCGTCTATCTCGTCTATAAATATAATGCAAGGCGCTTTTTCTTGAGCCTCTTTGAATAAGTCTCTAACCCTCTTGGCTGCAAGTCCCACGAACATCTCTACAAAGGATGAACCCGATATGGAGATGAATGGCACGTCAGCCTCGCCCGCAACTGCTTGAGCAAGAAGTGTTTTACCTGTGCCCGGTGGTCCTACAAGAAGCGCTCCCTTTGGCAGATTGGCACCGATCTTGGCATATCTTTCTGGGTAGTGAAGGAAGTCAACTATCTCTAGAAGCATCTCCTTAGCTTCTTCTTGGCCGGCAACGTCTTGGAAAGTTTTCTTTTGCTTGCCCTTTACATAAACTTTGGCGCCTGATTTACCGAAGCCAAATTTATCAAGGCCGCCTCCCATATCCTTAAATAATATTTTTGATAATATCAGTCCCATTATCAAGAATGTTGCTATAGGAAGTAAAAAGCCCAAAATTTTAACTAATATCGATGGCTCTTCTATGATCTCACTACCGAAGTGAACGCCCTTTTCTTTAAGTTTTTCAGTAAGGCCCTCGTAGTCCCACTCGCCTGTGATAAAGACTCTGACCTCTTTGCCTTGGTCTTCACTATTAATGATAGGCTTGCCATTTTTATCTAATTTTGCTTTTTCGAATTTTAATTTCTTTTCATTGTTCTTATCACGAATCGCCACGTACTCTGGTTTTAGCTGAAATACAATATTTCCGCCCATCTTTTGTACTCTATCAACAACGCCCTCGTCAATCGCTTCCAAAAAACCATCGTAAGTAACTTTTTCAACTTCTGGCTTCATAAAATCTTTCATGAAGAAGATGTTGAAAAGGTAGGCAATGATAAGTATAACTAAATAGTAATATATAAGAGATTTTTTAGGTCCCTTTTTATTTTTATTGTTCTTATTCATTTCTTCACTCCTTTATAAGTATATATACCCATGTGCATATACTTACTTGCTTTAATTCTAACACAAAAATCGTTTTTTTTCAATAAAGCGGGGCATAAAAAAAGAACTGCTCTCACAGTTCTTTCTTGTATAAATTATTCTTACATTTAATAGTATTAATAGTTTGTTACTACATAAGCGCTTGAATTTGGATTAAAAGTGAATTGCACGTAGTTCCTCTTAACTAAATCAGCCTTAGTCTTGATAGGCTTGTTAAATACATTTATATATCTAACTTTGTCAAGCATTTTAACAGATGTTTCATTTGAGCCAGCCACAACGTAAACATTTTTACCCATATCGGCAAGTTCCTTGAATTTTGCGTGAAGAAGTGCCGCCTCTTTTTTATCAGTGAAGCCGCCCTTGCCAAAAACTGGGCTTGTCATAGTCACGACAATGTTATTTTGAGTGACATTCTTAAGATTTGATGTGATGTAGCTCCACTCATTTGCGTCCGATAGCCTTAAAGATCTCTTCTTAGTGTTAAGATTTAGTATAAATGCGTTTGCTGTCGCACTTGTCGAAAAAACATTTGCATTTTTAAGAAGATTTTTCGAAACAGCCTTTTTAAAATCATTGTCATAGTTACTTAGTAAAATGCTTGTGTCAACCTTGTTCACTTTGTTGATGATGGCAGTCTTGGCGCCTTCGAAATTTTTGTCTTGATTAGCATCATAGCCACTAACTACAAGGTATTCGCCGCCACTAGTTTTTTGAACAAAGCCATTTTGACCATCTGCTAATACAGATGAATTGTCTATGGCGTTTTCAAATTTGTGTTCATAAAGTAAATCTATCGCGTCAACTAAGATTTTTGACTTAACCATGGCAGAGTTATTGGAGCTGCCAACATAGATATTTAAAAGGGTATATGGATATGCCTCGTTGTCAGGAACTTCTGCCTCAAGATATCTATAATCATTAAAATTAATTTTTTCAGAGAAAGTGATTTGCTCAGCAAAACCTTCGCTGTCCTTGATAGTTGCCTTAAGCATAGCGCCCTTTGCGTCGCCCTTAACCCACATGCCAAGCCTCTTTGGCTTTCCTTCTAAAACAGGTGCCTTCTTGAAGCTTATATAAGCAGCTCTCGAGTCGTCAAGCTTTGAAAAATCATAATTTAGCTCAACAGCTCCGCTTCCTTGCTTAGCGACCTTAGAAATTTTTAGGCTAGCAGAAACTTTATCTGCTGGGAAGCTCGATGCCTTGATATTATTTAGATTTTCAAAATCAAGAAGCGGCTTAGAAATAAAGCCAATAGTTACAGGTATGTTCTTGTAAGTATTTTTATAGCCCATGGTGATGTAACCATAGCCAATATTATTTGAAGCAGTGAAAACATTTCCACTCATAGCGCCAACAGTTCCCCAGATTGAGAAATTAATGCTCGAATTTGGAATTTTAGCGCTGCGGCCTTGATTATCTAGACCAATAATATCCTTTATAGTGAATTTATCGCCAGGTTTTGCGTTTATCTTTTCAGTGGAGCTCCTTAACTCAACCGGTTCAGAGAATACTTCGATGTTTTTCGTATCACTCGCACCTTGATAAGATACTGTTACTTGTGAAGTGCCTTCAGCTGCACCTATAAATGAGCCATTCATGCAAGATGCGCCATTCGTAGCACTTGCACTTACTGCATTAGCGTCGACTCTAACTGGATTATTGCTTGCGTCATACGCTTTTACACTGTATGCTACAGGCACGCCAGGAAAAGCCTTGTCAGTATCAAGATCAAGCTCTATTCTTGCAACAGCGCCCGGATTGTCGCTCGAGAAAACACCAACGCCCGATACAACCGCTCTTGGAGTACCGCCCGATGGCTTGTTGATGATCTCAGCCTTATCCATCGCCTTAGTCTTTTTGACCATGGTAGTCGATCCGCCGCCATCAAGATTCATCGCGTTGTAGCAGCCGAAACTCTTAAATATTTCACCAAATTCCTTTTGAGTAAGACCAGCGTAGCCATTCCTTCCGTCAACAGTGATGATGACTATCTTAGAGCCGTCTTGCGTAACGCCGATGCCAGTTCTTGGATGTCTTCCTTTATTAATAATATTAGTTTGCATAGCAACACCATTCTTCAAGATGATGGAGCCGCCGCCCATAGCAAATTTTAGCGCCTTGTAGTCAACATTTGATGTTACCTGTAATTCAAGAGGCGTACCTAGAGTAAGACTAGCTAGAGGAGAGTTATTTTGGCTAAGCACATAGCCATCTTCAGGTATATCAAAAGGCTCGCCGTTCGTTCTGATATCAGCAACAATACCATTCTCCACAAGAACTTCAGTCATATTCGCTGCCTTAGCTCCAAAACTTTTCCTGCCCCAATCCCTTGTTAGTAGAGATAAATATTTATATCCGCCGTAAGCCTTGTTAAAGCCGCTAACGTGGTATTTTGCACCAGTTAATTGATTTAAGATATCAACAGATTGATCGATATATCCAAGCTGCGAGTCGCCAGCACTGCTTTGATAAAATACAGGCAATTTGTTCTTGCCCTCTTGAGCCGAGCTGATAAGCTTGCCGTCATTGACAATCATACCAAGAGTCGATGGATGCGGTTGATAGTTAAAATAGTCGCCGTTAACACCAGCGATAGCGCCAGTAACATTGACCATGTCCCTAACATTCGATCTGTGAGAAACACCCTCAGTATTGAATATCGCCTTAATCTCATTCATTTGATTAGTCGTGTCAATAGTCAAAACATTTAAGTTTTGCCAGCCCTCAGAAGTAAATCTCTCGATGTGCGCGCGATGCACACCACTCGCTAGATACTCTTCCTTTCTTTCTTCGTTAATTATATAAGCTAAAGAACTTTGACTTAAAATCGAAAATGCAAGCGTAGCGCTTAGCGCAATACTTGCGATGCGTTTAAATTTCATTATATCCTTCCTTTCATTTCATACACATCCATTATATACCAAAATATAAAAATTTTGTTAAAAATATGGCATTTGTAACTATTTTGAAATATTGAATATAGATTTTTTAAAATTATGAAATATTAAGAAAATAGAAGAAAAACTATAATAATAATAGATATATTAAGTAAATATGATTTATTTGCACTTGCAAGAATCTTATTAGAAAGTTATAATAGATAAGTAATATTTCGGCGGGGTGTAGCGCAGTTTGGTAGCGCACGTGGTTTGGGACCATGGGGCCGGGAGTTCGAACCTTCTCACCCCGACCAAAGAAAAAAGAGAGAGCATTTAGCTCTCTCTTTTTTTCTTTCGCATTCGATTTGCGCCTAGAACTTGTTCGCTCGCTTCCTCCTTCAACGTACCATTAGTACGCCTCAGTCGGTCGCTCGTTCCACTGCGTCCTATGCATCAAATCGCTCTGCGAAATTATTTACGTTCAATCGCTTGCCAAAAAATAAATGAGCGCAATCCATCATAGCGTAAAGGTTCTTGTCTGTTTAAAGACAAGGTTCTTCTTTTCATCGCAAAAGCGTTTTCTTCCTTTGTATTTATTTTATTAAAATTATTTATTTTAGATTATATAATTGACACGATACTTATTCTAATCAAATTGCTTGTTTTTTATCGATTCCTTATACATATACTCAAGCAATGCGCATCGAAAATTGTTTTCCTTCGCTTGCTACGTCTACGAAAACTGATAATTTCTAAGCTTACTCACCTGCGGTCTCATATTCGTTTCACTAGATGAGCCCACGGGCGGTTCGTTGCGCTAAGAAATTAAGACAGTTTTCTCCGAAGGCTGCGCTCGTGAAAATCAATTTTCTCTCCGTTAAGTGTCACATAAAGATTAAGATTAATTATGCATTTATAAATTTTATCTGATGACACAAATTTTTATTTGGATCAAAATATATATCACCTATCTCATCCACATACATATACGCGGGATTGAAGAACCTCGTACTTACCGTACGAGAACCTTTACGCTATGCATAACAAACGAGTTCAAGGGCTCGTTTTAATCGTATCTGATGACACAAATTTTGCTGGAAAAATTGATGGATTGTGCGAAGTGGAGTTTTTTGGCAAGCGGAGCGTACACGCGAGTACGTGAGCATTGACAAAAAACGAACAAGCGCAAGGCGCAATTTTAACGCAAAATTCTATAAAAAACAAGGGCCAGCAAATGCTGACCCTTGTTTTTGTATGTAGGTGCACCCGACTTCGAGCGACCCCTCCAAGTGTTACCACAACAGACAGCTCCCGAACGGCACCCTCGCGGCACACACAAATACATACTTATCGCTGCTTCCGCCAGGACCTGACGAGGTTCGTAAGATTTATGTTGCGCAAGAACCCTTCGTTCAACACCTCTTATTGTGGGCAAGCCTCACAGGAGACGCCCTCTGGTCGGGAATTCATTCCATATATAGCGGATTTATGGTTACAGGATGCCGCTACCTTCCCAACTAGCACGTGGCGGAGAGAAGGGGATTCGAACCCCTGATACGCTTAATCACGTATACCCGCTTTCCAGGCGAGCGCCTTCAACCAACTCAACCATCTCTCCACGCCGATTGTTTTACAAAGTTTTTTAACTTGACTTAACCATTATAGTATAAATCCCATCTATTGTCAAGATATTTAATTTAAACAAAAAAGATCCGCCCAAATCGATGAGCGGACCCTTCATAGGACTTTATAAATTATTTAGATAATACTTTTCTTGTTAGAGTTACTTGTTTATTGTATTGATCCCATATGATGTCAGAACCATCGATTAATCCAAGTGCTCTTGCAATGTTAGCGATTGGAAGCATTGTTCTGCTGCTCTTGATTTCTGGCTTAACATCGCTTGTGTAAGTTATACCATTAACAATAATTCTGTTAGACTTTACAGGTATTTCAACTCTTTGAGTTAAATCCCAGATAATAACAGTCTTTGTTTCTGGAACCCAAGATACTTGTAAGCCAAGAGCTTCAGCAACGTATCTTAGTGGAAGCATTACTCTGCCGTCCTTAACATAAGCAGGAGTGTCCATTTGATGAACAGTATGAACGTTCTTGCTAACTTTGTCTAATACGTTTGAACCGATAGCGATAACAGCCTTGTTTTCATAAACTTGTGGAAGTTTTTCTGCTTCAGCCTTTGCCTTAGCTTCTTCCTCTTCCTTCTTAGCTGCTTCTTTCTTAGCTTTAGCTTCTTCAGCTTCTTTGTCTCTACGTGATCTATAGTAATAGTAGTCATCGTAGTAATAAGGATAAGCATCAGTAAATTCTACATAAACTGTAACGTTACTTGCTGGCATTTCAAATGTGTCAGTTGTAGTGTAGCCATATCTGTTATACCAGTTATAATCATATCTATAGTTATAGTAGTCTCTGTAGTGAGTGTAGTGTTCAGCTCTTAGATATTCTTCATAAGTATCATATCTGCTTCTTCTGAAATCATCAAAATATTTGTAATAATAGTTGTCGTATCTGTTATACCAGTCATAATCATATCTATCTGTCCAGTAGTCGTAGTCTTCATAGTATCTGTAGTGGCTTGGATATTCATAACGTAAGAATTCTCTGTAGCTATCATATTTTCTTAAGTAATAACTACTATTTTCATATACGTCTAAATATTTATTATAGTCATTGTATCTTCCATAATATCTACCATCGTAATAGTATCCGTTATAGTAAGTGTTAATGTTTTTTCTAATTCCATTATATTCTAAGTATACTCTAGCAACTGCATAGCCACTGTATGGTTTAGCTGTTACTGTGATAGTTTCACCTGCTTTAGCTTTTGATTTGCTTACTGTGAATGATCCGTGATTTGTGTATGCTTTAGATATAGTGTATTCTTTTGTTTCTGGCTTTGGTTCAGCTTTCTTTTTAAATGTTACTACTACATCCTTGTTTTCATTCATAGTAAGTTTTAATTCATTATTTTTTACTTCTTTTGTTTTATCTTCATTATTAACTTTTACTTCAGCTATTTCATAATTTGCATTTGGTGTAATTGTTACTGTTTCTTTGGTGTTCGCTGCTATATCTTTTTTGGATTCTGGAGAAACTTTTCCTCCTTCTCCTTTAACCTTTGCTGTTAATGTAAACTTTTTAGCTTCTGGTTCGTTAGCTTTTATGCTAATATTATATGTCGCTGTTTTATCTTGATAAGTTATTGTTAATGGTTGACTTTCTGTTGCATTCTTTGAATCAAATCCAGTAACCATATCGCTTGTAACATCTACAGTTTCCTCTGAATTGTCTGATTTTGTAACTTTAATCTTCAAGCCACTTACATCTAAACTATCACCAACTTTGTATTCTGTTTTATAAGTACTGCTAGTATCTATAGCAATACTTGTAACTGTCACTGCTGGTGCTGGATTTTGTTCTCCTTCCCCATCAGCAAATACATTCATTGGCATTACTGCTACTAGCATCACGAATACCATTAGCATAGCCAAAATATTTCTAATCTTTTTCATACTACTACCTCCCGTGTAGAATAATTTTGAAAGTCCTAATAATTTCTTTCTTATCTATATTATACCTCTTAATTAAACTATTTGCAATACAAAAAACAATTTTTAACCAAAATGTAATATAATATTATACTATGCTAAAGGTACTCAATATAAATTCTATCTATGAAGAAATTTTCCGTAGTGGCAAAGCCATTAGCATAATTAAAAATATATTATCATTGCCATAATTATGAATAAGTGGTATAATACCCTTTGGGTGATAATATGGATTTAAAAAGCACTATAAGGGTAATCGAAGGCTTCCCGAAGGAAGGGATCTCTTTTAAGGATATAACTACGCTTCTTAAGGATAAGGACGCTTTCAGATGCGCTATAGATGAATTGGAAAAAAATATTGAGGGTCTTGGCGCTGAGTACATCGTTGGTCCTGAAGCAAGGGGCTTTATGCTTGGCTGCGCGCTTAGCTACAAGATGGGCCTTGGCTTTATTCCTGTTAGAAAAAAGGGCAAGCTTCCGGCTGAGACTGTATCTTTCTCTTATGAAAAGGAATATGGCACTGACACTATCGAAATTCACAAGGACGCGATCAAGCCTGGTACTAAGGTTGTTGTAATTGATGACCTTCTAGCAACTGGAGGAACTGTTGAGGCTGTGAAGCATCTTCTTGAAAAGATGGGTGCGGAGATTGTCGCTTTTGAATTTTTGATTGAACTAACTGACTTAAAGGGCCGCGACAAGCTTGATGGCTACAAGGTTGACTCGCTGATAACTTATAATGTATAGTATAGATAAAAAAGAGATTGAGCGCTTCATAATCAAGAGCTACAGAAAAGAGCTTTGGAAGAAATTTCTTAAGGCGATAAATGATTTTAATCTGATTGAAGAGGGTGACAAGGTCTTGGTCGCTATCAGTGGCGGAAAGGACTCGATACTTCTTGCGAAGATGTTTGAAGAGCTGAAAAAGCACTCGATTTTTAAATTTGATGTCTGCTATGTCAGCATGGACCCTGGCTTTACTAAGGATAATAGGGAAAAGCTTGAGGAGCTATGCAAATTTTTAGGTATAGACATACAAATATTTGAGACGGATATATTTGAGGTGGCTGAAAAACTTGCTGGTGACTACCCATGCTACATGTGTGCTCGTATGCGCCGCGGTGCTTTGTATGGCAAGGCGAAGGAGCTTGGCTGCAATAAGGTCGCTTTAGGTCATCACATGAATGATGTGGTCGAGACGACACTTATGAACATGCTCTACGCTGGTACTTTCAAGACCATGCGCCCGATTCTTGATAGCCAAAACTTTGACGGGCTAAAACTGATTAGGCCTATGTACTACATAAGGGAAGATGATATTAAAAGATGGCTCAAAAGAAGTGATCTCAAGGCTTTGGACTGTGCCTGCTCCGTTACAAAGAAAAGAAGCGGCAATATCCGCTACGAGATAAAAGACCTTGTCGCAAAGCTTATGGAGACAAATAATATGGCAGAGAGAAATATTTTGAATTCTGCGATGAATATTAATTTGGATTCGTGTGTTAAGTGGGAGATTGACGGCAAAGAATTTCTTCTTGGGGAAGAAATTCTTAAATAGTTCGCATTCAAGCGAGCCCTTGAACTCGTTCCCTCCTCATCAATGCTCACGTACCATTAGTACGTTGCGCTTGCTTCGTCAGTCCACTTCGTCCAATCATCTCGCTTGCTCTGCGAAGTCCCATGGTCAAGTTGTGATTAAGTGTATAAATGAGTAATTATTCAGATTAAAAATTGTTAATAAGATAATAG